>Ga0207694_10001564_pt1 | contig 19387 bp, 18 predicted proteins | sample KBSC34metaG_FD_184353 | JGI IMG/M metagenome (GOLD analysis project Ga0207694, IMG submission 184353) | Corn rhizosphere microbial communities from Kellogg Biological Station, Michigan, USA - KBS C3-4 metaG (SPAdes) (version 2) | ecosystem: Host-associated > Plants > Roots > Rhizosphere > Soil... | reverse complement strand
GACCTTGGACCTTGGCCTTTGGACTTAGTCATTGCCGGTCCGGCGCCGGCGCCGTTGCTGCGCGCGGAGACTTTTTACCGTTATCAAATCATGCTGCGGACGCAGCGAATGAGTTCGCTGAGCCGTGAACTTTCCAAAATTATCCAGTCGCTGGTTTTGCCGGAGGATGTGGCGCTGGCGGTGGATATTGATCCGGTGAATTTGTCGTAGTCAAAGATCATTTCACCTTCACGCGAAACTCGCTAGCGTTGGTGATTTTGGTGAGGTCGCCGTCGTAGAATTCCTTGCGATAGTTTTCGGTTTCCAAGAGATGCTGTTCGAGATCTTTTTTATCGCGCTTGATGATGAACTTCAGCTCGTCCATGTCGTCCGACCAGCGGAAGCCGTTGAAAAATTGTGAGCCGACAAATTGCGTCTTATACAGCGCGTTTTGCGAATAGCACGTTCCGAGATACAAATGCTTGAATCCGCGTTCGGCGAAGAGCGCGGCGGCGGACGTCATCATGAACATGCCGAGATTGCGCGCGTAATAATTCAGGTCGTAGAAGGCGTAGTAATAAAACGCCAGTTCCTTGCCTTCCAGGTAAACGGTGGCCGCGCCGACTTCGGCGCCGGATTTGACATCAATGAACAGGAGCAGGTGCGAAATGATGGGCGAGGCGAACAGGCCATCCAACCGTTCGAAGCTCATGATGTCCTTGCCGAATTTGATATCGGCGTAGGTCTTGAAAAACTGGCGGCGTTCGGGCGTGTATTCGTAGCGCTCGCGCGGCACGAGCTTTACTTCAATGCCTTCGCCTTTGCGCAGGATGCGGCGGTTTTCTGAGGACGGCGTGAACTTCGCGAGATTCACGCGGACCTGGCGGCACATATAGAAACGATCCAGGTTGCGCGACGACGGCAGAAAGCCGGCGTTGAAAATATCCGACGGCGATTCGCCCGGTTCCGGCATCGCCCAGATGGCGTACGGGAATTGATAATGGTCGTAGTCGGAATTTTGTTCGGAAAAAAGAAGTTTCATCCCGTGATCGCTGGCAAATTAAACTGGCACGCTCTCTTTCGATTTTTCGGTTTTCCCCGCGTCGGAACCGTTCACGCATTTGCGGCGCAGGCGCAAGCGCCAGCTCGTGAGGACCTCGTAGCTGACCGAGCCCTTGAGCTTGGCCACATCGTGCACGGTGATTTCTTCATTGCCCTGGCGGCCCATGATGACGGCCTCATCCCACATTTGCGCTTCGGGAATATCGGTGATATCCACCATCAACGCATCCATCGCGATGCCGCCGACGAGCGGCGCACGTTTGCCGTGGATGAGTGCGCCACCCTGGTTGCGCACGCGCGGGAAGCCATCGCCGTAGCCGATCGGGAGCACGGCGAGGCGCCGTTTGGAAGACGCCGTGTAACGCATGCCGTAGCCGACCACTTCGCCAGGTTCCAACGTTTGAATCGCGGCGATCCGCGCCTTCACCGACATAACAGGCTCGATGCCGGGAATCCGTCGGCAAACGGAAGACGGGAAAACTCCATACATCAAAATGCCGGTGCGCACCATGTCGCGATGCGCGTGGGGAAGATCCAGAAAACCGCCGCTGTTGCAAAGGTGCTGGCATTTCACGCGAATGCCCTTTTCCGCGAGGCCATTCATGACTTCGTCGAAACGGGAAATTTGCAGATTGGCGAACGTCTTGTCGGTTTCATCCGATTGCGCGAAATGGCTCATCGCGCCTTCGAGCAGCAGGGATTTCTCGGAGCAAATTTGTTCGATCAACGAGAGCGCCTCGGTCCAGCGCACGCCGTAGCGGCTCATGCCGGTATGGATTTTGACGTGCACCGGCACGCGTTTGCCGTGGCTGGCGGCCACCTTCGCGAGTTTCCGCACCGTGTTCGGTTCGTTGACACAAACGGTCAAATCATGGGCAATGCACCAGGGCAATTCGGCTTCCTGGCGTTCGCCGAGGAGCAGGATGGGGGCACTGATTCCGGCATCGCGGAGGACCATGGCCTCTTCCAGCGTGCTCACTCCGAGGCACGAAGCGCCTTCTTCCAGGGCGATGCGGGCGATGTCCAAGGCGCCGTGGCCGTAGGCTTCGTCCTTGGCGATGGCGAGCAATTTCACCTTGGCCGGCAGATCCCGGCGGATGAGTTGCAGGTTGCGACGAAGCCGACCGAGGTCAATCTCGGTCCAGGCCGGGCGCAACGGAAAATTCACTGAATTAAAGTCCATTTGACGACTCACTGTTTAAGCACGAAACAAACCAAATGGCACGAAAAATTGATGGGCAATGGCGAAGGGACGTTTTCGTTCGCTGGATGCTTGGCATTTCTCTGCGCTTTGGCTTCATAATGTTGCTTCGGGCCATAGGCCCGCGCTCCTTCCGATTTTGGTAACTCGCCGGGGAGTGGGTACCCTTCCCCCATGAATTCACCGCAATTTGGTGCAACCAAGTGCAAGTTGGTGCAACTAGTCTCCTGAGTCATTGATTTCTGAAAAATATGTGGTGCCCTTTCAGGGCCTGGATGTTTGCGGGAACGAATACCCAGGCCTTCAGCCTGGGCTTTAACATTGCGGGCTTTCAGCCTTCGTCCGAACAGAGTTTTCAACCCGAATTGCAGCATACAATTGTGCAGGTGTTTTTATGAGGCTGGTTTGCTTTTTGTGAAGGGGACGGATGGTCTACGATTCGGCACGATCGGACACGACGGTGATTGATTATCAGAGGGTTGCGATTCCCAGGCGCGTGTGCGACGTACGACTGGTCGGGGGCAATATTGACGGCGGATTTTGTGATTCCCGGTTGCCCCTTGCGGCTTCGTTTTCATTCCCCTTTCAGCCTCCTTCCTGGGAATGTTTATAGCACGGATGTCAACAACGACAGTTTAAGAGTTTAAGAGTTTATGAGTTGGTTGGAGAAGACGGCGGGAGTTGTGGCTCGGCGGCCGGCGGGACGCCGGCGCTGAATTTCCGCACCCAGTGATTTTCGGTAGTGTCCCTATTTGCGGAGCGCGGGCCTGCGGCCCGCAGCGATCTGGCGAACCGAGCGCATTCGAAGCCCGCAAAAGTTCCGGGCTTAATTGAGATGCTGCGGCTCACAGGGCCGCGCTCCTTCAAGTTAGGACATCATCTGATTTTCATGGCCTTTGTGGGAATTTTGGCGTAGAACTCCGAGGTGGACTTCTCTGGTACACAGGAGCGAACGCGATGGCTGGTTGTTTAGACTTTGGCAAAGGAGCAATACGACGATGTGGACGAATTCAAAATGGATCGGACGATTGACGGTGCTGTTATTTCTTCTCTGCTTTTTCAATAAGGAATGCGCGACTGGGGCGGATTTGCCGGGTGGCAAGGTGGTTTGGTGGACAAGAGATTGGTCGTACGGAATTGATCGCCAGACGAATGGGGTTTTGGAAGATGGCGACGAGATTTTGACCAATGTTGTTTCCATTGCCGCTCAAAATTCGAACGTCTTGCTGCTGATGAGCGATGGAACCGTGATATCCAAAGGGCCCAAGATGTCCGCCAGGAACGACGTTCCTCCGGGTTTGAGCGATGTCGCAAGAGTCTTCACAGAAGGAAACTCCTGCTGGGCGGTGAAACGAGATGGCACTGTCGTCAGATGGGGCGCTGGGGAAAGTGACGCTACTAATGTAGTCGGGAGCCTCACGAATATTTCGGCCATTACCTGGGCAGGATATCACAGTTATTTGGCTTTGAAGCGTGACGGAACAGTGCTTGCCATCCGCTTGAATTTGGAGCCAACCGAGCATCCGACAGAGCCGGTAGCGGTGACGGTAAACAGCCGTCCGCTGACTAATATTGCTGCACTTGCGCCAATGAATCACACGCCTCTTGCGCTCGATAATGACGGAGCCGTATTTCGTCTCGACTATCAAATTCCCGGCCGGCCGATCGACAAGCTGGGCCCTGGAACTAAAATCTTTGCGTTTTTAGGAGCAGCAAGCGGTCGCCCTCCCTACGCGTATTCGCTGGCCACCCCGGTAACAATCGAAGACAAACCATTAACGAATGTGGTGGCGGTTTCATCGGGGGTTTTCCGAGCGCTTTTTGTAAAGCGGGATGGGACCGTAGCGATGTGGAATACGAATCTCAACGGCTCTATTCCCTTGCCCAGAGGCCTGAACAATGTCACCGCCGTGGCTTCGGGTGGAGGACAGGACCTGGCGCTGAAGCGCGATGGCACGGTGGTGGCGTGGGGCGATAACGTCGCGGGTCAAATTTCTGTGCCGGTGGGTTTAAGCAATGTGATTGCAATTGCCGTGGGCGACCAAATAGGTATGGCCATCACCACCGGCAACATCCCCTCCAGTGTTTACGTGCGCCCGCACGGCCGCCTTGAGGAGTTGGCGCAGAAAGCGGATTTGGTATTCAAGGGCCAAGTCGAATCGACTGCTGAAATCACTAACAAAATGTTTCCGGATTGGGGAAAGACACACGCGACCGTGTTCAAAATTCTCTCGGTGCTTCAGGGGAGTATCGATACAAACCGAATTACAGTCTGGCACCTCACTCACGGACCCAATGCATGGGGTGGAGGTGGCATGCCAACCTGGCATGAATTCCAGCCCGGCGAATGCTACCTGGCTTTCCTGGACAGGCTCAACAAGGCCGAATACATCTATACAGTTCCAGCGGACGCCGGAAACCGTCCCAATGAGTTTCGGCAAATGTATCGGGAAGGTTTCACTCGCACGCTGGATGCGCGCGTGCTGACGACCACATCTGTGAAGGAGGCACACTGGCAGGAACTGAACCTGATGCTTCAGGATGCCGAACCTACGAACGTGTTGTATGCGATTCAGAAACTTGATGGTTTAAGCACTGCTGGAAGACAAGGTGATCAATGGGAACGGACCGAGGATTTCAAACGGGCGCGGGTTTTATCCGCTTTGCTCCCTTTGACTGGCAGCACCAACGAACAAATCGCCATTCGGGCGATCAATTGTTTTGCCACGGATTCAAACGCGGTTGCCACATTGCAACCATTCGCAAACACTCTCATTGAATTGGCGAACCGAAGTCCTTCTTCAAACGTGCGCATTGCAGCCATCAATTCTCTTTCCGGAACACATGGAGAGGAGGTTGCAGCGGCGCTCCGGCAATTGTTGAAGGACCCGGCTGAGGAGGTGCGGGTCAGCGCGGTACAATTGGTTCAACGCTTTCCGAAGGATTACGCGACTTCGGCGCTGCGCCTGGAGGCCGACGATGTCTCGGCGAACGTGCGTTCCGCCGTGGCGGATGTCATCGGGGAAGTCAGGCACGCAGAACTCCTGCCGACGTTGGCGAAGCTTTTCGGCGACCCGGTCGGGAAGGATAGTCCCATCCCGCCGTTGACCATGGAGCAGTTGAAAGCGGGCCAACGTTGGAGTAACGGCGGCGATGTCCACACAAGCGCCGGTATGGCATTGGTGAAATTTCCTCCGGGGGAGGTGTCGGCCATTCTTGAGACGAATCTTAATGATCCCGGTTTCCACATTAATTTCGTGGCAAAACTGGCGCAGGGCGATCCGAAACCCTGGCTGCCGGAACTGGTCAGAATTCTCGAAGCGCGTCGCGCCCACGTTCTGGCATTCGACAAATTGTCCCGCGATGATCCCAAGCGTTACGCCGATTTGGGCGGGGATAAAATGTTGACGGGTACCTACACCAAATGCTGGGAGGATGTGCGGCAGTATTTACTGAAGCAATCACCGGAACAGTTGAGTACGGCGGAGGACCAGCGCTATATGGATTTGTTGGAGAGTATGGTTCGCCACAGCCCGAGTTGGCCCGATGGACCAGTCGAGGGGGCCAGGTGGCTTTACGAGCTTTATTGGACGAAGAATCTCAAGCACCGCGCCCGGGGGCTTCGGGAAAAATTTGATAAGACTGATGGCTGGTGGTTCGATGCCTTCGAGAAGGGATTGGAAGGGAGACCTTATCCGGTCGATGCGCCGGTTTTTTAGGATGAATGCGAAGAAGAACGAATACCCAGGCCTTCAGCCTGGGTTTTAACATTGCCGGCTTTCAGCCCTGAGGACTTACAAAATGGCACCAAACAAATTCTCAGACCGACCGCGGGAGACGAAAGTCAGAGCCGACTCACGTCGGCTGCTACTTTTTAAACGGGCTGCTAGCGGCCCAAGAAGTTACGGTATTGTTCCATTCCCACTCCGTAGGTTACGTAGGGATCGAGGCCGAGATGCATCGTGATAAAAAAGACCGTGTGCCAGAGCGCGTTGCCGATCGCCGGGACGTTCCAAACTGCTAAGAACAAAATGAACATGGTCATGTTGGACATGGAGAACATTTGATCGCGGATTTGTCGGGGGAGCCAGGGGGCGATGGCTTGAAAGCCGTCGAGGGGCGGAATCGGAAGGAGATTCAGCAGGATGGAGCAGACTTCCAATTGAAGCAGCAGTCCGAAGGCAACGCAGGCGAGGTTGGTTGGGTCGTTCGGGATGATGCCGGTTTTAAAAAACGCGGCGAGAAAAAGAACCATCAGCCAGTTGATGGCGACACCCGCGAGCGCCACCGCGGTTTCCCAGGCGCGCGAGCGCAGCAGTTCACGTTCGATATACACGGCGCCTCCGGGCAATCCAATACCGCCCATCATCAGAAACAGGACGGGCATCAGGAGGCTGTAGACCGGGTGCGTGTATTTGAAGGGGTTCAGGGTCAGGTAGCCCTTATCCTTAACGGTATGATCGCCGCCCCAATACGCCACGATGGCGTGCCCGAATTCGTGCATGCAGACGGAGAACACCCACAGCACCGTGACGACGATGAAAACTTCCATGCGATTATTTGACGGTGATTACCACGTAATTCTTTTTGCCTTTGCGCAGCAGCAGGTGTTTGCCGAACAGCAGATCGGTGGTGGTGACGGCGCGTTGGAAATTGGTTTCGCGAACGTTGTTCACGTTCACGCCGCCGCCTTCGATGTCTTTTCGCGCCTGGCCTTTGGAGGGGCAAAGGCCGCCGTGGACGAGCAATTCCACCAGGGGGATTCCGGCTCCGGCCAGTTTCGCAGCTTCGAGTTCCTTGGTGGGGATTTCGCCGACGATGTCGTTGAAGGTGGCTTCGGAGATTCCCTGAAGTTCGCCGCCGAAAAGAATCTGGCTCGCGCGGATGGCATCCTGCATGGCGCTTTCGCCGTGGATCAGGCTGGTCATGACCTGCGCGAGGACCTGGTGCGCGGCACGGGCGCCGGGATTTTCCTGATGCTGCTTTTCCAGCTCGGCGATTTTCTCGCGCGAGAGGAACGTGAAGTAGTTCAGATAGCGAACGACATCGCGGTCATCCGTGTTAATCCAAAATTGGTAGAAGCGGTAGACGCTGGTTTTTTTGGGATCCAGCCAGATGGCGCCGGAGGCGGTTTTGCCGAATTTCGAGCCGTCGGAATTGGTGATGAGCGGCAGGGTGAGGCCGAAGACGGTTCGGCCCAATTTTTTGCGCGTGAGATCGATGCCCGCGGTGATGTTGCCCCATTGATCGCTGCCGCCGATTTGCAGTTCACAATTCACGTCGCGGCATTGGACGTAGAAATCGAATGCCTGGAGCAGCATGTAGCTGAATTCCGTGTAGCTGATGCCGGATTCGCGGTCTTCCATGCGGGCGCGGACGCTTTCCTTGGCGACCATTTGGTTCACAGAAAAATGTTTGCCGATGTCGCGGAGGAATTCCAGGTAGCTGATGGGTGCGGTCCAGGTGGCATTATCGAGGAGGCGGGCGGGGTTGGTGGCGGTTTCAAAATCGAGCAGGCGTTTTAACTGTTCCTTCACGTGGGCGATGTTGTGCTCAAGGATTTCCTTGGTGAGCAATTGCCGCTCCTGGGTCTTGCCGCTGGGGTCGCCGATGGAACCGGTGGCGCCGCCGGCGAGCGCGATGGGATGGTGGCCGAGCAATTGAAAACGACGCAGCGCCAGCAACGGAACGAGGTTGCCGACGTGCAGGCTGTCCGCAGTGGGATCGAACCCGCAGTAAAGGGTGAGCGGAGCGGCGGTGCGTTTGGCCAGTTCGGCCTTGTCGGTGCAATCGGCGATCAACCCGCGCCATTCCAATTCTTCTAGGATGCTCATCGGGTTGGAGATTAAGGGGCTGTATGGTGGTTGCCAATAACTGAGTGGGGGAGAAAGTTCCAAGTTGCGAGCCGGAAGAAGCTCCAAATCGGATCTCATTAAAATGGATGGGGCTTTCGTCCTCCTTATCGTCCTCGTCCTAATTTTTAATATTCCCGAGGCGCGACGACGACCACGGGTACGAGGACGAAACGATTCCTCGCTCACTCGTCACACCCCTCCAAATCTCAGATTCCGAACTCCAGAGTAATTCCAAAATCCAAACACCAAAAACGGTGCGAGTTTCAGTCCTGCATCATTTCTGTCAACGCTCTAATTGGAGCTTTGAAACGGCACCACCGCCCGATAAAACCGGCTGCCACTCACCGACGCGCCCGCATCCACCACTTTCACCATGCCGTTCGAATCACCCGTCGCTGAATTGAGCAACTGCCAATTTGGCGGATTGAGCGTGTCAGTGTATTCCAGCTGACACGCCGCGCCGGGCGCGACATTGAAGGAAACCGACATTCCACTCCCTTGCACGCGGCTGAGACTTAGCGGCGAAACCGCCTGCGCCGTGTAGAGCAGGAAATTGGAAGGATCGCTCTCGCCAAAATTTGCGTCATAGGCCACCACGCAAAATGAGTACGTCGCCGACGCCGTCAAATTGCTGATTACAGTGGTCGACGCCATGCCCACATCCAGGCGATTGGTGAAGGGCCCGTCGGTCGCGCCATAGTACAATGCGTAACCGGTGACGCTGGGATCCGAACTTGATTGCCACGCGAGTTTGACGAGGCATGCCGGGGTTGCTGCAAACGTAGTGTCACAGACCAAACCAAACAAACTGACTGCTAGAACAATTCCTGACCATTTTTTCATCTACAAACGACTGCCAACGTCCGAACCCGCGCCCATCGCATGAACGGCATCCTGCAAGCCGTTTGTCATTTAGCACCGCCGATACCCCAGGCGGCCGTTCGATGCAGGAAGCCAAGAGATGTTCCAACAAAAACAAAATAGGGGGACAATGAATCCCGAAGTCGACATCCGCAAAAGTTTCCGCAGCGGTATGTCGCGGATTGAAGACGAAAGCGATTTGGTGAGGAAGTTGGAGTGTCCCGATTGAAGCCGTTGCGCGAAAAAAATGAGCGACCGTTTACAACTGGTTTAGTTACCGTTCATTGCTGTCCTCCCGCATCGGATAAGTGACGAAAAACTGTCCCACTGTGGCGCAACTGCGAGCGCTTTTTTTGCGGCAGGACTTATGAAATCGGCCGAAGTGAACGGGAAGTGCACCGTAAATTGGCGTGAACGTTAAATCTGAAATTCCGCCGCGCTGCGTTTCGGTCCTGACTTCTTATTCTTAACTTCCACGTTGGCATCCTTTTGAACGACCAACGAATGCGGTCCCACACTCTGGGCCAGAGTCACATTTGCGCCGATGGTGCTGTACTCGCCGACCACCGTATCGCCGCCGACAATCGTGGCACCCGCGTAAATGGTCACGTGATCCTCGATGGTCGGATGCCGTTTTTGTCCGCGCAATGCCTGGCCCGCCGCCAGCGATTTCGCCACGAGGCCCACGCCTTGATACATCTTTACGTGGTCGCCGATAATCGTCGTTTCGCCCACCACCGTGCCGGTGCAATGGTCCACAAAAAAATACCGGCCAATCTGCGCGCCCGGATGCAAATCCATGCCCGTGCGGCCATGTGCCCACTCCGTCATGATGCGGGGAATGAGCGGGATGCCATTGAGATATAATTCGTGCGCCAGCCGCTGCACCGCGATGGCTTCGATGAACGGATACGCCACAATCACTTCTTCCTTGCTGAGCGCGGCGGGGTCGCCGTTGTAGGCAGCCTCGGTATCCGTCCCGAGCACGTCGCGAATTTCCGGAAGTTTGCCGAGAAATTGCAGCGTCCGCGAGTGAGCCAGATTGCGAAGTTCCTTTTTCACGGCGCCTTCCGGAGGATTGTATTCCAAGCTCTTGTAAATTTCCTCCTCCAGGCTGGCGAGCACGGTTTCCAGCAACGAGGTCGTCTGCGCCTTGATCTCAGAAGAATGGATCAATTTCTCACCAAAAAAACCGGGAAAGAGCAGGCACAACAGGTTGACCGTGATATTGGTAATCGCCCGTTTGGACGGGAGATTCTTGCCATCGAGATGGTTAATGCCGCCTGTGGTGTTGTAGGAGGCAATCAGTTGTTCGGTCAATTGGGTGACGGTCGGCTGCACGGCTCGCAGTATTCCGCAGGAAGCCCACAAACGCAAGTGAAGCTGGTCACATGCATCTTGAACGCAACGCAGTTCGAAAGTCCCGGCAACCAGACCGAAATCTGACCTGATCGGTCGATTCTACATCTTGGGTTTCCCCGGCTCCTCAAAGACGCGCAACACAATGAGGTGGCTGCGAAAACCAAAAGGTTCATCCTGCCAGGAGATCGAATCTGCCGGTAAGTTCTGAGGAATCCCGGTAAACATCCCTTCTTCATATGCGAGCAAATGAAAGGCTCGCCCCACATACCCACGCTCAAGTTCAGTGATTTGCGTATTGGAAAGAGTTCCCGGCTTTTTGCCATTTTTCAGTTCGTACAGCGCGAATACATCCGACGCAATTTTCACATCATGGGTTTGAAATCGGCAGGTCGGCGATTTGGCAATTGAGTTAGTCCCAACTTTAGTCACCTTCAGCAGATAATCGGAAGTGAGCCCCTTCGAGCCCAAGCTTCTTCCTGAAACGATTGAGGCGTCTATTTCTGTAACAGTTCCAAGGGGCACGCCCAATTCACCAATAATCACAAAATCCTTTCCGAGCCGGCTGCTTTCTACTCGAGTTTGTGCCAATTGTCGCTCCGGCAAAAATATGGCTAAAGCTACGAAAAGAAAAACGAAGGGTTTCATGTGCTGACTCTAATCAACTGGGAACCCACGCACTATTCCAAATATCCGCAAATATCAGCGTTCTCCTTCAGTCCGCCGCCTTCACCACTGCCTCCACCACACGCTCCACCGTAATCCCATTCATGCAGCGAAAATCAATCGGGCACTGCCGCAAAAAACACGGCGAACACAGAGCGTCGGACTTTATCAATTGATGCTTCGAGTCCCCAGTCAGAATTGGTCCCGTCAATTCCGGCGATGTGCTCCCGAAGGGCACAACCACCGGCGTCCCCAGCGCCGTCGCAATGTGCATGGGACCGGTGTCATTGGTGAGCAGCACGCGGCATTGTTTGATGACCGCAAACAATTCACGCAGCGACGTCTGTCCCGCGAGACTGACGGCCGATTGCACACCAATCGCCGATTGAATTTCGTTGGCGAGGAGAATGTCGCCTTTGCCGCCCAGCACCACCCAATGGCATTTCGTGCGCTTGTGAATTTCCTTCGCCGCGGCAATGAACCGCTGCGCGGGCCAGCGTTTCGCCGGGCCGTATTCGGCGCCAGGATTCAAGCCAAAGACCGGACGGTCGCCAAGGAACTGGCTGGTGAGATTAAATTTTTGCGCCGCCGCTTTGATTTCGGCCTGGGTCACCGCCAAATGCGTGGGCAACGGTTCGGGGTTCGCTCCGAGCGCCGCGACGAGATTCAGGTAATCGTAAACCTGATGATTGGAGTCGTGGAACGTATAGCGTGAAGTATCCGGCACTCCGACGCCATGGCTGAGCCGGCGGATTTCGTTAATCGAACGTTTGTGCATGTGGCCGGCGTCGGGCCGCGATGGAACCGCCGTGGTGAGAAAAAAACTGCGCCACGAACGCGCGTAACCTACCCGCTCCGGCACGCGCGCCAGCCAGCTTTCGAGTGCAGAGCGCGGCGAGTTCGGAAAAATCACGGCCAGATCGAATCCGCCGCGGTGCAAGGGGCTCATTGCGCTCGCGGCGCGGCGGGCGGAATCCACGACCGTTTCCTTTTTGCTCTCCGGCCACATGACGACCTGGATTTTTTTGGCGACATCCCAAACAGTTTCGTCGGGAGCGAAGGTGAGGATTTCGTCGATGGCGGGATGATGCAGCCATAACCCGCGAAGTTTCTCCGGCGTGAGCATCGCAATGAGCGCGGCGGGGAAATGTTCGCGCAAGCGCATCAACGCGGGCGTGGTCATCACGGCGTCGCCCAGCCAATTCACGCCGCGCACGAGAATCCGGCGCGGTTGCAGCGCCGAACCGGGCGGGTCGAGTTGAATGGCCGTGCTCTCCATGGTCAGACCTGGTCTTGGACGTCCGCCAAGTGCGGCTTGTTCATTGGACGCCGAACTGGTTGTGCGGGTTTCCAACGATTATGCACCCAGAACCAATTCGCCGGATCGCGCCTAACCGCCTCTTCAAAAGCATGATTCACATCCCGCATGATTGCTTCACTTGAGCGCGGCGCGCCGTTTTCGTGCGTGGGAATCTCCGGCCCGGCCTCGATGCGCCATTGCGCCAGCCCGACTCGATAGCAAATACCGGTGCGCAATTCACAACGATACCGCAATGCAAACACCGCAGGTGCACTCGATGTAGAGCAATCGTGTCCAAGGAATGGAATGCGCAACCCGTGATTGCCCGCATGTTGATCCGCCAGCAAACCAAGAATCAGATTCGTTTGGTTCATGGCCGCCTTGAGCGCGGCGCCATCCGTGCGGCGTTCGAAATAGAGGCAGCCCGAGCGCTCGCGCAAATCTTGCATCAGCCGGTTCAGCGAAGGCTGGCGGAGGCCGCGATAGGTGGTCGCGCATTTGTAGGCAGGACAAAACTGGCCGAAGCGCGCGTAGAGTTCAAAATTTCCGAAGTGTCCGATCGCGACGACGATGTTCGGCAAGTCACGGCGGCTGGTCGGATTCAAGATGCTTTGCGGGCCAATGAATTCCACGTGCGGCCGCAACTCGTCCAGAGTCATGGACGCTGTCTTGGCCGCGCAGGCGAAGTTTTCTCCAATCCGCCGAAAATTCTCCTTCGCCAGCCCGCGAATTTCTTCCGCCGATTTCTCCTCCCCGAAACACATCGCCAGATGACGTTGCGCCACGCGTCTGTGCCGGCCATCCAGCCAATAAGCGAGCCCCCCGCAGAAACGCCCCATCCGCGCAACCGTCCGCAATGGCAATGCTTGAATCAGCGCCAGAACGGAGCGTGCAATGATATAGAGGATCGTATCCATCTCGGCCGCAATTTGACACCACGGATGACTTACGCGCCAACAGTCCCCGCACAAACCTTCAGGCTGGTGGGGCGAGCGTCCCCGCGAGCCTTCCCCTTCGGGAATTTGCTTTTATCCGTGTTCATCTGTGGTTACCGGAAACAAATTTTTCGCACGCAATCCTGAAAATCGTCCGCGCCGGCCACGATTTTGATTTCCACGCGCATGAACAAAATCGGCAAATCGCGCCGGTCGATTTTCGGAAAACGCACGGCGTCTTTTTGTGTCGTAATGATCATCTCCGCCTGGCGCTTCTTGCTGCGGTTGATGGCATTCAGCACTTCCTGCTGCGTGAACCGGTGATGGTCGGCAAAGCGCTTCGAATAGACCAGTTCGCTCCCGTTGCTCACCAGGTTGTGCTCAAAACTTTCCGGCTGCGCGATGCCGCTGAGCGATGCCACCTTGCGGCCTTTTATCAAGGCGAGATCATGGCGCTGTCCGGTGAAAACGTCCTCGAGGTACAATGGATGATGCACGCATTCTATGATGCCCGCCGTGGAATTTAGTTCCGCAATACGCTTGCGCAACGCGGCCGTTTTGCCATCGCTTTTGGTGATGAAAATCGTGCTCGCGCGCGCGAGGTGCGAAGGCGGTTCGCGTAACGTGCCGCGCGGCAACATGCGCTCGTTGCCGAACGGCTGCTGGCAATCGACCAGCACAATATCCTGCCGTCGTCCGCGCAATTTCCAATATTGGAAACCGTCATCGAGTAACAGCGTGTCGCAGCCAAATTTTTCAATCGCGTAACGTCCCGCTTTCACGCGGTCCTTGTCCACCAACACCACCACGTCCTTGAGATTGGACGCGAGCATGTAAGGCTCGTCGCCCGCGGTCTCGGAATCCAGCAACAGCGAGCGCCCATCGGAAACAATGCGCGGCGGAGTGGTGTCCGCGCGCAACAAAATCTTATTGATGACGCGCTGATGCAGCGGCGTGGGACGCGAACGATACCCGCGCGAGAGAATCGCCACATTGCGCCCCTGGTCGCGCAGTTCGCGCGCAAACTTCTCAACTACCGGCGTCTTGCCTGTGCCGCCCACGGTGAGGTTGCCGATCGCAATCACCTGAACGCCGAGGGTGGAATCCCGTAGAATGCGAAGATTGTAGAGAAAACGGCGCGTTTTGACGGCCACCTGGAAGAGCTTGGACAAAGCGAACAGCGATCCGCGCGTCAATTCCGCGATGGTTCCCCGTCGTTCCTCGAAAATAACTTCGAGGACGAACGTTTCAAACGATTCCGTCCAGTCGCGCAACTTTTCTCGCATTCATCTCACTTTGCCAAGCCGCGAACGACAGGGCAAGCAAGCGATGCTCTAAACCGCAGAAGGACGCAGATTAACGCAGATTCCGAAACTCTGATCCATGACACACTCAGGCTGCCAAGTATATCCAATCCGCAAGACGCCCCCGCTGCCGAATACGCCCATTCTTCAATCCCAAAGGGATTGTGCCTCCAAATGGAAGCGGGAATTACGGACCACGTCTGGACTTTGATGGGGATCGTTGGTCTATTGGATAAATGAATGGGCAACAGCACTCCATCCGAATGTCGGAAGAGAGCATCTATGATATTCTTAATGCCATTCGCAAGAAGCCAGGCATATATATTGCCACACCATCCATAAATCGCCTTGACGCATTTATTGTTGGTTATACTGCTGGATTGGGACGCGCAGGGGTTGGGTTGCGGGATAAGGATCATTTTCACCGATTTCACGATTGGATTGCGCAACGGCTTGGGTTTGGCGGTTCCGCCTCTGGTTGGTGCAACATGATTCGAGAGCGGAGCACGAGCGAAGCTGACGCTTTCGACCGTTTTTACTTATTACTGGATGAGTTCACGAATGATTCTGATAAAGCTCGACCTTGATATTCCTAAAAACGTACCACTACCAACGGATGCCTAACGGGTGCGACTAAAAGTGAGGGTCAATTATCGGAAATCGACTTCATCTCCTCGCCCCGCCTAAGCAGGTGAAGGGGTTTGCCGCACAACTATAGGCATCGTTAAATTTCGCACAATATCTCCACAACCTGCCGATACTCCGGCACGATCACCTGCGCCTTGGGCTTCATGTGGCGCAACGTCTCCGCAAAAGCCAGCGCCTGTGCTTCTTCGCCGTGAATGACGCAAATTTTCTTCAAATTGCCGGAAATGTGTTCCACGTAACGTCGCAATTCATTTTTGTCCGCGTGACCCGAGAAGGAATCGATGGACGCAATCTGCGCTTTTACTTCATGCGGCTCGCCAAAAATATTCACCGGATTTTGCTTCGCCAAAATCTGCGCGCCCAATGTCGATTCCGCGCAATAACCCACAAACAACACCAGATTTTTCGGGTCACTGATGTTGTTTTTCAAATGATGCCGAATGCGCCCGGCTTCGGCCATGCCCGAGGCGCTGATGATGATGCACGGGTCCTGCATCTCGTTCAATTTCATCGAATGCGCCACCTCGCGGATGTAAGTCAGGTTTTCCATGCCAAACGGATTTTCCTTTTCGCGCAGAAATTTATAGACGGCCTCGTTGAAACATTCCGGGTGCAACCGGAAAACCTCAGTCGCACTCACGCTCAGCGGGCTATCCACATAGATCGGCACGCGCGGTAACTGTCCCGCGAGGGTGAGTTGATGCAGCGTGTAAACAATTTGCTGCGTGCGTCCAACCGCGAACGATGGAATAATCACCTTGCCCTTGCGATCCAAAGTGTCGCGCACCAGTTTGCCTACAATCGCATTTGCGTCCGACTTCGGTTCATGCACGCGGTCCCCGTAGGTGCTTTCCACCTGGAGATAGTCCACGTTTTCGACCGCCACCGGATCGCGCAAAATATCATCGTTGCCGCGCCCGACGTCCCCGCTAAAAAGATAGCGAAACTTCCGGCCCTTTTCGATGATGTCGAGCACCACTTGTCCGGAACCAAGAATGTGGCCCGCATCGCGGAACGTCACCGTCACCCCATCGAGCACTGGAAAGGGGCGATCGTAATTAATCCCCACGAATTGCCGCACCGCTTTTTCGGCATCGACGGGCCGATAAAGCGGCTCGACCGGTGGCAGGCCCTGTTTCGCGCGCTTCTTCGAAACGAACTCCGAGTCGGCCATTTGAATATGCGCCGAATCTTCCAGCATAATGCTGGCAAGGTCCCGCGTCGCGAAGGTGCAATAAATATTTCCCTCGAAGCCCTGCACGCAAAGATTCGGCAGGTTGCCGCAATGATCAATGTGCGCGTGGCTCAGCACCACCGCGTCCACGGATTTGGGATCAAAGGGAAAGTGCCGATTACGTTCCATCGTTTCATCGCGATGTCCCTGGAACAATCCGCATTCGAGCAACAGTCGTTTCCCGTTGATCTCGAAAAGATACATGGAGCCCGTGGTTGTGCGAGTAGCTCCAAAGAAGTGGATGCGCATGTCGGCAACGTGTTGCGAGCCGCGTGTGCCGTCAAGAAAATGCGTTCGTCCCGGAAGGGAAGTGTGGATTGGAGGTTGGGGCCGCCTACCTGAATCGGCGTATGCATTCGCCTTTCTCCGTGTCTCGGTGGCAAAAATCCCCCCTTAATCTGCTAAATCTGAAGATTCAGAAATAATGTCTTCGGGTACATTACGTCGGGAAAAATCGCCTTGGAGATTCCACTTCAAGCCGGTAGAGTTGCCGCCCTGTATGAAAAGCAATTTGCTGCGCACGTTTTTCGAATGGGCGCTCATTACCAGCGTCCTGATGTCCGTTCTTTTTTTTGGGTGGTATCTTGTGAGATCGCGGCAAGCGCGGGCGTATGATTCCCAGATCGCCCGCGCGCAATTGCGCCTCCAAAACGGTCAAAACATGATGGCCGCCCTGCAGGCCGCCTGTCAGGCCTACGCCCGGACGAATGCCGATATGGCGAAATTCCTCGCTCCCCCAGCCGCCGCGCCGACGACTGCCCCCGCAGTTCCAGCCAAAGGAGGAAAATAATATGAACGAGTTCGAAAATCCTCCGGCGCGCACCGAAAACACGAGCGGAGAAATCGAAAGCTTGCGTTCGCAGATGAATTTATTGTTCGGCTGCATCCTGGTCGCAAGCCTCACGCTGACCGCGTATCTCGGTCTCCAAGCCCGGCGCGCTTCCCTCGAGGCTCTTGCCCTGAAAGGACCCGCCGCCGAGTTGACGCAGCAGATGCGGCAGCAGGACGCCGGCATGAGCAACGCGCTTGCGAAACTGGCAGAATTCGCGCGCACCCATCCTGACTTCCAAAAAATCATCCGGTTTAACACGAGCACCAATACCGCGCCCGTCGCGCCGACTGTTCCTCCCAAGAAGTGACCGCTGAAATGGGCTGAAAAAGTTTCCGGACATCAATCAGCCACAGTTCGCGCTCACACGGATATCGCCGCACTTTGCGCCATCACTTTGGTGCCGCATTCAGAGCAATATTTTGCCCCGGGAGCGCAAGAGCACTTGCAATTGGGGCAATCCAAATGCGCTACTGCGTGTCGCTGCTGAATCACGAGGTTGCGCACATAGGGTATCCACGAAAGCGCGTAGCTACAGATGATCACCAGATTTCTGACATAGAATATCGAATACACCAGCATCACCAGGCAGCCAATGATGCTCAACCACCAAAACGAGTTCGGCACCACTATCTGCTTTTTCTTCTCGGAAGCGTACCATTGAACCAGGAAACGAGAAGTAAACACCGCTTGGCCGGTCCAGCCGACAACAGTCCAACTAAGTTTCCAAGGGTCGACGCTCATGTTTTTTGCAGTGGTTCGTTCGTTTGTTCCTGCTTCAAATAGATGGTCCGCGATGGGAACGCGAAGTCAAGATGTTCGGCTTCAAATCGCTCCTTCACCTTGAAATTCATTTCCTGCATGCCCGCCAGGCAGGCGCGCCCATCCGTGCCCTTCCACCAATGCACCACATTGATGTTCAACGACGAATCCGCAAAATTGTTGAACGTGATCAACACATCATGCGTCTGAGGATGGCCGCGATAAACCTCCTCCAGAATTTGCACCGCGCGCCTTAACTGTCCCGTCGTCGTCTCGTAAGTAAGCCCGAAATTAATCGTCGTCTTGATGGTCGGTCGGCGGGTGACGTTTGTAATCGTCGCGTTGCCCATGGTTTTATTCGGAACGGTTACGAGAAAACCGTCCGGGTTGCGAACCCGCGTGCTGCGCATGCCGATCGATTCCACCGTGCCTTCGACATCACTCAGTTTGATGACATCGCCGATGCGAAACGGTTTATCGACAAAAACCGCCACCGCGCCAAATAAATTTGCCAACGTATCCTGCGCTGCCAGGCCGATCGCCAGGCCCCCGATGGATAGCGACGCAATCGCCGCAGTGATGTTTACGCCGATGTTATCCAACGTCACGAGCACGCCCACCACGATGATGAATACCTTCAGACTCTTGCGAATCACCGGGAAGAGTTGCTCTTCAAAACTGCGGTCGGCATCCGGTTTGGCGCGCTGCCGCCAATAACTCATTACGAGATCGACGAACTTCAGTGTCATGTACGTCAGCGTCCAGGCGATCACGATGGTGAACCCCTTGGACAGAACGTTCTGCACCATCGGCGGCCAGATAAAAACCTCCAGGCCAATGCGCAAAAAAATGACGAACGCGATAATCTTGATCGGCCCGTTCAGGACGTCGAGCAACAGATCGTCAAACTTCGTGGCCGTTTTCTGCGCCCAATGTTTGAGCCAAATGCGTGTGAGAAAATCGAGCAGCTTGGAAATGTAAAATGCGAGGAAGATGTAAATCAGCGACGCGGCATATTGCCACAACGGGATGTCGAAAACTTTGTTGCGATTCAGGAAGGGAATGTGATCGAGCCAGAACGTCATCAGCGCATTGTAAACGCGCAGCCGGATTGGCGCCGAATCTACGTTGGCTCCGGTCTCGGGAACCACGCGGGCGGTAATCGTGTAGGACCCGCGCGGAACATTGCTCCAAATCAACGAATACGGCTCGTTGCTCACCGAACCGATGATCCGCGTGCCGGAAAGAAACTCCACGCGTTTAACCTCGGAGATATCCGTCTCCGCTGTGAGCGTGATATGCGAGCGAGGGTTGAATCGCGCCCCGTCATCCGGCTCCACCATTTGAACCGCCCCATTCGTCTGCGCCTCCAATCGGCCAGTGCCCGATATC
>Ga0207694_10001563_pt1 | contig 19389 bp, 16 predicted proteins | sample KBSC34metaG_FD_184353 | JGI IMG/M metagenome (GOLD analysis project Ga0207694, IMG submission 184353) | Corn rhizosphere microbial communities from Kellogg Biological Station, Michigan, USA - KBS C3-4 metaG (SPAdes) (version 2) | ecosystem: Host-associated > Plants > Roots > Rhizosphere > Soil... | reverse complement strand
GTGCCGGGGCGAGAAAAACTGAAGCGCGCCACGTTGACCAAGGTTGGGTTAATAATCCTGCGATATTCGATGGTCGCAAATTGCGTATGGGATGAATCCTGCTCCGGCCAGTTGGCGATCGGGCCTCCAGCGAATCCGCCGCCGCCGTAGGGTTCGACAAAGCTGGACTTGTCCGAGATGTAACGGGCTAGGAACGAATCTTTCTCCGAAATCACCCAGTCGAAACGGCCCAGGAAGTAGTCTTCGTTGCCGATTCTGCTGGCGACAGTCAGAGCTTGGGGCTGTCCAGGATTGGTTGACGTTGCGCCCAGGATGGAAGTGGCAGCGGGAAAAACCGCCAAGGTATTTGTAATCGCGGCAGCCGTGGAGGACGAGAGGCCGGCAGCTGGAACGCACTTGGCGGCGAACTGCGGCAGGTTGCAACCGGGAACGTTAGAAATTTTACTCTCGCCCTGGGCCAGCCGCACGCCTTCGTAATTTGCGAAAAAGAACAGCTTGTCTTTCTTGATGGGTCCGCCGACTGTGCCGCCAAATTGATTTTGGCGATATTCCGGTATGGTGTGCGGATCGAAGAAACTGCGCGCGTCCAAAACATCGTTGCGGAAAAATTCGTAGGCCGAGCCGTGGACCGCGTTGGTGCCCGACCGGCTGACGGCGTTCACCACCGCGCCGTTTCCACCGAACTGTGCGCTATACGTGTTGGTGAGCGTCTGGAATTCTCCAATAGCCTCGACGCCGAGCGAAGTCCCCATCACCGATCCCATACCCTTGCTCCAGAAATTCTGCAGGTTTTCATCGTCGAGCAGAATGGCCTGACCCGTGGGGCGCGATCCCGCCACCGAGTACTCCGGCGCCCGTCCCTGAAAGCCGGTGGATAGGAAAGCGTTGCCGGCGATGGTCTGGACACCTGGCGTCAGCACGATCAACTGTTCGAAATTGCGGCCGTTTAATGGCAGCTCGCGCATTTGTTGCTGGCCGATCAAGGTGCCCACTGTGGCGTTGGTCGTTTCCACCTGCGAAGTGGCCGCTTCCACCGTCACGGTCTGGCTCTGTTGGCCGACGGCGAGCGCGAAGTCGATGACGCTTTGCGAACCGACGGTGAGTGTCACGCCCATGCGAACGGCCGTGGAAAATCCCTGCTTCGAAACCTGGACCTCGTAGTCGCCTACAGCCAAGTTCGACAAGGTGAAGCGTCCTTGGCTGTCCGACCGTGAGGTTTGGGTCGCAGCGGTATTGACGTTCTTTGCCTGGATAGAAGCATCGGGCACGGCCGCACCGGTGGCGTCGGTAATGTTCCCTTGCAGGGTTGCGGTGGCCGCTTGCCCATGCAGGCGCGTTGTACTCAGCCCGCACAGAAGACTAACCACTGCGAAGGCTTGAAGAATTCGAACTGAAACATCAGATCGCATAGATATACTCCCAAGTCCCCTTTTTGGTTCTCTACTTATTTCGATGAAGAGACCCGGTCGATCATACGCTTTGTCTACACACCTGTAAAGAAGGGTTTACATTTCTTGACACTTGCGTACGGGGGAGAAGGAATGGGGCTTAGTTGCGAACTAAGCCCCGATTCTGGATTTAGGATTTAGAAGGTTAGCTTGAGCGCCAGTTGAATCTGCCGCGGGGTGCCCACGTCGTAGAGGATCTTACCGGCGTTGGCATTGCGCACCAGGTTGCCGTTCGCGAAAGCTGTATACAAATTCGCGGAGCCATTTCCCATAATCGGGACACCCCAATTGACGTGATTGAAGAGATTGAAAAATTCGGCGCGAAATTGCAGGCCGATGTTCTCTTTAATCTTTGTGTCCTTGGTAATCGCGATGTCGGTGTTGTTGAAGCCGGGGCCGCGCAGGCTGAGGCGTCCGGAGTTGCCGAAGGTGCCGAGCGGCGCGGCTGCAAACGCGTTGGGATCGAAATACACTCCTCCCGGAATACCGGTTACCGGATTACCGCTGCCTACGAAATTGGGGCGTGGATTGACGACGCCGGTCCCGAAGCCGAGTGTGTCGACTCCCTGGAAGACGGTGAACGGAAGACCAGTGGTAGAGGAAACAATGCCGCTGATCTGCCAGCCTGAAACCACACGGTTCTTCTTGAAAGGCAGGGCCCACAACCCGTTCACGCGGAGCGATTGCGTGATGTCGTAGTTGCAAACGCTCTGATCGTAATGCTGGTTGTAGGGATTGCCCCAGGCCGCGTTGGCGTTGTTATTGAAGCTGCCCACGAACGAACCATCATCGGTACACTTGCCCCAGGTGTAAGACACTTGCGCCTGAAAGTTATTCCTGAAGCGGCGGTTCACGGCAACCTGCATCGAGTTGTAGCGCGAAGTGGTGGTAGGAATGAAATCAGGGAAGGACCCCAGCTTGGTGTTAACGCGTCCGAAGGTAGCCACGGCCGTTTTCGCAGCACTAGTGAACCCGCCAAAAGCATTGCCGGTATTTACGGTGGAGCCGGTAGCCGGATTCAAGACTAAAGGATTCTGTTCTACCTGGGTGAGCAAGTGAACTCCACGCGAACCGACGTAGCCGACGGTAAGAACAGTACCCTGCATCAATTCGCGCTGCACGCTGAAGTTGTATTGGATCACATACGGCGTCGTGTGGTTATTCCAATCGAAACCCGGACTCGAAGTGACTAGCGGATTCCCCCCGGTGGGGATGTTGGGGAAGGTTGGCGGAGTGCTCCCGGGCACCGATAATCCCGACTGGAACGTGGTCCAGGGCGGTTGGTCCCAGTAGGCCAGAATGTAGTTCGAGGGCAGAATCAGGTCATGGTAGATTCCGATGCCGCCGCGGATCGAGGTTTTGTGGTCGGCAAAAGGATCCAAAGCAAATCCGATACGGGGATCGAAATTCTTGCCGGTAGCATTGGAAGAAAACGCGTTGGAGACATGCGTGAAGTTCGTGGCTCGCAAAATTGGTGATCGCGTATAGTTGATCGTGGGTGTCGTAAGGGTTGGTGATGAACGAGTAGCGCACGCCCATATTCAGCGTCAGCTTCTGCGATACTTTCCAGTCGTCCTGGATATAGGGAGTGAATTCGAAATCGCGCAAATCCCGGTTGGCGTAGGCCGGACCGGCGCCGGGCAGCCCTGCCGGGATGGTCAGCGGGGTCCAAGAGAGCACGGTCGGCGTACCGGCGAGGAATCCGCTAAGGCCGGCGAACGCCCAGGTTGAGCCGATTCGAAACGGCATGTAGGTGTTGGTCTGAAGCCGGGAGACGGACGCGCCAAACTTCAGCGTGTGGGCTCCGTGAGTCCAGGTGATATCGTCGCCTTCGGTAAAGCGATTCTGCACTTCATTGAACGGCAACTGCGTCGCGCCTCCCAATCCGGCGAGCGTGCCGCTGAAGGTCACCTGCCCATCTTGTCTGCCAGCGCCAGGGAAGAATTGCTGTAGTGCCGGTGTGGAATTGGTAGTGATGCCATCGGTTGCCGTGCGCGTAAAGTGCACCCGCGCGACATTCACCATCGTCGGGGAAACGATGTGGCGCCATTCGAGGGTCGTGAACTGAGCCAGCGAGGTGTTTCCCTCGGGCCACAGCGGAACTCCTCCGCCACCGCCGCCGAAACCACCGCCGCCGAAGGGGTCAACGTACTCAACTTTATCGGTGATGGTGCGAACGAAAATCGAATTCTTATCGGAAATAATGTAATCCAGCCGTCCCAAACCGTAGTGCTCGGTAGCCGCCTGGTTGGCGAGCTCGGTTGCAATTCCGGTCTGGCTAGCGGCGTTGGGAACGTCCGGAGCCGGGTACAGTTTTAACACATTGATGATGGCTTGTTGCGTGGCGGGATTCGTCGCAGTGGGCGTGCAAAAGCCGCCAGTGAAGGCGTTGGCCGCGGTGCAATTCGGAACGGGAATCGATCTCACTACGCCCAGGACCCGCCGAATCCCTTCGTAGTTCCCGAAGAAGAAAAGCTTGTCCTTCTTGATAGCCCCGCCCACGCTTCCGCCAAACTGGTTCTGGCGCAGCTCGGGCTTCAACGGGTTGGTGCCGCGCTTCGCGAACGTGTCATAGGCGTCCATTTTGTCGTTGCGCAAGAATTCATAGAGCGATCCGTGAAGGCTGTTCGTACCAGACTTGCTCACCGAGTTAATTACGCTGCCGTTCCCGCCGAACTGGGCGCCATAGAGATTGGTGAGCGTCTGGAACTCGGCGATCGCTTCCACGCCCAGCGACGAGCCCGTCACGGAACCCATGCCCTTATTCCAAAAATTCTGCAAGCTCTCGTCGTCGAGCAGCATGGCTTGGCCCTGCGGCCGGGATCCCGCCACTGAAAACTCAGCAGCTCGACCTTGAAAGCCGGAGGCCTGGAAGGTGCTGACCTGGTTGACGCCTGGAGCCAGCAGAATGAGTTGCTCGAAGTTGCGTCCGTTCAGCGGCAATTCCCGCATCTGCCTCTGATCCGTCAGTGTTGCCACAGCCGAACTGGTGGTTTCTACTTGCGACACCTGGCCCTCTACGGTCACCGTTTGGCTCTGCTGCCCAACCGGCATCGTAAAGTCGATCACCACTTCGCTGCCTACGTTTAATGTGACCTGATCGTGAACCACGGTGGAAAAGCCCATCTTGGTGGCTTGTATATCGTAAGTCCCGATGCCGAGTTCCGGGATTCGGAACCTGCCTTGCGAATCGCTCGCGGTGGTCTGAACAGAGCCGGTACCGGTATTCTTCGCTTGGACGTTCGCACCCGGAATGGCCGCGCCGGTGGAATCGGTCACGGTTCCTAAAACACTCGCGGTTCCGGTCTGTCCCCATAAATGCGTCACGCTCGCGGTATTCATCACCAGTAACGCACCGAGCATGCACAACCGTATTCCAACAACGCCGCGGACGACGCACCCATCGCCAGTCGTTTGAGTTTTGGACACGAAGCGGCCTCCCCTATAGGCCGGGTCAATTTTACACGCTCGTGAGTTGGGTGTAAAGACGAATTCACACAAGTTTACAAACGCTTGCACATTTGCCGGCTTGTGTACGGCGATTACTTGGGCGCCTGTTTCAGGCTGTTGTAGACGGCTTCGACGAACATCGCGGTGGTCCATGGGCCGGAGGTTGCGCCGTAGCGGCTGTCGTAGTCGGCCGTGGGACGCGCTGCCTTGACTTGTTCGAGAGTCGCGCCGCTTTTGATCATGGCCTGCACGCGATCGCGAATAATGGCCACCATATCGCGGTATTCCACCACTTCGTGTTCGTCGCACACATAGCCGTGGCCGGGCACCACGATGGTTCCGCCTTCTGACTCGTGCTGGTACACCGTGCGGTTCAAGATGTCGTTCAGCGCCTTGATCTCGCCTTGGACGCTACCGCCGTTCTGCACGTCAATGAAGGGGAATTGCGTGGTGGTAAAAATATCGCCCGTGGCGATGACGTCGGCGCGGCGGAACTGCACGATGCTATCGGCGTCAGTGACGGCGTTCGGCTCCTGGAACATTTCTATGGCGTCGCCGTTATGGAAGTGACGGCGGCGTTCGTCGAGAAAGGTGTCGCTGGGGATTCCGCCGGCCGGCGCCTTCAGCGCGTACATGTGGTTCTGCACGTTCTGGTGCGCCATGATGGTGGCCCCGATGCCGGCGTCGGCGAACCCTAGCGCAAAGAAAGAACCTACGACACTGGGATCGGCGCCCGCCGCGCGCAGCGCCGCATTGCCACCGGTGTGATCGGGGCGGTATCCGGTGTTGGCGATAAATTGGATGGGCTTATCGCTCAGCTTGCGGACGGCCGCAATGGTTTTGTCGGCTAACATACCCGTGCCGGTATCCACCACGAACGCGCCTTCATCGCCCACCTGAACGACGATATTGCCTCCGTCGCCCAGCAGCAGGTAGACATTATTCCGCAGGGGCAGCACGTGAATTTCTCCATCGTGCGGCTCAGGATCGACGGCGCGGCTAGTGGGCGGAGCACCGGCGGCGGGACGTGTCCGCGCTAGTCCCTCGGCCTCAGTTGCAGTCCGCATCTTCGCGGCAAACTCCGGGTACATGGTTTCAGGGCCGCCCAAATATCCCAACATGGGGATCTTGTACTTTTCGCCTTGTTCTTTCACAAACGGGTTTTGCCCCAGCAAATAATTCGGAACCTGATCTTGCGCTCTGCCGAAGATCTGTTCACCGTCGTCACAGGCGAACAACCAATTGCCGTGGTCCACTGGCTGGCGCGCGAAATCCGTGGTTCGCACCACGGGCTCGCTCAGATACACAGGATCGTTGATGACCGACGTATAGGTGAGATGATCGCCGTGACGCACGAAGAATTCGACCGTGGTCGCCTGATCGCTCTCCGGCAATCCGTTGCGGCGCAGCCATCCCTGCTTGATGTGGGTGGCTTGGACTACCAGTGCGTTCCCTACGAAAGCTCCCGTGGAAAACCCCATCCAGGTGTGCGGGGCATACGGGGGAGGATGCGGACGGCCGTCCATCCAGATGGTTCGGCTCCCTTCGAAAGTCTGGTTGTACCAGTGAATCGCGATCAGGCGCTGGGTGTGGGGATCTCTCTCCTCCCAGGCGCGCGCGTTGCCGATTGAGCGGACCGAATAAGGGGCAACATAACCATCACACTGATGGTGCCGCAGCGTCACCCGCGAAACGTTGTAGGACAATCCAAACAGGCGGGCAGCTTCATTGATAGGAAACCCGCCGTAGTCAGCGGTCTCCGGGCCGCCGCCGCGTTCGAGCGAATCTTCGTGCATGGCCGCGGTCCAATAACCCGATAGATCGAATCCTGGAATCCGAGGTTTCGGGGGCGCCCCCGCCGGGGGCCCGCCCTGGCCTAAGCCCGCTTGACTGAGGAAGACGACGCCCAACAGGACGGCCAAGTAAAACGGAAAGGGTGTAGTAGTTCTTCTCATCGGATTCTCCAGGAACTTATCGAGCCGAGCACGGCGTGGGATTCCAGCCCGTGCCGTCATTCTGCTTTTTGAAATGGGTGCTGGTCCAAAACGGTTGCGCCAGATAGGTGGGGTCGACAACCTCGCTCGAGACTACCAGCAGGGAATCGCCGCCGGGCACATCCAGGCGGTCCCAATACTCCGTGATTACGGTGTTGGCACTATAGGGAAGCCCATTTTTATTCAGATATCCCGGCTTCAGTTTGGTCGTCACTGCGGCCATCGAACCGCCGCTCGATGGCGGCGCGCCGAAAAACTGAAATCCCAACGGACTGCGCGACCGGTCCCAGGAAGCCGTGGATACTCCCTGCCAATCGCCGCCTTGGCCCTGCGGAGGGCCAAAGTAAAACACACGGGTTTGCGTCCCGGCATCGGCCTCCACCTTCAACGTTGAATCGTCCTGCCAAGTGATATGCAGACGGCCGGGGATGCGCAGGAGTCCTGCGGCACCGTACGCCTTGCACTGGTTGCCGGCGGCTTCGTCTTTGGCTGGATCCCATGATTGGGCAAGTTTTTGGCCATCCATATTCAGCGGGACGGAACCGAAGTCGCCTTTGGGCGGCGTGGTCATGCGGTAGCGCCAGTCTTCGGTAACCAACGATACCCAGTAGCCGGTTAGATCCACCGGCGCGGCAACTCGCGGCGGTTGCGGCGGGCCGCCTCCCCTGCCCTGCGCATGGATGCCGGCGGACGTCGAAATCAAAATTGCGACCGTCAATAGGGGCGCCGCGTATCGCTTAATTCTCACTTTGACCAATCCCTCCTCGGCTTCCAGCCAACGATAGTAAGCGTCTTCTAGTGTAGTGTCAACAGAGATTCGGCCCGAAGAGTTTTGTCAATTTTAGTTAACGCGAGTTTCGCCGTTGTCGACGGAAGGCAGCGTTTTTAGTATCCTAGGGACCGGCATTTAGGGGCCCCTCATGAAAAATCACTCCGAGTTTGGTTTCGTTGATCCGTCGCGCCGGGAGCTGCTGAAGGGCTTGGCTGCTGGAGCCGCGGCGCTGCTACCCGCTGGCGCATTGCTCGCCCAGAAGAAGCGAGGCCGCATCGATGTGCACCATCACATGCTGCCGCCGTTCCAGGAAAACATGACGGCGCGCCAGTACACTCCGCAAGCGTCGCTCGATGCCATGGACAAGTTCGGCACCGAGCAGGCCATCTTGTCACTGACGGTGGCGGCTGAGTATCTCTATAACGGTTCCGAGAAAGCCACTAAATTCGCGCGGGAATCCAATGAGTACGGGGCCAAGGCGATGCAGATGAATCCCAAGCGTCTGGGATTCTTCGCCGCGATTCCTGGCCGTAATATCGACGCCAGTTTGAAAGAGATCGAATATTCCTTCGACACTCTCAAGTGCGATGGCGTTGCGCTGTTCACCAATCTGGGCGATAAGTGGTGGGGCGATCCCATGTTCTTGCCGATCTTCGACGAGTTGAACCGGCGGAAATCGGCCGTGTTCTTTCACCCCACCGTTGCCAATTGCTGTCACAATCTGGCCGGCTTGGGAGATGGCGTGGTGGAATTTGACTTCGACACCACGCGCACCATCGTCAGCCTGCTTTATAACGGTGTGCTTGCGCGCTGCCAGGATATCCGCTGGATCGTGAATCATTCAGGCGCTGCGGTTCCAACGCTGGCTGGACGCATCAAGGATCGGGTTCCCGGCACCACCACCAACAGCGCTGGACCGGTGAGCAAGATTGTCGGGAAGTCCACAGAGGGCACGAGCGCGAAGACTCCCAATGGCGTGTACGCGGAGCTCAAACGCCTGTATTACGAATGCGCCCATGCGGCCTACCCGATGCCAATCGCGGCTCTGCGGGCCTTCGCGCCTTCGACACAGTATCTGTTTGGAACGGATTTTCCAATCGAACCCATGGAATCGACGGTCACACAGATTCCCGGCTTAAAGCTCCCGGCGGACGTGCAACACGCGTTAGATCGCGGGAATGCCGAGCGCCTGTGGCCCAAGTTCAAGGCCTGACCGTGCTACGTTCGATGTTTATAGGAGTGGAGGTTCTATGAAAAGTCTGCTGACCTTAGCCGCGGCGCTTGCGATTGCGGTCCCGGTTTTCGCTCAGGGCCCGGGTTCTTACAACCCCGGAGCCGCGCCGGGTCTGGATATCGCGGGCAATTGGGGTCCCGTGTTTCACGAGGATGCGCCGGAGCGCGGCCCCGGACCGGAGCTGGTTAACTACTTGGGTATTCCGATCACGGATCGGGCGCGCCTGGCGGGACTGAGCTACGATGCCTCCCGCTTCACGGTGCCGGAACACCAGTGCGAAGTGCACGGCGTGCAATACATATTCCGCGGGCCTCTCAACGTTCGCATCTGGGAAGAGCGGGATCCGGTATCGCAGGAACTGATTGCGATCAAGCAGTACATCGATAATTATGAGCAGACTCGAACTATTTGGATGGACGGCCGTCCTCATCCTTCAGAGTACGCGCCGCATACCTGGATGGGTTTCTCCACCGGCAAGTGGGAAGGCAACTCTCTTACTGTCACCACCACGCACATCAAGCGCGGCTGGCTCCGGCGCAACGGCCTGCGCGCCAGCGACCAAGCCGTGCTAACGGAACACTTCATCCGCCACGAAAATCATTTGACTCACATCACGATATTGAATGACCCCGATAGTCTGACGGAACCTTTTATCCGCAGTCAGGATTTCATCCCGAGGTCTCTCAACGGAGAAGGCTGGCTGTATCCGTGTGACGCCGTGGTTGAAGTCGAGCGTCCACGGGGTGCGGTGCCCAATTATCTACCCGGGAAGAATCCGTTTGTGAACGAGTTTGCCGACAAATTCAAGATCCCCGTAGCGGCAGCCTTGGGCGGAGCCGAGACTATGTATCCCGAATATCAACTCAAACTGAAGCAGGCGACTGCCGATTCCGCGCGGAAGTAGATGATGAAACCAATTACTCAAAAATTAATCGGGCTGTTGGCCGTGGGTGCATGTCTATGTGGGCAAAGCGCCCCGCGGCCCGCACTCCAGATGCTTCCCGTGCAAGGTAACGTGTATTTGCTGGCGGGTGCTGGTGGCAACATCGTCGTGCAAATAGGCCAGCAAGGAACGCTGGTGGTGGATACCGGTTTAGCCGACCGCAGTGACGAGGTACTGGCGGCGATCCACAAGCTGACTGAAAAACCAATTCAGTACATCATCAATACTCACGTACACCCAGATCATACCGGTGGCAACGATGCACTCCGCAAGGCGGGCACAACGTACACCGGCGCCAACGTCACCGCCAATCTTACGGACGTGAAACTGGGTGCGCAGATCTTCGCCCACGACAATGTGCTGTTGCGGATGAGCGCTCCCACTGGCAAACAAGCGTCCATGCCCTTTGGTTTCTGGCCGACGCTAACGTTCTTCGGCGCGAACAAGCAGATGTCGTTCAACGGCGAGCCCATCGAGATCCTGCATCAACCTAACGCCCACACGGATGGCGACAGCCTGGTGTTCTTCCGCAGGTCGGATGTGATCGCGGCCGGCGACATTTTTCTCACCACCACGTATCCCTTCATCGATCTGGAGCGCGGCGGGACGATCCAGGGAGAGATCGACGCTCTGAATACCATCGTCGAAATGGCCGTGCCGTTGCGTCAGGAGGAAGGCGGAACTTATGTCATCCCCGGCCATGGCCGTATCGTCGACCGTTTCGAAGTGGTAGAGTACCGGGACATGGTCACCATCGTCCGCGATCGCATTCGGGCCGCCATCAAGGATGGAATGACGTTGGCCCAGATCAAGGCCGCGAATATTTCGCTGGATTACGACTATCGTTATGGCGCGAAGTCCGGCTTCGGCACCGCTGACAATTTTGTCGAGTCAGTCTACAAGAGTTTGACCAAAGGCAAGTAGGAGGTTCACATGCGTATCATCCGTGCTCTCGCGTTGTTTGCGGCAGGAATCGTGTTCGGGATGTTTATGATGCAGCCCAGTGAGGCCCAGCAGGAGGGCGCCAAGGGTTTGCGTCTGAATCACGTCGGCATGTATGTCAAGAATTTTGACGAGTCGATGAACTTCTACACCAAGACGATGGGCTTCCGCGAAGCCTTTTCGTTTAAGGACAAGGAAGGCAAGCCGACCTTGACGTATCTGCAGATCAATCGCGACACGTTCCTGGAGCTCGCCCCGGCCACCGCCGAGCGGCCGGTGGGACTCAGTCACGTGGGTCTGTGGGCCGACGATTTGAATGCTGAGGTCGCCGCGCTCCGTCAGCAGGGCGTCAAGGTGGACGACCCTCGTACCGCCACTACCAAAGCTCCGCTTACAAATGTGGTCGACCCCAACGGCATCCGTCTTGAACTCCTGGATATCGCGCAGGGCTCGATGCAGAGGAAAGCAATCGACAGCTGGAAATAGCGCGCTACTTGGTGTGCTCTTTCAGGAACGCGATCGTCCGCGCCCACGAATCCGACGTGGCCGTGGGATTGCCCCCCAAGTCCTGATACTCCAGAAATCCGTGCGTGCCGTGAGGATAGGAGTGCGCCTCGAACGACTTTCCGGCTGCCTTCATCGCGGCTTCCGTAGGCGCCATAGTCGCCGTCACCCGCGCGTCGTCGTCACCATAGAACGCTAACACCGGCGCCTTGATCTTCGCGAGCATCTCCTGATTCGCCGGGGTGCCGTAGAACACCACCGCAGCGTTCAATTCCGGGACCTCTGAGGCAAAACGGAAGCTGTTGCCGCCGCCCATGCAGAAACCGATGCTGGCGCTCTTGCCATTGGCCCGTGGCAGTTTCATCCCCCAATCGCGCGCCGCTTTGTAGCGGTTAAACATATCGTCGGACGTGAGTCTGGCGTTGGCGCGCATCACGTCGTCGGTGCCTTGGAACGCGTCGTAGTTGCCGCCGTTCGGCCCCAAGCCGGAGTGCAGATCGGCCGCGATGGCGATGAAACCCTGCAAGGCCAACTGATCGGCGAGCGCACGCTGCCAGTCATCCATGCCGGGACCGTGCTGCATTACGATCACGATCGGAGCTTTCCCGTCGCCCTCCGGATATTCCACCCAGGTGTGCAGTTTGCCGCTGCCGAAAGGAATGTCGACAAATTCTTTGCGCAGCTTCGAGTTCGTCACGACGGAATGCGCGTTGAAAATGCCCGCCGGCAGATCCGGCAGCTTTCCTGTCGGATACCCGCGCGGCCCTCCGCCTTTCTTGTCGTTCACGGTTTGCCCCATCATCATGCCGATGTGCATGGAGTGGTCCTCCGGTACGTTCAGATTCTCACCCAGCACCGGCTTGTCGCCGGTTTGCTTGACGAGAAACGACACTGCCTGGGACCATCCCGCGCTAGCCACTTTGAAGCTGGCCGAGCGCTGCGCAACGGCGGCTTGCACTCCATCGGCCTCGAATTCGAGGCTCGCGCTCTTGCCGTTGGCAGCAGGTAGCACGATCGCGTAGTCGCGCACGGCGTTCGTTCGGCGTAGGATCTCGTCGCGCCCCATACGATCAAATGCCGCAGCAATGTCTGCCGTATTCGCAAAGTCGTTGCTGTCGCCGCCGTGGGGCCCAAGACCTGACAGAACGTCCGGCACCACAGCAATGAAGCCTTCCGCCGCCGCCTGATCGGCCACCGCGCGAATCCAATCGCTCGCGCCCTGCTTACCCGCCGACAAAACTACCACAGGAGCCTTGTCGGATCGCTCAGGGTAGACGACAAAGGCCCGAACGTTCGCCACGCTCACCCACTCGCGGTGACGGTGCGTCGAATTCAACAGCGCTTTCGCGGCAGCCTCCGTCGGCAATGTTGAATGTAGCACCACAGGCACATTTGGCTTGGCCGCCCGATAAAGCAGCGCGATCCCTGGGATCGCGATTCCCAGCAAAAGAAGCTTCTTCATGATCATTACTTCCTACGCGCGATGTTGACTTCCGTGCAATCCGCCATAACGTCTAAAAATTTTTGGTAGTTCGCCTGGCCGACTACAAAAGGATTCGGCTCGCCCTTCTTGCGCGCCGCCAGTTTGTCGAGCTTGACCTGAATCGGGTCCATCAACGGGTGATTCTGGATCTCCACGTCGACTTTCGCCTTTTTAGTTTCTTCCTTGAAATGCGCTACGGATTTCGCGTAGGTCTGCAAACCTTCATCGGAGATAATGCCCGGAGTCAAAATCGTGCCGGCGTAAATCGCGGCCATGTGCGTCTTGCCGTTGTCTTTCACCGGAAAGATGTAGCCCATCGATCCCGGCGTGTGCCCGGGAATCGCCACCGGCATCACTTTCAAATCTCCCAACACCACGGCCTGGCCTTCGGTGACCACTTGATCGTGCTTGGGCAAAACCGGCGGCGGCCCCTTCTTATCGCCGCCGCGTCCCGGCGGTGGATTTTCCATTAGATTCCAATCCGCAGCCGAGATATACACCTTCGATCCGTAATGATCCTGAAAGTATGGCGACCCGCCAAAATGGTCCGCATGGCCGTGGCCCATGAGGATGATCTTCACCTTCGCCGGATCCAGGCCCAGCTTTTGGAATCCGGGAAGAAGCTGCGATTCCACTTGGTTGGCGCTCAAGGAATCGATCATGAGCAGACCGTCCGAAGTCTGAATCACGTAGACCGTAGTCCCGGAGTTGCCGATCGCATAGACGTTGTCGAAGATTTTCGTGGGCGCGATCACCGGATCGTTGGGGCTATTGGCGCGCGGCGCTTCGCAGAAGAAGTGCGCTTCGTCGGCCCACATCGCACCGGCGGTCTTCTTGGCTTTCTCGATCAACGCCTTTACCTCGGGCGAATCGGGTTTCGCCGCGGGAGCCTGCGCTAACGCAACAACTGGCAAGAGTATTGCGATACCACTGAGCTTACGGAATGACATCATTCTTTTCTCCTATTCGCCAACGCCTTCAGCGAAACGCGTTTGATTATACTCTGTGAGGATGGGGCGGTAAAGGTCACTTGACATATCTTTACACGATGACAAAAAACGTATCCGATCTTACTGAGTTCATCGCGAGGGCTCTCACAAGCGTGGACCTTCCCGTTGCGCACGCGCGAATCGTGGCTAAACTGATGGCGGAAGCGGACGCGCGCGGCGCCGATGGTCATGGCATATTTCGTTTGCCCCAGTACGTGAAGCGCATCCAGAGCGGTGGGATCAATGTACGGCCCAACATCCGCATCATTCAGGATCACCCCGCTACGGCGCTGCTCGACGGCGACAACGCAATGGGACATCTGGTGATGAGTCGCGCGGCGGAAATCGCCATCGAGAAAGCGAAAACAGCCGGCGTGGCCTGGGTGGGAGCTCGCAACAGTAATCATGCAGGTCCTGCGTCGCTCTACGCGCGCATGCCGTTGGCGCATGACATGGTGGGCCTCTATATAGCAGTGGGGAGCGCGAATCACTTGCCTCCGTGGGGCGGCATCGCGATGCTCCTGAGCACGAATCCAATCGCTATCGCGGTGCCGGGCGCGCAGGGCGGCGAAATCATGCTTGACATGGCAACCACGAACGCCGCTTACGGCAAAGTCAAAATCAAAGCGCAGCGGGGCGAGACCATGCCGGAAGGTTGGATGATGGACCGCCAAGGTAGGCCTCTGACCGATCCCAAGAAAGCCGACGAAGGTTTTCTGCTGCCGATCGGCGGACCCAAGGGATATGGTCTGGCGTTGATGTTTGGCTTGCTGGCCGGGACTCTCAACGGCGCGGCTTTCGGCAACGATGTCGTCGATTTCAATCGCGATTTTTCGACGCTGACCAACACCGGACACTTGATCGTCGCCGTGAACATTGCTGCGTTCGCCGACGTTGCGGCGTTCAGGGCCAAAGTGGATGAAGTTTGGGAGTTGATGAAATCGTCACCGCTACTGCCGGGTTTCGACGAGATCCGGCTGCCCGGGGAACGGTCGGCAAACATTTATGCGGACCGCGCAACCAACGGTGTCCCCATTACTCCCAAGCTGCAAAATACGCTCAACCAACTGGCAGACCATCTGAGCATTGAGAGACTATAGCGAATATGACAACCGCGAGCATCATCAAGATTGCATCCATCCCGACGTTTCAGCGCGGCGACGGCGTCATCACCACGCTGCTCGTCGGCACGGACCGCGCACCCGATACCGTGTTCACATCCGGCCTAACTTCATTCCCGCCGGGACGCCGCGCTCCGATGCACAGCCATAATTGCGGAGAACAAGTAACCGTGATGGAGGGCGAAGGCGAAGTAGTGGTGGATGGCCAAGCGACGCGCGTGGGGCGTTATGACACCACTTACATACCCGCAGGGAAATCGCATTGCTTTAACAATGTCGGCGAAACCCCGCTGGTGATCTTGTGGATTTACGGTGCGCAGCACGTCACGCGGACGTTCACCGCGACCGGAAAGACTGTCGAGCATCTTTCCCCCGGGGACAAAGTCACTCCGGCCTAGTGTGTGTAAACCGGATTCGCGCCCGAAGCTTTCAGCTTGGCCAGCTTCTCTTCGAACTCCACTTCGCGCCAAGCCGACCAATCCCTGAAAATGTCGCGATTCGCGAATAGCATGTGATCAGTTCTCAGTTTCGCCATGCGCTCCTGAATGGTTCCCGACGGTTGGTTCAACGTCCCGGACCAACCATAGGCGCCGGTTTCAAGATAAATGTCAACCGGCAGTACCTTGCGGAATAATTCCAGATTGTGGCGCACCGAAGCTTCCGTGATGTAGACGTTGCGGTTCAGGTCGTCCGGATACTCCCAGCAGCAGAATTCGAAAACGCGGTAGTCCTTGCCACCCTCGCGCACGGTGTAGAGAAAGCTTGTGGGCGAAGGGCTATGGCCCGGCGCGAGGTACGCGGTCACCGTCAGCGGACCGACCTTGATCACATCGCCGTCGAACAACGCACGATCCACTTTGACTGGCGGATATCCACCTGGACCACCAGCCGGAGTGGGCGACGGAAGGACACCGCCGTGTTCCAGTAAGGGAATTTCCGCAAATCCGGCCATCACCTGCGCCCCGCTCTTTTCGCGAAAGTAGGCGGCCGCGCCAGATTGATCCCCATGATTGTGGTTTAGCAGAATCACCTTGATATCGGACACCTTGAAGCCCAAGGCCTGGATGTTTTTCTCCACTTGGCCCGTGGTTTCGGGGAACGCCGCGCCGAACATAATGTGGCCCTGCGGTGATGTTAGAAGGTACACCTCTCCGTTGGCGACTCCGACGAAGTAGAGGTTCCCCATGATCTTCATGGGCTCGGCGGGATCGCGCATATTCTTGATTTGCGCCCGGATCTCGACCGATTTCGCGGCGATGTCCTTGCCGTGTTCAGCCTGCGCGGCCGTGAACGGCGGCTTCGGAACGAGCGGGGTCTGCGCCAGCAGAGTCAGCGACGCCGCGCACAAAAACAAAATTCGACAGATCATGGTTTCGGTCCCTCCATTACGGTACGCCATAGTGCAAACCACCCGGCGCGAGTATAAACCCGATTCCCCGCCCGGCGCTAAATATGCTTACCCATAGGATCAGCGAGAGAACCGCGGCCAACTTGGCCCGGCCGGGTATCTGTGGGTCGCGATCGAGCGCTGCGGCGCGGCTGTACACGCTCTTCCGAAATACCAGTGCATGCACAATCACCAGCATAAAAAGCGTTACCTTGATCCGGAAGAAGATGTTGTAGTAATAATCCTCCGCCTTCGAGCCTAGTAAAAGAACTCCGCAGGTGGCAGCGAATAGAAAACCGATCCGCTTGGGAACGCGCAATTGATCGACGACGTCCGATACCGAGCAACTGCGCATCGCCCACCCCAGCAGGCGCACGTCCGTTAGTAGAATCATGGCGCCGAAGAGTGCGATAGCAACCATATGAAGCGACAGGATCACCGGGTAAGTATACGCCGACGCCCGAATGTAAGTGAAGAACTCAGTATTCTCGGCCCATCGCGCCAACCAAAGCAGCATATTAGATTCCGTCAAAAACTAAGATTCGGGGATGTAAATCCAATAAAGATTCCGCCGAAGACTACCGCCACCCACAGCGCTAGCGACACACATGCCGCCAGCTTGCTTTTCCCAGGGGGCTCGCTCGATAAAGCCACCTTGCGCAGGACTGTGTAGTGAAAAACGATCGCCAATACTAGGAAGCCCATCTTGAGCAGAAAAGGAAGGTTCAGATAATACATATCGGGGTCTGTGGAATAGATCAGCAGTCCTGAACAAATCACCAGAATCAGCCCGGCCAGTGTCCACGGGCCGGTGTCTTTGGTAATCTGCGCCGAGGTCTGATGCGCCATCGCTAAATTCAGCAAGCGAAAATCAATCAGCGCGCAGGTCCCGATCGCCATCACAAATCCGGCGATGTGAAAACATTCGATCATGGGAAAAATCAGCGGAGATGCATTGAGAGGGTTCGCCAGCTGCAGCATTAGCATCGAACACTATACCTCACTCACGCTGACTCCGCTTTTCAGGTGTAGAATCATTTAGGTTTCGAGGAGTATCCATGAACTACTCATCACGCCGTACGTTTCTTGCCGGTATTGGCGGCGCGGGAGCTGCCGCGGTCATCGGCACCCGCGGCCTGCGCGGCCAGACTGCGCCGAGCCCGCGCGCCATCGATTGCCACCACCACTTCGTCTCGCCGGGCTGGATCAAGGCCCTCACCGCGAAAGAAAATCGCAAAGTCGCAGGCTACACCACCTGGTTCGCACTTCCGCAACTGAGACCTTACACGCCAGCCAAGGATATAGAAGACATGGATCGCGACGGCGTGGCCACCTCCATGCTTTCCTGCACTACGCCCGGCGTGTGGTTTGGAGATCCTGAGGAAACGCGCGGCCTGGCGCGCGAGATGAACGATTTCGGCGCCCACACGGTTTCCGATCACAAGGGCCGCTTCGGATTGTTCGCGATTTTGCCGCTGCCTACCATCGACGACAGCCTTCGCGAGATCGAATACGCATTCGACACTCTGAAGGCCGACGGCGTCGGAATTCTTTCGAGTTACGGCGATCATTGGTTAGGCGACCCTATCTTCCGGCCAGTCCTCGACGAGTTGAACCGGCGCAATGCGGTGGTCTATGTGCATCCCACGGATGCGCCGTGCTGCCAGGAACTCATGCCGGGAGTGGGTCCAGGCACCGTCGAATACAACACCGACACCGCACGCACGATTTTCAGTCTGCTGGGGACGAACGCCGCTACCCGCTACAACAACATCCGTTTCATTTTTTCGCACGGCGGCGGTACCATGCCGTCGCTGGTCGAACGTTTCGGCATCGGCCAGCCCGACAACATCAACCAGAATCTGCGCGCAACGCCGGAACCCAACTCGCGGCTCTATCATCTGCGCCGTTTCTATTACGACACTGCGCAATCGACCAACGTCGTGCAGATGCAGGGACTGAAAACCATCGCCGGCGCAGGACAGATTGTCTATGGGACCGACTATCCCTTCGGTTCCCTGGCGAAACACTTAGCGGGCTTAGGCGAGTGCGGCTTTACGGCCGGCGAGCTCGCAGGCGTTCATCGCGCAAATGCGCTGAAGCTATTTCCGCGTTTGAGCTAAAACGTATACTTCAACGCGAACTGGATCTTGCTGATCCGGAACTCCCGCGAGAGCGCCATGTCCATATCCCAATCGGTTGGGCCGCGCAGGCTATTCCAGCCCAGATTTCCAGTGAACGTCCCCGCGGACTGGGCCGCGAACGCTGCCTTGTTGAAGTAAAACTGGCCGGGTCCGCTCTGCCCGGTATACACGCTGTTGGGGAGAACCAAATTGGGCTGCTGATGGTTGATCGCGCTCAGCGCGGCGTCAGTGTCGTCCTGAATCATCAATGGCGTTCCGGAAGTGAAGCGATAAATTCCCGACCACTTCCAACCCGAAGCAATCAGGTTCAGCGCGCGCTGCACCGAAAGCAGCAGCGCGTTGCAGTGCTGGTCGCCGCCAGCATTCCACTGCATCGTCGGCCCGAAGAATCCGATCGGGCCGGTGCCGCCTGCTCCGGTCGGATTCAGCACGGCGAAATTCCACGTCGAGTACGACGGCACGGGCGTGTCATACGGCGTAGTTTCAAACAGCCCTCTAGGCGTAAACTTGACGTTCGGAGTCACCACGTAGCCGAATGGATTCGAGAAATTCACGTTGGTGACGGTCTCGCGCCCGCCCCAGGGGTTCGAGCCTTGCTGGTCTTCGCGCGTCAACCCCGGCAAGAAAGCGTAGCCGTAGGAGAAGGAGCTTCGCACCGACGTTTTGCCGCTGCCCGTCGGGTCCCAAGCGAAGCCCAGGCGCGGGGCGAATTTAGGAACTGGGTGCTCTTCACGGGGATCGCTATTCACTTGTAGCTGATGCCTGACTGCGCATACTTCGTGAAGCAGTCTTTGGCTATCTCCAAGCGATAGGGACCAATGGGAAGATTGGTCAACACGTAGCCGCCGTCAGCCGCGCTGGTCACCGTGCGACTCACACCAGTTTCTGTTTGGATGGCCTTCACCTCCGCGCCGGGAACCGCCGCACCGCTGGAATCCTGTACCACTCCATGAATTTGCGCCGTGGATGCCTGCGCCC
>Ga0207694_10001562_pt1 | contig 19393 bp, 15 predicted proteins | sample KBSC34metaG_FD_184353 | JGI IMG/M metagenome (GOLD analysis project Ga0207694, IMG submission 184353) | Corn rhizosphere microbial communities from Kellogg Biological Station, Michigan, USA - KBS C3-4 metaG (SPAdes) (version 2) | ecosystem: Host-associated > Plants > Roots > Rhizosphere > Soil... | reverse complement strand
CGCCTTGAGAACAACATCATTCATCGACAGAATGCCCTGTAATGTCCCATCAGCCGCGATAACCGGAAGCCGTCTGACTTTATTTTCCTGCATGGTTTTTAGCGCGCTTCGAATGTCCTCGTCGGGTTTGGAAGCATAGATGTCGCCCGAAATCACATCGGCGACAACGATGTCGGCCAATTGCTGGCCCTTCATATGTGCTGCCATGCAGATATCCCGGTCAGTAATTAAACCAACCACTTTTCCCTCTTCAACAACCACCGGAAGAATCCCACAATCGTGTTCCCACATCAGTCCCGCCGCAGCCGACAAGTTGTCGGTTAAAGTGCAGGCCTGCGGATTCGTGCTCATTACTTCTTTAACTTTCATTAGCCACTCTCCTTACTGACTGTGTATCTCATTAGGTACGCAATGAATGTGCCTGCGTGGCGTCCCGAAAAGGCTGACAGTTGTTAGGGTAAAGGCTCGTTGTGTGTGAAAGTTTCCGCGAGGTTGGGGGAAAACTCGCTCTCGGTTCGTTATTGAAGCGCAATCGCTGCCTGGTTGTTCAAAAGGCGTTCCGACGCTCCCAAAAGATACGAAATCAATTTACTTCCGGTGCTGGAATTCCGATCTTAATGAAGCGGAGATCCCCCAGACGAGACCGGTATCGTTTGCGCTGATTTGCTTTACGGAATCTTCAAAACCCACCAAACGACTCATGCTCGATGTCCTCAAACTTGTCGTTCATTTTCGTCAAGCTGTTTGCCGGTCATGGTTTGTACTGCTAAGAAGGCTTGATCAGGTTAAGCCAAGGATCGGTTCGGGTACGCGAAGGCTTCAGATGCCCAAATATGCCAGTGAATCGATCGTCTGGCGCATCAAGAGGGTTATCTGCGGGTGAGAAGCTTCGAGTTCAGCCACAGCGTCATTGAGTCGCTCACTCAGAATCGTGTAATGATGCCGTTGAATCTCGTCTCTTTTGAGCAACGATTGAATTTCATCAGCCAGCGTCTGAAGCAACTCGCGTTGTTGCGAGTCGAGAGCCTGACTCTGGTGGAGTTCGTTGTGCAACTTTTCCAGTTGCGAGCGCAATTCTTCGGTCTTCATTTTTATTTCTCCCCGGGCTAACGAAGTCGTAAGAAAACACTAATAATAAACAGCAGCGTTGACATTAGTCTCATTGCTATTACTCTTTCTTGGACGTTAAGAGGCAGGCTTTTCTGATTCGAAGTGCATGATCGTGACCTTACCTTCTCCATCCTCTATTTCAAGGCCTGCATCATGACCATCGGTCGTCTCCAATCCCAATCGCTTTACGCCGGCTACGGTGTGCGTCAAGTGGTTTTTGCTTGAGGCGGACGCCGCCTGAAGCATGATTTCAATGCGAGTACCACGCTCACCGTCCGGGTCCAGATCTATCCCCGCCAATAGCAATCCATCCTCGAGCCAGAAGTCTGTTTCTACTTCCCCCGTTGGGCCAAGAACTTCAAGTCTCGTGGGACGCATGTTGTTTCGTTTGCCGAAGGCGGCCAAATCAGATTGCCACGACAAAGGTTCAATATTCTTTCGCATACTATTCCTCCATTTCACACTGTTCAATCGTCATACACAATTGCTTCTATTCCCACAGGTGTGAGTTCACTTAGCTGCTTTGAAGCGAACATCGGTATCCGAATACACCCGTGGCTGGCAGAATAGACCGCCATCGCCAGGCTGCCATGAATTGCGCCAGGCCTGAACTCTGGGTGGAGTGATGGCTAGGATGTGGTACTTCTGCTCGCGTGGTTGTACGCGCGTGCCATCAGTAATTTCGTTCGCTGGGTGAACGATCACTACCGCGTCTGCCTCAACGCCGCTTCTGATTTGTGCTGTGAAGGGCGTGCGCTCGCCAACTTCAACGGTGCGCAGTTGGGCTCGCCCCTCTGCAACGACAAACAGGCTCCAACCATCGCCGCGTCGAAAGAGTGCGCTAACAGGAACTTGCAACACACTATCTGAGTGCCACACAACGATTCGCGCTTCAACTCGATAACCATCACCCAGTACACTCGACGGTTCCGTTAGGTCCGCAATCACATTGACGCGCTGTTCTTCGATTCCCAATGCAGAGACCTTCGTGAAAGCTGACGGCTCGATCAATCTCACTCGCGCTTCGAGGGCTTTTGGCCCACCCCATGCTTCAATAAATACCTTCGCCCCAGGGCTAACCTTTACGGCGTCTGTCGATAACAACTCGATCACGACCTCGAGGTTTGCAGGATTACTCACTTCCAACAACGGCGCGCCCGCGACGACGACGCGTTCGCTCTCTTCGACAACTCTTAGAACTCTTCCAGCCGTTGGAGCATGAACCTTTATCGACGCCGCTGAAGAACTACGGTTACCTGCCAACAACGCGGCACGCGCAACCTCGACTTCATGTGCCGCACTCTCGGCTCTGGACCGCGCAGCTTCATAGTCTCGCAAGCTCATCGCTACCGCAGTTTGTGCCCTTTCGAATTCCTCACGCGATGCATATCCATCCCGCGCCAAGATCTCGGAACGCTGCAACTCACGTTGTGCCTGATCGTAAGTTGCCTTGTTCCGTTCGACCATTCTGTCGATTTCGCGTTTTGCGTCCTCCGCCGCGTTAACATGGGCAACTGCCTCGGCGCGTTGTCGCGGATCCAACGGATTCAATGGCAAAGGATCGATCTGCGCGATCAGTTGTCCACTCTTAACCGTATCGCCACGACGAAGTGCGATCCGTCGTAAACGTCCAGTAACTGGCGCAGCCACCAGATAGCGGTCACGTACACGGGTCTTCCCTTCACCATCAACGGTAACCGTCATCGCTTCGCGCGAAACTGCAGTCACATCGACTTTCGTTGGAGTGGGACGCAGCCACATCGTCAAGACTCCCACGACGATCGCGGCAACCAGTAATAAGAGAATCGTATTTAAGATTCGTTTCATTGCGCTTCACTCCCGCGTCTTCAAGACAGCGACCAGATCCAGATGCCGTAGCCGCCACTGGACCAGATACCCAGAAAGAAAAGCTGATCCGGCCACCACCAGAAACGCCAAAGCGTAACTCCTGGCGCTGATAAAGAGTGGAAACCGGATCAGTTCGGTGTCGATAGCAACGGTGATCAGTCCTGCTATTCCATATCCCAGGGCGAAACCAACCGGGATTGCGACCAACGTGAGAACTGCCTGCTCGCCCAGCAACATGAAACCAATCTCGCTGCGGGTGAAGCCAAGAACACGCAACGAGGCAAGCTCGTGCCCGCGCTCAGAGAGTGCAATGCGTGCGCCGTTGTAGACCATTCCGAAAGCGATAATTACAGCAAACGCAATCAGAATCACCGTCGAGACATTAATAGTTCTGGCAATAGTGTCGTTGAAGCTGGCTAAAGCAACTTCGGGAATCGAGACTGAACTGATGGCAGGTGTCTGCTTCAACTGCGTGTATAGGTCTGGAATGCGCGATGATTCGACCATCAGAAACGCGCCACTGCTTGTTTGTCCTTCCTGCATCAACCGGTTCAACGCGCGCTGGTCCATGTAGGCGGACAGTCCAACCAATTCATCGACGGTACCTGCAACGATAACGTCGCGCACGGGCCGCGCTCCTTCGAGAACCTCGACAGTGACGATCTGACCCGGCCTGACACTCAGAATCTCCGCGAGTTGAGAGGTCAGCAACAGACCATCCGGCGGGATCGTGACCGGCTCAAAATCCTTGCTGACTACGCGACGCAGATCGGCAGTGCCTTCCAATCCAAGCAGGGCGATGCGGCGCGTTCGGTGTGCAAATCGAAGCTTCGCCGGCGCTGCGCGGTAGGATTCAACGCGGATAACACCCGGCAGGTGCGCGAGATCGTACTTGACGTTTGCCGGTCGTGGCTCATGGAACGTAACTGAAACGTCCTCGCGTTGGGCCATGTCAAACTGGACCTGGATGATTCGCTCTATTGTGTCGAAGTAAAGGAAGAACCCGACGACCAGCAAACTTACGGCGAGGGCGATACCGAAGATCGATAACATTGCCTTGGCCGGCCGCCTCTCGAGATTGCGCAGAATGATCCGCACGGATGTCGGGACAAGTCGATGAAAGCCCAGGCGCTCAACGAAGCCGGCACGAAACCGCGCCGGCGGCTCAGGACGCATGGCTTCGGCTGGCGGCAGGCCGGCAGCGTGTCTCACAGCAGCAAGCGCTCCGATCGCTGCCGACCCCAGACTAATTAGCACTGCACTAGAGATCACCAATGGTCCAGGCTCATAGCGCAACACGGGGAACCTAAAGAACTCCATGTACAAAGCGGTGATCTTCAGACCAAAATACCAGCCGGCGCCGATTCCCAAAGCAACTCCACCGAGCACGATCAAAAAGGCGAGCTTCAAATAATGAAAACCGATCGAGTAGTTTCCGTAGCCGAATGCCTTTAGCACTCCGAGCTCCTGTCGTTGTGTTGCGACCATGCGCGACAAGACGAGGTGTATCAGGAAAGCAGTGACCGCGAGGAAAATTCCGGGAATAAATGTGCCGGTAACTTGCAGTTCGCCAATCTCGTTTGAGAGAAAATAATTTGAAACTTGGTCAGCGCGGTTGTAGGCACCCAAGCCCCCGTAGCTTGTAAGCAGATCGTCCAGCCGCTGGATTACGTCCGCTTCAACTGCGTTCGGCGCCAACGTGAGCGCAACATCATTGAATGCACCCTTCATGTTGAAGGCTGGACCAAGTGCTTCACGGCTCATCCAGAGCACGCCAGACCGCCGATTGTCGGGAAAAATCTCACCGCTTCTGATCTCGTAAACGTATTCCGGAGAGAGCGCTACACCGACAATTTGCAGCTTCTCCCACTTGCCATTTATGACTGCCGATAGGGTACTTCCAGGCTTCAGACTGTTGGCGGTCGCAAATGCGCCGCTGACCAGAACTTCATCTCTCCGTCCAGGTTCAACATATCTCCCATCCCTGAGATAGAGATCATTCAGCATCTGCCGGCGTTGTTCTGGAATAGAAATGATTCTGCCCTTGGCCGGTTCGTTCAGCCCTGGCACATCGAGAGTTACATCGGCCACCACCCGAAACTCCGCGGTACCAACTCCAGGAATCTCACTGATACGAGACGCGATTGAATCTGGCGCGCGTTTGAGTTGCGCAAATACTTCTGCAAAGCGATAGCTTTCGTAGTACGACTGCTGTGACATCAGCAGCGAGTTATATGTGCTCCGCATCGCCACAAACGACGCTACTCCGCATGCCACTACGAGAGCGATAGCAACCACCTGTCCACGCAAGTGAACCACGTCGCGAATAAGCTTTCGATCAAGTGTCTTCACCAGACTAAGTCCCTTGGTGAGGCTTTCTTTTCGTTGTGCCGCACCTCCGCAATCTGACCGCTGCGCATTCGCAGCACGCGGTCGGCCATGTCCGCGATCGCCGCGTTATGGGTAATGATGACGGTTGTAGTTCCTAATTCTCGGTTGACTCGTTCAATTGCCTCGAGGACCAACTTGCCGGTCGAGTAGTCGAGTGCCCCGGTCGGTTCATCGCAGAGCAATACCTCAGGACGTTTCGCTACGGCACGAGCAATCGCCACTCGCTGTTGCTCACCACCGGAGAGCTGAGCAGGAAAGTGATGCAATCGGTCACCGAGCCCGACCAGTCGCAGAGCCTGGTCCGCGGGCATAGGATCTTCAGCAATGTCTGTAACCAGTTCGACATTCTCAAGCGCAGTCAAACTCGGAATCAGGTTGTAGAATTGAAAAACAAATCCGACGTGTTCCCGGCGGTAATGCGTTAACTCTGCGTCATCATCTATGCTCAGATTGTGATCGCGGTAAAAGACTTCCCCACTGGTTGGAACATCCAAACCACCGAGAATGTTCAGCAGGGTCGATTTGCCGCTGCCTGATGCGCCCAGCAACACCACCAACTCGCCTTTGTAGAGCTCGAGATTCACAGATCTGAGCGCATGGACGTCGATATCTCCCATGCGGTAAGCCTTCGAGAGCCCGCGTGCGATGAAGACTGCTTCAGTGATTTTCGGTGGCTGGACGAGTTGCTTCACATTTGTTCGAGGTGCAAGACTTATACCGACGAGCAGATGAACGACTAATGAAGATTTGACGGTGATAAGTCATATAGGAAATTGAACTTACAAGTTTGGCTGCGGGCTTTCGCGCAACAAAATGGGAACTTTACCCAGTCGCCTGCCCTTCTTCTCCATCGTTTCGCAGACTTAGCTTAAAACCAGCATCGTCAGCCCGGCACAAACGTTGCGAACCAATTCGTGGAGGGAGCCATTATGATTACCATTCATCGAATTCTCGGTCCTACAGATCTGACGACGGAGTCTGATGAGGCCTTGCGTTACGCCGTGGCGCTGTCATCGGTCTACAACGCAAAACTCTTCCTTCTCTACTGCAGGGAAGCAACGTCCACGGACAATAACAACGGCCGCAGCGCAGAATCCGCGGAAGCACCTCCACTGTTCATTGAGTCACTGGCTCCGCATCTTGGTTTGAAGAGTGTCTCCGAACTAAATTGGGAAGGCATAGTGGCGGAGAACTCACATGATGTTGGAAAGACGATCGTACGCGAGGCGGCGAAACATGAAGTAGATTTGATCGTGATGCGTTCTCGCCGGCGCCCTCACGCTGCGGCCCTGCTTGGGTCGACCGCGGAAACAGTATGCCGTGCCGCTCCGTGTTCAGTGCTGGTAACACATCCGGAGGAACGCGAGTGGGTCAGCTTCTCAACTGGCGAGATCGATCTCAACCGGATTTTGGTCGCTCACGACTTCTCGGCCGACTCGGAACTCGCGTTGAAGTACGGCCTTTCCCTGGCACAGGAATACCAGGCTGAGTTACACCTGCTCCACGTTCTGAGTTCCGAAGAAGCCAATGAACCGGAATTCGCGTGGGGGGATGCAGGCTCCAAAAGCAGCTACAAGAGCGCAGCTCTTCAATTGCAGGCGGCCGTCCCGAAGGAGGCTTTTCTTTGGTGCAAGGTTGTTAACGCCGTGAGTTGTGGTAAGGCATACGAGCAAGTGCTGACCTATGCGAAAGAGCACGACATCGACCTCATCTGCATGGGTGCTAGCGGTACGAGCTTTATTCTCGGTGTGCTCTTCGGTTCAAACACCAATCTCGTTTTACGACAGGCACCCTGTCCGGTTCTGGTCGCGCGTCCGACAAAGAACACTGTGACTTAATCGACCAGGTGGGAAAGATCGAAATTGGCAAAAGCTGTCATAAACGGAGAAGTTCATGAGTTTGAGCCAGGGGTTTCGATTCTGAAAGCGTGCCGCGCTATTGGTATCGATATTCCCACGCTTTGTCACGACGAGCGATTGAAGCCGATCGGCAGTTGTCGGATGTGCCTGGTAGAAATCGAGAGAAAACCACATCCCTTCACAGCGTGCAATACCCTGCTCATGGACGGGATGGTGATTTCAACACATACTCCCGCGCTCGAGCATGAGCGCCGCATGCTTCTGAAGATGCTGGCCCAGGATCATCCTGGACATGGTCTACGAGAAACTCCTGAGAAACCGTTCTACCGTTACGCACGAGCATACGGACTCATCGAAAGCGACTTCACCGGATCGTCTGAGCCGCACTTGCTTGACGACTCACATCCTTACATTCACGTCGACATGTCGCAGTGCATTGTTTGCTACCGCTGTGTGCGTATTTGTGATGAGGTGCAGGGCCAGTTCGTTTGGCAAATCGTCAACCGGGGTCACGAAACACGAATCGTTCCTGATTCAGGAACCACGTTGCGAGAGAGCTCTTGCGTTAGTTGTGGCGCTTGTGTGGACACCTGCCCAACCGGAGCTTTGGAAGACAAGTCCCTTCTCGTCTATGGAGTGCCTGCAAGCTGGACCAGAACGACGTGTCCCTATTGCGGCACCGGCTGCGAGATGGACGTTGGCACGCAGCAAAATCGTATCGTCTCAATAAAGCCACGACATGATGCACCGGTGAGTCGTGGTCATCTCTGCGTGAAAGGTCGCTACGCATTCGATTTTGTTTCCGCTCCGGATCGGATCACGCAACCAATGATTCGTGAAGGAGACAAGTGGCAAGAAGTGACGTGGGACGACGCCATCTCCTTCACCGCCGAATCTCTGCGACGTATTTCCGAAAAGCATGGACCAGATAGCATTGCAGTGCTCGGCTCCGCGCGCGGAACAAACGAGGAGAGCTACCTAGCACAAAAATTCGCGCGCCTCGTGATCGGAACGAACAACGTCGATTGCTGCGCACGAGTCTGCCATACGCCGACAGCCGCCGCGATGAAGCTCATGCTGGGCACGGGCGCGGCGACGAATTCTTACGACGACGTCGAGAAGGCCCAAACGATTCTCCTTTGTGGAGCGAATGCAACCGAGAACCACCCCATCGTCGGCGCACGAATCAAGCAAGCAGCTCTGAAAGGCGCGGACCTCATCGTCATTGATCCTCGGCAAATCGAGCTTAGTCAGTACGCTGCGATTCACCTTCAGCCACGGCCTGGCACAAACATTCCGCTTCTAAACGCAATGGCCTGCACGATCGTTGAAGAGCAACTGTTTGACCGGCAGTTTACGACTCAACGCGTAGCCGAGTGGGATGAGTTCTGCGACTTCATCAAGCAGTTTTCTCCTGAGAAGGTTGAGGCTGATTGCGGAATCAAAGCAAATCTCATCCGCGAATCCGCTCGACTCTACGCTGGCGCCAAACCTTCAATGTGTTTTCATGGTTTGGGAGTAACCGAACACACACAGGGCACTGAAGGGGTCATGTGTCTGGTGAATCTCGCTCTCCTCACCGGAAACATTGGCAAGCCGGGCACCGGCATCAACCCGCTTCGCGGCCAGAACAACGTTCAGGGCGCAGCACATATGGGTTGCGATCCAGGCATTCTCACCGGCAGTGTTTCTTTGAACGATGCGCGGCCACTGTTTGAGAGTGTTTGGGGCGCATCAGTCCCACGAAACCAGGGCCTCAACCTGCTCGAGATGATGGACGCTGCCGCTGCCGGCAAACTGAAGGCGTTGTGGGCCATCGGTTACGACATTGCCCTGACCAATGCTAACGCTACTGCAACTGAGTACGGGTTGCAGTCTCTTGATCTGGTTATAGTCCAGGACATGTTTATGAACGAGACCGCGCGACAATTTGGATCCGTGTTTCTGCCGGCTGCCTCTTCATTTGAAAGAGACGGGACTTTCATGAATGCCGAGCGCCGTATTCAACGCATCCGAAAGGCGATTGAGCCCGCTGGTCAATCGAGATCTGACTGGGAAATCATTTGTGCAGTTGCTAAAGCAATGGGTAAGGGCGATTTTTTCAATTACGACTCCGCTGAAGAAATTTGGAACGAAATACGTTCCGTTTGGACCGCCGGCCGTGGCATGACTTATGAACGGCTGGACGATGGTGGTTTGCAGTGGCCTTGTCCAGACGATAGTCATTCCGGAACTGAAGTAATGCACACGGAGAGCTTTCCAATCGGAAAAGCTGCGCTTCGCCGTGTTCCTTATCGTCCAACCGATGAAATTGTTGACGAAGAGTTTCCGTTTCTGCTGATTACAGGGAGAACTCTCTACCAGTTCAACGCGGGAACAATGACGATGCGCACAGCGAACGTGAAGCTGAGACCCACAGACGTGCTCGACATTTCCTCGGAGGACGCCAAACGACTGGACCTCAAAGAGGGAGAGACGGTGCGAATCCGTAGTCGTTACGGTGAAGCGACACTGCCGATTCGAGTTACATCAACCGTAAAAGCGGGAGAGTTGTTTGGGACGTTTCACACTGCGGAAGTATTTCTCAATCGCGTGACCAGTCCTCATCGAGATCGATATGTAAAGAGTCCTGAATACAAAGTTACCGCCGTGAGGATTCAAAAGGAATAGCCAGGAAAGGTGAAGAAGATGAGCGCTCAACAATTACAACATTCAAAATACGGATTCAGCAAAACCGTCGATCTTTCCTACAAAGAGGCTGTCGAAAAGGCACGGGCTGCACTCAAGGAGGAAGGCTTCGGCGTGCTTTGTGAAATCGACATCAAAGAGAAACTTAAAGAGAAGCTTGGTGTGGATTTCCGCAACTATGTGATTCTCGGCGCCTGCAATCCACCTCTGGCATATAAGACTCTGCAACAGGAGATCGGTATCGGACTGCTGCTTCCCTGCAATGTAATCGTTTATGAAGCTGACGAAGCCGGAAAATCTGTAGTCGCCGCGATCGATGCGAAGACGATGCTATCCGTGGTAGGAGCCCACAATGCAACTATCAACGCAGTAGCTGCCGAGGTAAATGAAAAGCTCCAGCGTGTAGTCGCTCAGCTTTAGAAGCCACCAAGAGGCACGGAAAGCACAAATGCCGACCTCCGGCGAACTGGAACGGTTCTGGAGCGTCGCTCCAGACGATCTAATGGCCCAACTGGGAGCAGACCTCAGCGGGCTAACTACCGCGGAGGCTAAACGCAGGCTCCTCCGCTCCGGTCTAAACCGTCTACATACACGCAAGCGCACCGATGTCTTAACCCTTCTACTCGCACAATTCAAAAGCCCGCTGATTCTGATCCTGTTAGGCGCTGTAGTTCTTTCGTTCTTCCTGGGTGAAACGGTCGATGCGGCAATCATCATCGCGATAGTTCTGTTAAGCAGTGTGCTTGGATTCTGGCAAGAAAAGCGCGCCACCGATGCCGTCAGAAGCCTCCTGGCCATTGTGAGAATTGAAGCCCGTGTCGTACGTGACGGAGCGGACACCGACGTGCCCGCAGAGGACGTGGTGCCTGGCGACATTTGCGTGCTCAATGCCGGCGATATTGTTCCGGGTGATGCTGTAATTCTCGAATCCAAAGATCTATTCGTCCAGGAGGCAGCCTTAACTGGAGAAAGTTTTCCCGCAGAAAAGGAACCAGGACCAGTCGCCAGCGAAGCGCCGCTCATGAAAAGGACTAATACACTGTTCCTGGGCACACACGTAGTTAGCGGTAGTGCGCGAGCACTCGTTGTCTTTACTGGGTCGGCAACTGAATTTGGCAAAGTATCCGAGCGCTTGCGTTTGAAGCCGGCGGAAACGGAGTTTGAGCACGGCGTCCGGCGCTTTGGTTATCTTCTCACCGAAGTAACCTTGATCCTCGTGATCGTAATCTTCGGCATTACGGTCTACCTCGAGCGACCCGTAATCGATTCGTTTCTTTTTGCATTGGCAATTGCTGTCGGAATAATTCCCGAATTACTTCCGGCCATAATCAGCATCAACCTGGCAGTCGGCGCCGTGCACATGGCTCGCCGGAAGGTGATCGTTAAGCAACTTGCTTCGATAGAAAATCTGGGTAGCATGAATGTCTTATGCGCCGATAAGACTGGAACCCTTACCGAAGGGACCGTAAAGCTCCAGGGAGCGTTGGACGCACAAGGGAGCCCGAACGAGAAAGCTCTTTTCTACGCCTACCTGAATTCGTTTTATGAAACTGGCTTTACAAACCCAATTGACGAAGCGATTCGCACCCATGGCCAGTTTGATCTTTCCAATTATCACAAGGTCGATGAGGTGCCTTACGACTTCCTGCGCAAGCGATTGAGCATCCTGGTTGTGAAGGATGAGGCGCACTTGATGATTACTAAAGGCGCCGTTAGCAATGTTCTCGACGTTTGTTCGTCCGTCGAGTTGACCAGCGGCTGCCATGATATCGCGCAGTTCCGCGAAGGAATAGACGGCCACTGCAAATCACTGGGTAATGATGGACTTCGTACTCTTGGGCTTGCGTATAAATGGTTAGGCAACGCTTCACAGATCAGTAAACAGGACGAAGCTGGGATGACATTTCTCGGTCTCCTTGTCTTCTTCGATCCGCCTAAAGCAGGTGTAATTGAGGCGTTGGATGATCTAAGAAAGCTCGGCATAACTCTGAAGTTGATTACGGGGGACAACATTCACATCGCAACCAGCGTGACGCGAAACGTATTGGGTTATGAGCCAAAGGTTTTGACAGGCACTGAGGTCCACTTACTAAGTGATGAGGCCTTGAGATCGCGCGCCGATGTAATTGATGTGTTCGCCGAAATCGAGCCCAGCCAGAAGGAGCGCATTATTCTCGCTCTGAGAAAATCCGGCAATACAGTTGGATTCCTCGGCGACGGTATCAACGACGCTTCGGCACTTCACGCATCTGACGTGGGAATTTCTGTGAACAGCGCTGTGGACGTGGCCAAAGAAGCCGCGATGATAGTGTTGCTCGAGAAAGACCTGGCCGTGTTGGCTGCAGGAGTTCGGGAAGGCAGAAAGACTTTTGCAAATACACTCAAATACATTTACATGACCACCAGCGCCAACTTCGGCAACATGTTCAGCATGGCCGGAGCAGCATTGTTCCTCCCTTTTTTGCCGTTGCTTCCCAAACAGATTCTGCTGAACAACTTCCTCACTGACTTCCCGGCAATGGCAATCGCGACGGATCGCGTAGATCCCGGGCTGGTGGAAAGACCGAGACGTTGGAACATCAGATTCATTCGAGACTTCATGATCGTTTTTGGCGTCGTTAGCTCGATCTTCGACTTTCTCACATTTGCAGCCTTAGTGTTCATTCTCAAAGCAACGCCGGAAGTATTCAGAACTGGCTGGTTTATCGAGTCCGTAATGACGGAAGTCCTTATCATTCTGGTAATGCGGACCTGGAAGCCATTCTATACAAGCATGCCGAGCACTCCCTTGTTGTCAGCAATGATCATCGTGCTCCTCATTACACTCGCATTGCCTTATAGTCCGCTAAGCGACCTGCTCGGTCTAACACCGCTGCCAATCTCATCACTTCTGCTTCTTGGAATCATCACAGTGCTGTACGCAGGCGCTTCTGAACTCACAAAGAAATTCTTTCATGCCCGAGCTTTCAACCAGGAAAATCTGATGGGGCAGAGTTAAGCGGCTTGAGCTTTCGAGAGTGATTCGAGTGCCTGGTAGGTTGCACGTTCTCCGCTGGCAATCAGGCGTTCAACGGCAGCAGTGCCGGGAACATAACCTGCGAGCGGTATCTCCGGCTGAATGTGGATCTCAGTCTGGGCCACGGCGAACCTATAATGGGATGGATAGGCTTGAGTGGTCCAGTGCCGTTCTGATGGAGAACAACCTAACGAACGCATTACGGAACTCCACTCCCAAACATCAGAAGCAATAACGAAGTCGGCGTTCTGCGTACGGCAAACGTGCGAAGGCAGCACGCACGAAAAACCACCATCTTTGAGTTTCTGACCTTCACGGTTAACGGGCCGGCGAATTAAACGCAGCGCGCAGCTTGCGCTAATCGCTGAGGAAAGTGGACCAGTAGTTATCGTCAACGGTTTGTTTGATGGCACGATAGTCGCTACTGCAGCAAAAGGAGTAGCGAGCTGTTCGAAACTCTCCGGCAGATACTGAGCACAAAATCGTTCGAGCGTTTTTCCATGCAGCAAATGGGGCCAGAAAATAGACCGCGCCATTTTCGCGATTTCGCGCCAGTCCATACCGGCTGCCAACGCCGCGCCGATAATGCTGCCTACGCTGGTACCGGCCACCACCGCAGGTTTGATACCGACTTCGTCCAGTGCCTTGATAACCCCAATGTGTGCGAGCCCGCGCACAGCGCCGCCGCTGAGAGCCAGACCAACACGTTTGGATTTAAGTGAGCGGAGAACGTCTTCCATGTCAGACCATTATCACATTGAAAAAGAGGAGCCCAAAGCGGAGATCGAAGTTGCGGCTGAACGATTGACTCGCATTTCCGAACTACTCGCGTCCTCTAAGAAGCAAACAGACAAAAACCCAGGTCGAAATATATTGACGCGTGCTATCGACTCAACGTTTGCTCTGCTGCGCAAATATCTTCCGCCTCTTCACTGGCTTGTCGTCGCATTGGGCGCAATAGTTATGTTTCTCTACGCGCAGGTGGTCGCATTTACCGCACGGCTCGTCTCAACTGGCAGCTCGCAGTGGCCAAATATTCCGGCACCCTGTGTTCTGGCGCTGTGGCACCGTGATGCACCTTCCCTCCTGGTAGTCTTCGCTAAACGACGTCCGCCTTGCCATACAGCGATCATGGTTTCCCACGATCCGCGAGGTGACTCCCTGGCATTGCTTTGCCGCATGATTGGTTTTCACGTAGTTCGGGGAGATAGCGAGGAAGGCGGCTGGGACGCTTTGTTACAACTAGCCCGGGAACTCATGAACGGCGCCTCGGTCATTCTAACTGCGGATGGTGGAGGTCCCGCACGGCAGGCGAAAGTAGGCGCAATTGCTTTAGCTTCGGCGGTTGACGTGCCTCTAATTCCGTTAGGTGCTGATTGTTACCCGGCTATTGAAGAACCGCACAAGTGGGATGCCTCGCGCAATCCAGTCCCCTTTTGCTCCTTGAAGATCTTACTCGGGCCACCTCGCACATTCGAACCTTTAACAGACCTCACGTCCGTTGAAGAGGCCCAAGCTTGGCTCGAGAAAACATTGAACACTCTCGTTCCAAAGTAAGTAGAACCCCTGAGGCTCACGGTCTGTCGTCGCGCATTTCATCAAGCATCTGCTGAATTCGTTGTTTGAGTGCTGCCGTCACTTTTTCATAAGCCAGCTCTTTATCAATCTCACCTGAAATAACACTCTGCACATCAATCGGTTCGCCGAAATTTATCTTTACCTTTGCCAGGCGGAAACGCCACGATTTGCGCGGCCAAATGCGATACGCTCCATCCAGCGCTACCGGCACTATCGGAAGATCTAACTCAGTTGCGAGAATCGCTGCCCCTTTTCTGAACTCATACAACTCACCATCAAACGATCGCTGCCCTTCCGGATAAATATTGAGTATCTTCCTGGCACGAAGACCGGCGGCGCCGGCACGCATCGCACGCATTAGTTGCACATCCGGATCGATGGGTACCACATTTATCAGCCGTGCCAGCCAGGCCATAAAGACATTCGTAAAGTACATGCTGGCGCCAACCTGAAAAGTATTTTCCAGTACACGTCGTGGATACGTCGAACACACAAGAAATGGATCCAGGTAGCTCTGATGGTTCGGGCAAATTAAATACGGAGGTTTGACACGATCGAGAACCTCCTTGCCACGCACCTCCATCCGAAACAGAGCCTGCGCTGCGATTCGAATGATTCGCAACACGAGGTAAGCGAATAGCACTACTGCGGTCTTACGTTTTAGCAGCTGTTCGACATCCGGCAGTGTCTCAGGCGTTGGCTCCAGCTCCTTTTGCCAGCTAAACTCCGCGCCGGCAGTTACCAGTGCACCTGCGTCGCCAACAAGTTTTGCAGTCGCGAGTTGGACAAGCTCTCCGACTCTCTGAATGGTAGTGAGATCCTGAGGCTCGAGTTCGATACCCAGTGCTTGTTCGACGCTTGCAAAGCATTCAGTGCGCGCCAGAGAGTCGAGCCCGAGATCGATCTCGAAATGCATGTGCGGATGAATCAACTCAACGTCCTGGTTATGCTGTTTCACTGCCGCGACCGTTGCTCGTCCGACAACAGAATCCATCAACGCGTGCTCTGCCTCGCTGAATTGAACCGGCTTTGCTTCTCGCTTCTTACCGTTGTGGTGTTCCAGTTCTTCGAGCCGGCTTTTCACTTCAAACCGCTTTACTTTGCGCGTAGAGGTACGCGGTAAAGGCTCGGCACGCAAGACAAAATCATGCACGCGCTGGTATTCAGGCAGTTCCCTGCCGAGATTCTCCAACTCCCAAACGACCCACTCACGCGCGTTACCGATGTGTTGAGCTTTGAGATATTCAAAGTTGGGCACAACCACACCACGCAGCTTTTCCGCTCTTTTGAATTCGCTTGATTCGTCTTTAACACCAATCACGCAGACTTCGCTAACGAAGGGTGACCGTTCGTAATGGGCCTCAACATCTTCAGGGAAAACGTTTTTGCCGGAAGGTAATTTGATGACGTCTTTCTGACGCCCGACGATGTAAAGATGTCCCTGTTTATCAAACCGTCCGAGGTCCCCGGAACGAAACCAGCCGTCGTTGGTAAACGCCTCGCGGTTAGCTTCGGGGTTTTGATAATAGCCCGACATCACAATCGAACCCCGGATCAGGACTTCCCCGACTCCCTCCTCGTCAGGCCCATCGATCTTGACTTCAACACCATTGAGTGGCGTGCCGACCGATCCGATCTTGTTGTCTTCGAAGCGCGTGACCGTCGCGGCTCCGCTGGTCTCAGTCAAGCCATAACCTTGGAGAATCGTGAAACCCAGGCGATGAAAATCCCTCGCGACATCCTCGTCGAAGCTGGCTCCAGCCGACACCGCCAACCGCAGTCTCCTACCAAAAGACCGGTGAATAGGTTTGAAAAACCATCGCCCGGCATTCAAACCAAACCAATCACGGAACTTGCCGTTGGCAGCGAGCATGAGGTGAAACATCATCCTCATGGGCCAGGAGCGGGCCTGCACAGAATCCCAGATCTTCTTGTGAAAGAGATACCAGAGTCGCGGCACGCCGACGAGCGCAGTCGCCCCGCTCTCTCTTAAGCCGCGTTCAATTCCAGCACTACTTAATTCCGTGAGATAGACCACTCGCGCACCTACCGTTGTGGCGAGCCAAAGATTCACAATTTGTGAATAAGCGTGGAATAGCGGCAGAAGGCTTACCACGACTTCCTGATCGCTAATACGCATCACTTCCTCGACCTTGTCACTCTCCGCGTAAATGTTTCCATGCGTAAGCGGCACGGCCTTGGGAGCGCCCGTCGTACCTGACGTGTACATGAGGAGTGCGAGATCATCTGCACGAGCGGGTGGTGGAGCTTCATCGAACTCCTTCGGCGTTGGCGTATCGGCCCAGTCTTCGAAACGGGCCAGGCCGTCTGGTTGTGTTAGTGGGCGAAGAGCAACCGCAGGGATGTTGTTACCTATTAGCTCACAGGCAGCGCGAAACTTATCGACTGAAGCAGGTGAAACAAACGCGAGCTTCGCTTCAGAGCCTTTGAGAAAGGCGCCGAGTGCCTGGACCGTTGCCGCCGGATCCATTGGCGTCACTACGGCACCGCGATAGATTATTCCGAGATAAGCGATGGCCCAGTTGGGATGGTTTTCACCGATAAGCGCGACCCGGTCTCCGAAAGCGATCTTCTCCTGACTGAGGCGGAACGCGATGCTACGTATCTGGGCCAGCATCGAACCGAAGGTAATACTCTCCGTACCCTCCGGCCCGATTACCATCATCGCAATCTTGTCAGACCGGATACTCGCGGCCGCTACCACGCGTTTACAGAAGGTCTCGTTTTCTCCTCGTTCGGCCACGGTCCTAAACCAATAAGGTACAGTAGTCTATCAACAAGAACCGCGCTCGATAGCGCACATGTCCATACGGCGTCATTTCACCAATCCACGCCAGCCTTCAAGCTGTGGGAGACGCTGGATGGAGATGCGACCATGCATCATGTGGAACTCTTCCAGTCTCAATGAACGACTTCATCCGCATCAGGTCGTCATCCATTTCATGCTTAGGATCGACACCGAGTAATTCCGCGATCTTGTGTCCCAGGACACCAACCGGCGGCGTATAACTCATTTTTACGTCAATACAAGTGCTGCCATCCGGATTCGAAGTAAACTTTGTTACGCCTTCCTGCAGCATTATCGAGCCAGGGAGGCTCTTCCATGCGAGTTGCTTGTTAAAGTCGATCTCCGTAATAGATGCATCCCAACGAACCAGAAGACCGGCAGGTCCACCAACCGTCCAACGATAAACTCCGTCCCCAATTCTTCTTACCTCATGCACATGCGACATGAATTGAGAGAAGTTCTCGGGATGAGACCAATAGTCGAATACTCGATCCACCGGAGCATCGATATTGATGGTCTTTTGGATTTCAATTGGTTTTCGCTCAGCGTCCAAGCCGACGAGCGTACTCGTTTCAACATTTGTAACTGCGCGGGTCACAATTCCAAACCCCAGGCTGCTGATAAAAGAGCCAAAAAGGCCGCGACGTTTTACCCCGTACACCGCGAGAGCTCCACCTGCTATGGTTGCGGCCAGCCTGGTCGTTGGCGACCAATTCGTTTTCAGAAATCCGATACGTTGCGCCTCCTTCGAACATCCACCCTGGAGTGCCGGTAAATCGCCGGGATCGTCATGCAGGTCCAGAAGGTTTACAAGGTTCGTTACTCCGTCAATGTGAGCAACTGCATCCAGAAGAGGATGTTCCTCTTTGCTCAGGATTGGCCCACTGAGAACGATCAATCCTCTCTCGGCCTTTACCTCAATTGCGCTTGGATGAGAGCAGACGTGGCCGAGCTTCGCACGCACCCGCGCCTTAAGTACATCGTCCGAGACCTCCGTCGTGCGAAAGACAGATTGCACTTCGGAGATCGCGCCCAGAAGGTGATTCCGGACGTCACGTCCCGTCTTGTCCGCCACCTCACCTACGACTTTCTTCGCATGCGTAACCTTGTTGGCAATTAAAGCGCGTCGTTTATTCCCTCGATGGGGATCAAACAAATACATTAAACCCGCTCCGGCACCGGCAGCGCCCAGTAGGCTTAAACCTTTTTTCATGATCCACCTCTCTTCCAAACTTTCGAAACATCTATGCAAGCTCCTACTATGGCTCCGTCAAGAAACGCTCGGCGACGCTCGGCTCATTGCCAAATGTCAGAGCCAGCCTGTTAGCTATTGGTCGGATTGTTTCGTCGGTGTCCTGACGACCTCGACCGAGCACTTCGCATGATGGACCACGGCATTCGATACTGAACCGAGCAATAGTCGATTCCAGACACCTAACCCGCGTGAACCCATAACGATGAGATCGGCTCCCCAACTCTCCGCTTCATCAACAATCACCTGTGCCGGTGAACCCTGAATTATTTCACTGGTGATCTTCAACGTCTTGTCTGTAATTGATTTCAGTTTGAGCAGCGCGCTATCTACAGCGGCCTGCGCGGCCGGACGAAGCGCTGTCTCAAGGTTTTCAAAGTAGGCAGGCGACATGCCCCACGGTTCCATTCCCACCGGTGCGGGAATTTCAAGGGCGGTAATAACTTTGACTTCACTTTGAGGTGGCCACGGTCGTTTCGCGAGTTCCTGTGCTGCTGCATCACTGCAATCCGAACCGTCAACTGCTAATAGGATTCTCATTTCCATCCCTCCTTTACTTGCGCCTCTAACCGATAGACAAAGAACCATGCGGACCGCACATCGGCGCTTTCGCACATTGAAGTGCAGGAACTATGCCAGCCTCTTTCCAAGCATTAGTAGTTTGTGAGGCATCGCGCGCCGGCAAAACTGCGCAGTTTCGCGCAGTACTGTGGGTTTTGGCTTGCCAAGTCACGAAATCAACGGTTCAACGGTTGAACTGTTGAACTAGCGGGTTATCGGGCGGCAGACTTTGGTCGCTGGCTCTGCGGTGATGAGGTTAATTATCAGGTGCTGTCCAGCCG
>Ga0207694_10001553_pt1 | contig 19484 bp, 13 predicted proteins | sample KBSC34metaG_FD_184353 | JGI IMG/M metagenome (GOLD analysis project Ga0207694, IMG submission 184353) | Corn rhizosphere microbial communities from Kellogg Biological Station, Michigan, USA - KBS C3-4 metaG (SPAdes) (version 2) | ecosystem: Host-associated > Plants > Roots > Rhizosphere > Soil... | reverse complement strand
GGCTGCAACGTAACAGTTTCGTCATTGTCTTGTTTACTTTGTTACCGTTGGCGATGGCGGTCGTTACTTCAAGCGCCGGTAAAGCGCTCGGCAACATGACGCCGTGGGAGCCTTCGAAGATTCCCTTCCTCGTCGGATTCGCCGGCATCCTCACCGCGCGTTACAAAGATCTCTCGGAAACTTACTGGGGCATTCCGCGGGCGCGCGACATCATTCCCCTCCTCGTGATGGCGATAATGCCGTTCATTCCGTTCTTCGCGCTGAAAGACTTCGGACAGATGCTGATCTTCAGCGGCGCTTACACGACGCTCTATCTGGTCGCGGTGCGTCGCTGGCCGCAGTTGCTGGTCTTCGTTGGCTCGGTGATGATCGTGATCGCCATTCTCGTCGTCGGCGCTCTGCCGCGCGACATTCAGGAGCAAGTGCCCTTGCTGCCGACGATCGCACGCCCGATCAGCGCTGCTCTTCCGTCTCGCATTCAGCAACGCTTTCACCTCTGGCTCGACGGCTTCGATCCACCGTCGCCTGAAGTTTCATGGTGGAAGAAAGACTACGAAGACGCGCTCTCGCGAGATCCAGGAATGAAACAACTGGCAGAGCAGAGTCCCGCGATGCAGAAGACTGTCAACGTCGACATCTGGTTTGACCGTCTCGCGTTTCAACCGGCGCAGGCGCAGTTTGGGATCGATTCAGGTGGAACAACCGGACGCGGCTTTGGTCTAGGTTTTCCGGAAGTGATTCCCATTGCCGACTCAGACTATGTTTACGCGGCAATTGCGGAAGAAACCGGCCTCGCAGGTGGAGCTGTGATCATCCTTGCGATCATCATCTTCGTAGTCGCAGGGGTTCGCACTTCGCTGGAGGCGCGTGATATGTTTACGAAGCTGTGCGCAGCAGGTCTGACAGCGTTTGTAGGATTTCAAGCCCTCGTGAACATTGGCGGTATTTTGAGAGCTTTACCGATGACTGGAATCACGCTCCCGTTTGTGAGCCATGGTGGTTTCAGTCTGATTACAAGCTTTGCGATGCTGGGGATGCTGATGGCATTTTCAAACCGAAATGCCCGCGATCGTGTCATAGCGGATAGGCCGGTGGCTAAGAGTTCTTCTCCCCTTAAGCTGGAGGCTGTGCAATGAGCGAAGAAACCAAAACCCTCGAGGTCCAATCCGCCGCCCTGTCGGATCGCGGACTCAACGAGCGTCGCCCGCTAAATGAAGACGCCTTCTTGCACGATCCGGAGCGCTCGATCTTCGCTGTAGCAGACGGCGTCGGTGGCGCCGAAGCTGGTGAAGTCGCGTCGCAGACCGCCATCGAAGTTCTTGATGAAGCATTTCGTCATCAAACAAGCGATGCTGATATCGAAGACTTGATGGAGCTCGCGATTCAGCGCGCGAACGCTTCGATCCACCAGATGGCCCAGGAGCACGCGCGGTTTTCGATGATGGCGACGACGGTCGTCGCGCTTCACATCAAAGGCGACGTCGCCACGTTCGGCCACGTCGGTGATTCCAGACTCTACCGTCTCACACCTGACGGGCAACTGCATCGCGAAACTGAAGACCATTCGATCGTCGAAGAGGAAGTGCGCGCCGGACGAATGACGCCGGAACAGGCGGCGAATCATCCGAGCAAGAACGTGATCAGTCGTGCACTCGGAGCCGAGCAAGGCGTCGAAGTCGACATGAAGACGATGGAGGTTGAAGACGGCACCGAGTTTCTGCTCTGCACTGACGGTATCACGCGGCACGTCTCAGATAACGAGCTGCGACAGTTGATGGTCAACAGCGACAACCTCGACGACCTGTGCAGCGAGTTGAAGCGACGTTGCTATGAGCGTGGCGCTGAAGACAATTTGACGGTTATTGCGGTGCGCGTCGGCGAACATCTCAAGGCCGGCGAGCGCTCTGCGGATCTCGAGCCGACGATCAGTCCCGAGTCGACGCCTGTTTATGCTGCGGCGCAGTCAGGCAACGGCTCCCCGCTTGCTGACACGACTTTCATGCCGGCGTCGCGCATCGCGTTTCCCGGTCCGCCGAGTAGTCCCGCAGAGCCTGCGCCAGTAGCGGCACTGAGCTCGGAACCCCTGAACGTCGCGGATCCAAAAGCGAAAGGCAGTGGCGCCGGACGCGCGCTGGTAGCTCTGGTCGTGTTGCTGCTGATCGCTGGCGCGTTTTACGCAGGCGCGCGTTACAAGGAACGAATTCCCTTCCTCGCGTCGAATAATGCTCAGCCGGCCCCAGTGGCGGCGCCAACCGCGACGCCCGCACCGGAAGAACCGTTCGTACAGTTTGAAAGAGCGCGGCGGAAGGTAGATCAGGATCCGCGTGCGTGGCTCAAGGATGACATCGGCCCGGAGCTGGTGAAATCAGGAGTTCAGAACCCGCTCGATTCGCCGAATGCGGAGTTTTTGTATCTTTACGGTCGCGCAAATCTGCTGACGGGAAACACTGACGAAGCCGGGAAAGCTTTTGACGCGGCGATCGCGAAGGCGGACAGCAGTCCTTCACCCACCAACGCCACGATCAAGAAAGAATCGGTCCTCGGCTTGAGCTTGATCAGCGTCAGGACGAACACGCAGCGCGACCGGTGGAAAGTACTCAATCACTACGAAGAACTAACCAAGCCTCCCGCCAACAGCAACGCCCCTTAACGTTTCGCATCTAAGAGGCTCAGACGAAGAATGTACACAAAAGGCACAAAAGGCACATAAAGCAGACAGTGGCTTTCATTTTGTGCTTTTGTGCCTTTTGTGGCTGAAGATAAATGCCGGAGCTGAAATTACAACAGAGTAGACTCGATGGCCGCTACGATATCCTTGACCGTCTCGGAGGTGGCAGCTACGCGGAGATCTACGTCGCGAACGACAACGCCGCGCGCGAAGGCGAGCCGCGCACGATCGTCATAAAGGCGCTCAATCTTTTTCTGCAAGACGCGCCCGACGCCGAATTAGAACGCACGCTCGTCTCAAACTTTCAAAACGAAGCAGTCGCACTCGATCGCGTTCGACATCCAAACGTCATAAACCGCCTCGGACACGGCACTGCGATCGATCTCACTGGAACAACTTTTCACTACATCGTGCTCGAGTATCTGCCCGGTGGCGATCTGTTTGCGCTCACGAAGACACGGCCGCTGTCGCTCCAGAAAGCGCTCTTCTATCTCGAACAGGTCTGCTCCGGACTCGCACACGCGCACAAGTGCGGCGTGATTCATCGCGACATCAAGCCGCAGAATCTGTTGCTGACTGCCGACCAGCAGATCGTGAAGATTGCTGACTTCGGCGTGGCGCGTATCGACGCCATGGACGGCGCGATCACGCGCGTCGGCACAAACGTCTACTCCGCGCCCGAGCACAACCCGCTGATGCAGACTGGCCAGCTCGACACGAGCGGTTTGCGAATGCCGCACGTTAATCTGACGCCCGCGGCCGACATCTACTCGCTCGCGAAGACGATGTACACGTTGCTTGCCGGTGAGTCGCCGCGTCGCTTTGCGCAACATGCGTTGACTGAATTGCCGCCGCACATAAGTGAGACGCCGTGGGCCAAGTCAGTGCTTCGTGTCCTGGAGAAAGCGACGCAGAATCGAGCTGAAGCGCGGTATCAAACAGTCGAAGAATTCTGGGACGACATCGCTGACGCGAGCCTCCCGCCGACACGTCCGCTTCAGAGGGTCCCGGCGAACGTGCTGCCGATGCGACGCAAGCCGAGCGAAGATCTGTCAGTCGAGCCGGAAGACGAGTTCACTGAAGCCGCCCCGCCACGCCCGCATTTTGAAGTGCCGGCCCAGCGCGAAGAGATACCGGATATAAAACGTCCGCGCATCGTGGTTCCGATAAATCTCGAAGCGCGGCGGCAGATGCGCGCGCAGCAGCAATTGGAAACTCAACCAGAGCAGCGACGGCCGGAATGGGCCAGGCAGACTGTTGATTCAGTCTTTCCGGCGAGCCGGAAGCGACGTGCCTTAGTTGCCGTGGGTCTCATTCTCGCGTTTTCGGGGATGCTGCTCGCGACGCACAAGTACGTCACGACGCGTTGGAACCCGCTTGCTCCTATCGCGCAAAACATCGAACCGATCGGCAAACAGGGTGTGACGACGACTGACGTGAATCTCCGGCCGGGTGCGAGCGCTGCGAACGGTCCGATCGGTTTGGCCGAGTCGGGATCGAAAGTGAAAGTTTTGAGTGCTGATAACAACTGGTACGAAATCCAGATAATGGAACACGCACGGCCCAAGACCGATCCTTACTCATCGGACCGTGGGTGGATTAACAAGCGGTATGTGAAGTTTGATTGATGTGTGCGGAGAAAGAAGGAGCGACAGTTGGGCCTGCTGGAATCGATTAGAAAATGGATAGACGGTGAGACAGGCGAGGATTTATTAGAAGCCGCCGACGAGCACGCGAAACCACGTCGCGTTTGGGAAGAGTTTCTCGTGAAGATCGCGCGCGAGGTCGAGGCGGCGATGCAGCGCGAGATGTTCACGCCGCCGGGTGGTCCCACCTACATTCCGCGTGAGTACATCGTTTACCTCAGCGCTGACGATGATAAAGAGTGGCAAGGCGACAAGCGTCGCGGGCTCGAGCAGGGACTGTTTCACGTTCTTTCGGAACGCGCGCGCGAGTTGAGCGGAACTACACAGCTCGCGGTCAAGTCGTTTGCAGTCGAGCTGCGCGTTGACGGCACGCTGAACAAAGGCGAGTTTCGCGTGCAGGCCGTTTGGGATGAGACGGAGAGTGGGCACACGATGGTGACGCCGCGTGTCGATCCTTCGCGAACAGCGCCGGCGTTCAGTCCGGGCGATACGATTGTCGAACATGCTTCCGAGACGAGCGAGAGTGAACAGACTGTTGTGCGGCCGAAAGCGGCGCCGCTTTATCAGGTCGAGATCTGGCTTAGCGGCGTACGCCAGGCGGTCGTGCCGATCATGAAGAATGAGATCACGATCGGGCGTGGCTCGCGAAGCATCTCAGTCGATCTGCCGATCAAAGGCGATCCGGAAGTCAGTCGCGTGCATGCAGTGTTGTCGCGTGATAACGAAGGACGTTACTGGCTGGTGGCGAAAGGCCGAAACCCGACGCTCGTTAATGGAAAAGAGTTAATCCGGGAAGAAGCCACCGAGGTCGCGCCGGATCAGAGGATCGCAATCTGTAACTTCCAGCTTCGTATTCAGCCTAAATGAAAACCTTAGACAGGATTTACAAGATTTTTCAGGATTTACAGGATAGATCTTGTTCATCTTGAAAAATCTTGTAAATCCTGTCTACGTCTTCGAGATCAGCAATCAAATCCGTGAGCAGTGTCTCGACCTGATCACTCTCTAGATAGCTCTTGCCGAGCATCTTCGTGATGCGACGCTCGCGTGTCTCGCCTTTGACTTCCTTCAGTATCGCGCGGGCGAAGGCGGCCACGACTTTCCCGTCGAACTGCTTGCCGCTGTTCTCGCGCAGGTCAATCACTACGTCTTCAAACGATCGACGTCGCTTGTACGGGCGATCCGTCGTCATCGCATCAAACGAATCGGCAAGCGAAACGATCTTCGCGCCCATCGGTATTTGCTGGTCCGTCAGCCCGTCCGGATAACCACGTCCGTCGAGACGCTCGTGATGATGTTTCGCCATGAACGGGATATCGGCGTAAGGATGGCGAATCGGCGCGAGAATCTCGTAGCCGGCGTTAGGATGTCGATTCAGCTCGCTCGAGTTCTTTGCATCGATTTTGTAAGGCGCGTTGATGATGTCGCGGTCCACGATCAGCTTGCCGATGTCGTGCAGGTAACCAGCAATCTGAATCCCTTCAACCTCTTCTTCACTCCAACCCAGCTCGCGCGCGATGATCTCGCTGTAGCGGCCCACGCGTTCTGAGTGACCCTGCGTGTACTTGTCTTTGATGTCGATCGCCGCCGCGAAAGCCCTTACCGTGTCGCGATAGATCGTGCGCAGCTCGTCATACAACCTGCGATTCTCTTCCGCGCGCTGCGCCACCTGCTCCAGCAAACGATGCGTATGAATGCCGACACCGATGTGACGGACCATCGCGCGAATCGTCTCGAAGTCGTCGTTGGAAAACTCTTCGCCACTCGCCTTCCCGCCGAGCAGGACCAACCCGGTGACTTCGCCCCGCACGACCATCGGCACGACGAGCTCGATTCCCTCGTTCGCGAGCTTGTCGCGGTACTTGCACAGCGACTCGCGGATCTCGCCATCCAGAAAGGACTCCAGCTCCTTCTCATCAATTTCAAACCCATTCAACGCCTGGTCGCCGAGTCCCCAGGTCGCAACGCAGCGCAATGGTCCAGGCCCGGAGCACTCGACGACCGCGCCCCGTCTAAGCGCAAGCGTTCCCAGCAGCAGGTGCATCGACGTCCGCACCATCTCGGTGAAGTCGCCGGCGCCCGCAATCTCCTGCCCGAGATCGGCAAGCGCTCCGAATGTGTGGATAAGCTTCTGGGTCGAAGGCTCCATGTTCAGTGGACTACGGGAGTAGTAGTCTCAAAGTGCGAAAGATTCAGCAGTGCCTCTCGTTCGTCCTTCGCGAGTGCAACATGGCGGGTCAGTCCAAGCATTTCGAAGAGCTCGACTGTTTGATTGTTGACATCGGAGAAGACGATTTGCGCGCCGCTCTTTTCAGCGACGTCGATGATGCCGAGGAGAATTGAAATTCCGATACTGTTGACGAGTTTGGTGTCGCTGAAATCAATAACCAGCGCGCGGCAACCGCAGTTCAGTTGCCTTCGACACTCGCGCTCGATCTTTTCACCAGACAGCTTGTTCAGATAGTCGCTCGCGTAAACTACGGCGGTGGTGCCAACACAGTGTGAGCGTACCTGCCCTCCATTCGGTGTATCCACTTGATCGCTCCCCTCCCTTGGGCCGCAAATTGGACACAAAACGCGTCGGGATAAATTGTGTTACTTACTGAGGCGCCGCTAATGCCAGGTTCTTAAAACTTAAGTGCCTTTTTGCGGTCTGAGATACTTGGTCATGCGCAAACTTGTGCCGTCATCGACCCGTTCAAACTCGACCTCATCCATGAGTGTCCGGATGAGCTTGAGTCCCCAGCCGCGTCTTTCTTCAGCCGCTTGTTTGACTTCTGTACCGCTATTCGCGCCGTTTAGATTTGTCGGCACGATCCCTCGACTCGATATAGTGATGACTAATCTATCACTTTCGACGCGAAAACGCTGATAAATTTTTCGATCCGGGCTGAAACTATGCTCGGAAGCATTGATGCAAGCCTCGACGATGGCAGTTTTGATCTGGTTGATGGCCTCAGGACGGAACGTCAAACGCTTCGCGATCTGCTCGGCGGTGTTTGCCGCGATCAACTCGTTGTCCTCGCCCATCGGGACCACCATGAGAAACTCATCGGGCTCTGCGGATTGTACAATCTCGCTCTGTACGGTCTCGCGCACACGCGACGCGAGCAGCTCTAACTGCTGGCGGCTCGAGCCAAACGCTTTGCGACGTTCCAGCAACTTGCTCGCGTCTTCAGAGAAGCCTTCGTTTGAGATTAACCAAATCTGAAAACGGCTGAATCCGAGTCGTTCGGCCATATTCTCGAAACGCTCACACCAGGAGCGGGCGACTGCGACGTCTACTTCCAGCTTCGACTCAATATCAGCAGCCAGCCAGATCACTTCACGTGCGTCAGAGTAATTCCCTTCCTCAAACGTGTGCGCGACGAGGCAGTGTTCCTCTTCGCAAAGCTGCCGCATGTCGCTCATGAAACTGGAGCAGCTTGCGAGGTGAATTGTTTGCGGAAGTTTGATGAACTCCGTTTCTGCCTGTAGTCCGGAGATGATAGTCTCGCTTTCAGCGCCTTTGTACTTTGCACTGAAGCTCTGATAGTCAAAGAGAACCGACGGCACTTGCTGGCAGTTGAAGCGCGAGATCAAATCGCGCAGGCCCGCGTTGGCGATCTGTTTATAGTGACGGGCCATTGTGTGTGGCGCGCGCTTGAGCGAATCGGCGAGCATGTCTGCAACGACGAGAGCGCGCGGCTCGGCCATCACGTCGAGGCGATAGCGGATTTTCAGATAGTCTTTCCACGCTTGTGGACCAGCGCCGGCTTCGACTGTTGTTTCGTCCCAGTTGATAAACTCCTGTACGTGCAGGCGATGCAGAACGTCTTCGAGCTCTGATGCGGTCATATGCAGGCGTTTGCGCCAGATCTCAAAAGTCGATACCTGCTCTTCGCCGGCCGCGGCTTCCCACAACAAGCGGATCAGGAGATGTCTCGTGTCGAGTCTCGGCGAAATCTCTTCGAGTAGATCTGCGAAGTGTCGATGAATGTGACCGCCGAAGAGCTCATTAACGTAGAGCCGCTCGCAATCGAGATACGAGAGTAGGGCGGCGCGTTTTTCACGTGCCGCCTGCAGATAAATATTGATGAAAAACGGACTGCCGGCAAACTGCTGCACGATCAGATCGCGCGCTGCTTCACTCGTTGCGACCTCCTGTCTCCGCGCGACGTGTTCTACCAGTTTTGTTGCTTCGGTCGGGGCGAGTTGTTCGAGACGCAGGATGTCGAGCCGCTCGAAATTACACTCTGCATCGTGAGCGGCTTCGAGGATCTGACGGCGCAAACCAGCGAGCACGAAGGAAAAGCCGCCACGAGAAAATACGCGGAGTATTTCCGTTCCCAGTACGACGACGCCGTTCAGATACTCGGCGAGCTGCGAGCCGTCGAGCATTACGAAGGCGCGGCCGCGGGCGGCGGGAATTCTTTGCGGTGCGCTCAGGCAGAATCGCACGAGTGCTTTGTCGTCGTTGCTGAAGCGCAGGCGGTTGTACGACTGGACCAGTTGCTCGATCCATTCGAGATCGGCGGCAGGCGCGAGCTCGATGAGCTCTTGCAACGTCAGTGGCGCCTCTGAGACAACCGGTTCGTCGCGGCGATAGGCGATGTATTGCTGAACGAAGGTGTTGAGAAACTCGATCGCCGCGCTTACGGCAGTGGTTTCGTTGCGCGTGAAAGCGAAGTAGATTGGGATGACTTCCGAGCGTCGATTGAAGATTTGATCGTACGCCTGGCGCAGAAGCTCAGAGACGCCCGCTGAAGGTTCCATGAGCAGTAGCAGACCTCGACCCGCATTGGCGCGTCCCGACTGGGCCATGATACGGTCGAGTTCCGCCGCGCGGCCAACGAAGTCCTGCCGGACCACGCGGCCGAGAACACGGCGGAAGTTTTCACTGCGGCTACTCATTCAACACAGTCGTTAGACAGGATTACAAGATTTTCATGATTAACAGGATCATCTTGTAAATCTTGAAAATCCTGTAATCCTGTCACCACTCATTTACCTTTCCAGCTCTCCATAGAATTCAACCCGATCTTTCCCCATACTCTTCGCCTGGTACAGCGCGCGATCTGCCGCGGCGATGATGTTCTCCGACGTGTCTACGTTCTTCGTGAACGTCGAAACACCAACACTGATCGTCACGTGCCCGAGCGGCTGCGCTTTACCGTGCGGAAACTCCGTTGTCGACACACGATGCCTGATTCGGTCGGCGATCGTGCCCGCCTCGGCTATTCCCGTCTGTGGCAACAAAATACAAAACTCCTCACCACCGTAACGCGAAGCGATGTCGACCGCTCGCAGCGCACCCTTCAAACAATGCGCCGTGATCTGAAGCGCCACGTCACCCGCCTGGTGACCATTCTTGTCGTTGTAAGCTTTGAAGTCGTCAATGTCGATCATCAGAAAACTCATCGGATAGTCGTAACGCTTCGAGCGATTCAACTCTTCCGACAAACGCTCCTCGAGATAACGACGGTTTGGCAGTCCGGTCAGCGAATCCGTGATCGACATGAGCTGAAACTCAGTCGCGCGTTCCTGCCATTCAGCACGCTCGAGGGCGAGCGCGACTTGTGGTCCGATGATCTCGAGTAGACTCAGATCAACTTCGTCGTAAACGCCGCCGCCGGATTTGTCAGTCACATTCAACACGCCGACTTTCCGCCCACCGATCATGATCGGATAACTGATAAATGAATTCGTTTTGTAGCGTCGCTCTGCCGGCGCGGCTTTGCGTCCGGCGATGCGCAGGTCAGTGACCATCACGGGCTTGCCGGTATCGATGACTTCTCCTGAAACTCCCTCGCCGACGCGAACGGCCGAAACTGACGCGGGATCCGTTGCCAGCCCGCTGGCTGCTTTAAGGATCAACTCGTTCGCGGACTCGTCAAAGATCATTAGCGAAGCACGTTCCGATTGCAGCAACTCCTTCGAATTGCTGACGATCGAGTTGTAAGTCTTAGCTGGATCGCTGCCGCTGATTCTTTCGAGAAAGTGCTGTAGCGAATTCGTGAAACGTGCGCGGTATTCGAGCTCACGTCTCAGACGTTGTATCTCACTTTCGAGATCGGGCTGCGGCTCGGGTGCTGGACTTGCAGCCTCAACATGTCCGGAGCCGTTTGATGATGCGTTCGGCAATCGTTGCGCAGCGCGATCGACTCGCTCGGCCATTTCTTCCAGCCGTGTTGAATCGGAGAAAATGATGTTTGCAAAAACTTCGTCAGACGCGAGGTCCTGTAGATCGCCTTTGTAGAACCGCTCCATCAATCGCTGATAATCCACGCTCGTAACGAAAGCGCGTCCACCAATCACCGCCAGTTTCTTCCTGCCTGCGATCTCAACAGGCTTTGCGAAACACGAGAGTCCGGCGTGACATTTGTACTCCACCGTACCGCCCGCTTCCATCGCTCGCGAGTGCGCCATCCCGCAGTACGGGTCACACAGTCGAACGTGCTCCGGCGAGCTCTGAAAGGCGTGGCAGATCGAGTTGTTGTTTGAGATAGCCAAAGCCGGAGGTTGATAGCCGTCGACCAGCAACAAGGCAAGCGATGAAGCCTCCGCCAGCGAGTCCTGCATCTCCAGCCACGCGGGCGGGGCGTCTTCGCGGCGTTCCTGAGTATTCAGGGCAATCGGGGGCTTCTTAACCATCGGGGCTCTGGGCTAAGGAAAATCTTCCGTTTAGTCTAAAACGGTTAATAGCCACAAAAAGGCACAAAATGGACAAAATATTCCCTGCCTGGAGGACTAAAACACTTTCGGGGTTATTCGTTTTTCGCCCTTTTGTGGGCTCACTCGAGGCCTGGCGCCGCTCCAGGAGCAACGTTCTCGATATGAGGTTGCGCCGGACTGATTCTAATACAAGCAGCAAAATGTAACGGTTTGATTTCGACTAGTTGAGGAACCACCTCCTTGCATACGTCGATCGCGTAGGGACAGCGCGTGTGAAAAGGACAACCGGAAGGAGGATTGATCGGCGAAGGAACGTCACCTTCCAGCATTATCCGCTGCCGCGTGGCTTCGACTTGAGGATCGGGTACCGGCACAGCCGAGATGAGCGCCTTCGTGTAAGGCATCAAGGGTTCTTTGTAGATCGTTTTCGCCTCGGCGATCTCGACGAGCCTTCCAAGGTACATCACCGCAACACGATCCGAGACGTGCCTGATCGCGCGCAGGTCGTGTGAGATAAACAGATATGTAAGGTTCTTCTCGCGACGCAGTTTCTCGAGCAGGTTCATGATCTGCGCCTGGATCGAGACATCAAGCGCCGAGATCGGTTCATCAGCCACAATGAAATCGGGATCGACTGCGAGCGCGCGAGCGATGCCGATGCGCTGGCGCTGACCGCCGGAAAACTCGTGCGGGTATCGTTTGATGAAACGCTTGCTGAGACCGACTGTCTCGAGCAACTCCTGCACGCGTTGCTCTGCTTCCCTGCCACGCGCGAGACGAAACGTTTCGAGTGGTTCGCCGACGATCTGGCCGATCGTCATGCGTGGATTCAGTGACGCGTACGGATCCTGAAAGATGATCTGCAGGTGTCGTCGTTGTTCGCGTAACTGTCTTTGCGACAAGTGTGCGAGGTCGCGATCGCGATAGAAGACCTGGCCTTCGGTCGGTTCCGTGAGGCGAAGAATCGCGCGACCGAGGGTCGACTTGCCACAACCCGATTCACCGACGAGGCCGAGTGTTTCCTGTTCGAAAATGTCGAGAGATACGCCGTCGACTGCTTTCACGACGCGCTTCTCGGGATGCGTGCCGAACAACTTGTCGAGTGGTCCACCACCGCCGAGATCGAAGTGCACTTTGAGATCTCTGATCGAAAGCAGGGTTGAGTTCATACTGGTGTACCGCCCGATTCGCTGTAGACTTCGCGCGCGAAATGACAGAGCGAATAGTGATCTGCGTTGAGCTGCACGAACGGTGGAAACTCGCGTGTGCAGATGTCCTGCGTGTAGTCGCAACGCTGTGCAAAAGGACAGCCGGGCTTCAGGTGTGCGACGTCCGGCGGCAGTCCTGGTATCTGATACAGCTTGCCCTGTTCGGCTGTTGGATCCGGCACTGAGCGAAGCAGTCCTTTCGTGTACGGATTGCCGGGAACCGCAAACAACTCCTTCGTCGTTGCCTGCTCGAAGATCTTCCCCGCGTACATCACGATCACGTGATCGGTCATGCCCGCGACGACGCCGAGATCGTGAGTGATCAAGATCACGCTCGTGCCGGTTTCGCGTTTTAGTTTCTTTATCAGCTCGAGGATCTGCGCCTGGATCGTGACGTCGAGCGCTGTGGTCGGCTCGTCCGCGATCAGCAGTTCGGGTTCGCACGAGAGCGCCATTGCGATCATCGCGCGCTGGCGCATGCCGCCGGAAAACTCGTGTGGGTAACTCTCGGCGCGCTCACGTGCGTCGGGAATGCCCACTGTTTCCAACATGCGGATCGCGTGTGCGTGCGCCTGTGCTTTCGTGTGGCCCAGGTGCAGCTCAGTCATCTCCATGAGTTGTTTGGAGATCTTCATGAACGGATTGAGTGACGTCATCGGATCCTGAAAGATCATCGCGATGCGGCGGCCGCGGATCTTGCGAATCGCGTCGTTTGAGAGCAGCAGCAGATCGTTACCATTGAAGACGACCTGACCGGAGACGATCTTTCCTGGCGGCGTTGGTACGAGGCGGATGATTGAGAGATTTGTGACCGATTTCCCCGAGCCCGACTCGCCGACGATGCCGAGCGTCTCACCACGCTTGAGCTGGAAAGAGATGTCGTCGACGGCTTTGACGATCCCGTCGTCGGTTTCGAAGTAAGTGCGAAGATTTTTTACTTCGAGAAGATTGCCGTCAGCGTTCGCCATAAAGAGAGTCTTTTACAAGATTACAAGATTGAACAGGATTTACATGTAAATCTTGAATAATTCCTGTGCACTCATACCGTTCTCATCTGCGGATCGAGCGCGTCGCGCAGGCCGTCACCAAGGAAGTTCAACGAGAAGAGCGTCAAGGCCATCGTCACGCCGGGAAAGATCAGTTGCCACGGGAAGACGGCAATGTTCTGAATTCCATCCGCCGCCAGACTGCCCCACGAGGCGAGCGGAGCCTGCACGCCAAAACCGAGGAACGAGAGAAACGCCTCCGTCAACATGATCTGCGGAATCTCCAGCGTCGCGTAGACGATCACCGGGCCCAGCGTGTTCGGTACGATATGTCGAAAGATGATGCGCGTATTCGAAACACCCGTCGCTCGCGCCGCGAGGACAAACTCCTGGTTCTTCAACGAAAGCACCTGCCCGCGAACGATTCGCGCCATCGTCAGCCACGACACAGTTCCAATCGCGACAAAGAGCAGTATCAACTGTCCGCGTGGCGTCTGGCTGCGAAACATCGACAACAGTACGATCACTACGATCACGTACGGCAGTGAATACAGCACGTCAACGATGCGCATCATCACGTTGTCAACGCGTCCTCCAACGTAACCGGCGATCGCGCCATAACTGACGCCGATCAGCAACGACACCAGCGTCGCCAGAATTCCTACAAACAGCGAGATCTGTCCGCCTTGTAACACCCGCGCGAACTGATCGCGTCCGGCGTTGTCGGTTCCCATCGGATGCGCCCACGAAAACTCGCCGTTCGGACCCGTGAAAGGCGGAAACGATTGCGTCAGTCTCGGATCGTTCGATGGAATGTAATCAGGCGTAAAACCGAAGACGCGCTGGATCACTGTCGGCCCGATGATCGAAGAGATCGTGACGATGACCACGACGACGAGACCAAAAACCGCGAGCTTGTTCTTGAGCAGACGACGCCACGCATCGCGCCACAGCGACGTGCCTTGTACAAACCGGCCCACTTCACCGGGCATCAGGTCGGCCTCAGCCACAGCCATCTCCGGCCCGATGTGAATCAGCTCGTCTGGTTCTGGTTTCTTTTCAGTAGCCATTCTCAACTTACTGGTAGCGCACGCGCGGATCGAGATACGCGTAGGCGATATCAACCAGCAGATTCATCAACAAGAGTGTTATAGCGATGAACGCGACGATGCCGATGATCAATGGTTCGTCGCGATTCAGTGACGCCTGTATGAAGTAGTTTCCCAAACCCGGCAGCGCAAAGATCCTCTCGACCACGACTGTTCCCGTTAACAGGAACGCCAGCGCCGGTCCGGTGTACGAAACCACCGGCATTAGACCGCCGCGCAATGCATGGCGAATCACAACATCACGCTCGCTCAATCCTTTCGCGCGCGCCGTGCGGATGTAATCAGACCGCAGCACTTCGAGCATTCCTGCGCGCGTGAGTCTCGCGATGTAAGCCATGTAAAGCGCAGACAGAGTCAGTACCGGCAAGACGAGGTTTCGACTCGGAAAGCCACCCCAGCGAGACGGCGGCAGCCAGTAAAGCCCAAGAGAAAAGACGAGGATCAGGATTGGACCAAGCACAAAGTTCGGCACCGAGATACCGAGCATCGCGAGCGCCATCGAGCCGTAGTCCCACTTCGAATTCTGTTTCAGCGCCGCAATCGAGCCGACAGTCACGCCCACGATCAGCGCTAAGAGGTAGGCGAGAAGACCGACCGCGGCTGAAACCGGCAATGAGCGTTTGATGATTGTATTTACTGACTGTCCCTGGTATCTCAACGACGTGCCAAAGTCGAGATGACGGATAATGCCCCACATTGTCTTCCCGTATTGCTGGTACCAGGGCTTATCGAGGCCGTATTTTTCTCTTATGATTTTCTCGATGGCGGGAGGCAGAGGTTTCTCACCCGAATAAAAGTTGCCGGGGGCGAGTTTGATCAATACCCAGGTGATCGAGATCACGACGAGTATCGTCGGAATGGTTACCAGGAGGCGTCTGACAATGAACCGAAACATTCGTTAGTTACAGATCCGCGTTCACCGCGCTACTCAGCGGTCAAACTCGGCGTGCCATAATCCCATTTCGCCCGGTCGCGCTCGATGTAAACATATTTCCACGCGAATAAAGAGGCTGGATTCGGATACATGCCTTTCACGTAAGGTTTCTTCAGCCAATTCACCGACGGTGTGTCAATCGGAATGATCGGCTGGTTGTCGAGCATGTAAGCTTCCGCTTTAGCAAGCAACTCATACCGCTTTTTGTGGTCGAGAGTGCGATTGGCTTCATCCAGCATCGCGACGTATTTCGGATCGAACCAGCCCGTGCCGCTTTCGTCTGCCGTGTAGAAAACACTCAGAAACGTGAATGGGTCCATGTAATCGGCGCCATATGCGCCGCGCGCGAAGCCCTTGTACTCGAGCTTACTGCGCGCATCCAGAAAAGTCTTCCACTCCATGTTTCGGAGGCCGACAGTGATGCCGAGATTCTGTTTCCACTGCGCCTGCATCCATTCGGTGACGGATTTATTTGCTGCCTGGCTGTTGTATATAAACTCGACCTGGTCCACCGGAAACTTCGGACACGAGAAAGTGCCGTCCGAGTTTTGCTCTACTGGATAACCCGCCTCGCCGAGTAGTCTGCGCGCTTCTGCTGGATTGAAGGCTGCGCCCTGGGGTCGTGGGTAATCAGCAAACGTTCCCTCCGGCATGAATGCGGTGAGTGGTCTTACAATCTTTCGCCAGCTTGCATATGCTTCTTTATCGATCGAGAGATTGAACGCCTTTCTAACCTTCACATTATCCAAAGGAGGTTTAGTGGTGTTCATGATCAGGTAATCATTCGCCGCCTCCGCCTGGTCCATGTAGTCTTTCTTCTGCTTCATGATATGAAGCCACGGGGTCGGCACAGCGTGGTTGTAAACCGCATCAAGCTCACCCACCTTGTAGAGATTCATTGCGGTGGCGTTGTCGATAATCGGATAGAAATGCAGCTCGTCGAGCTTGACGGTCTTTGCGTCCCAGTACATCGGATCGCGTTCGAGCACGAGCCTATCGTACGGCACCCACTCCTTCATTTTGAATGGACCACAAGTGACGATGTGCTCGGGCTGCGTCCATTGCGCGCCCCATTGCTCAACTACTTTACGCGGCACGAGCCGGAAGACCTGGTGTGCAAGCAACCGTAAAAAGAATACCCCTGGTTGCTTCAGGTAGACCCGCACTGTGTATTTGTCAACGGCTTCAACCCCGAGATCTTCCGCCTTCACTGGCACAAACTCTTTTCCCGCCACTGCGGCCTTGAGTTTTGGATCTCCTTCGATTTGCTTTGTGCGGGCCTTCTCAGAGCCCGGAAGCGTCAAGCGCACCGGCGCATGCATTTGATGGTGAAAGGCTGTGTCCGGATCGGGCGTCGACTCCTTCGGGTCGGCGGGATACTCGCTCTTTGCTGGATCGATCGGGCTGTTGCCGATCGATTCCGGTGGCGGGTTTTCCTGAAAATCCCTTTCTATAAGAAACTGGCCCGTTTTCGGATCGCGTACGAAGACGCGCTGCTGATTGTAGGCCTCGGCGTTTTTCAGGTATGAAGCCAGGTAGGCGTTCTGAGAAGCCGTCTTTTTATCAACCGCACGCCTGAAACTGTAGACGAAGTCGTTCGCGTCGATTGGATCGCCGTTGGACCAGCGACCTGTAGTCCGGAGGTGAAAAGTAAACTCAGATGAATCGTTGTTGATATGCCAGCGTTCTGCCAGGGCCGGCTCTGGTTCGAGAGTCTTTGCGTTGTATTCAACGAGACCTTCGTACATGGCCATGTAGATTCGTGCTTCAGGTTGGCCGTTGCTGATTGCGGGATCGAGCGACGCGGGCTCGTCGCCGGTGACGTAACGAAAGATGTCGCGCGTGGGAGGAGTAGGAGTGCCGAAGAACTCTTCGTTACTGGAGACGACGGTGCATGAATAAGTCGAGAATGCTAGCGATGCCAGCAAGACGAGTCCAACAATTTGTCTAAACTTGCGACTACTCATCGGTGCACCTCCGACTCAAAATACCGAGCACGTTGTGTTCAAGTGCGAGTTATGAGGAAACTCGCAAGAAGAGACGGGTGGAAGTTTGCCACAAAAAGGCACAAAAAGCACATAATGAATTTCTACGGCGCCCTAATTTGGATTTTTCTCTGTGGCTCTCTGCGTATCTCCGCGTCCTCTGCGTTGAAATAGCCATTAAACGCAGAGATCGCAGAGATACGCAGAGGGCCGCAAAGATTACTTCTTAAATTAGATCACTACCTGAATTTCGACCCGCGCCGGCTGAATTACATTATGTGCGTTGTGTGGGACTATATTTTGACTGCGTAGCCGAGCCCGTCGCCTACAGCTAAGACTTCGGCAATCAGTTGCGGATGGTTCATGAAGTAAGGATTGAACTCACGCAGCGCCACTGTCGAGCTTTCGGTATCGCCCGTCGCGACTTTTCCACCCCACAGCAGATTGTCGACGATAACGACGCCGCCGGTGCGCAGACGCGGCAAACCGAGATCGAGGTATTGTGAGTATTCTTCTTTCATCGCGTCGATGAACAACAGATCGAAAGTCTCATTGAGATTCGGCATCACTTCCAGTGCTTTGCCGCGTTCAATCTCAACCTGATTCAGCACACCGGCACGTTTAAGATAGCCAGTGGCTGCACTAATCATCTCATCGCTTGGATCGATCGTCACTACGCGGCCGTTCTCACCCGTGCCACGCGCGAGATGAATCACCGTATACCCGATCGCCATTCCGATCTCGAGCGCCTTGCGCGCACCTGAAATGCGAGCACTGATCTCTACGAACCGTGCGACCTCGCGGTCAGCGATCGGCACGCGATGTTCGGCGGCATAAGCCTCCATCTCGGCGAGCAAAGGATCGCCCTGGGTCAGGAGTTGATCCAGGTATTTAGCTTGTTCCGGTTGAATGATTGCGTCGAATTTAGCCTTCATAAAAAATCCGTCAACTGTCGGGATTATCCTGCGCGTCGCCCGCGACTGAGACGTAGCGGCGACCGAGGCCGAGCTGTCTTAATTTATGTTGTAACGACTGCCGGTGCATGTCCAGAATCTCCGCGGCGCGCGTCACGTTTCCCTGAGTGTACTCGAGACAGCGACTGATGTAACGACGCTCAAACTCGCGCCGGTCTTCCCGGAAATCCGCCGTGAACGGCACTCGCAGGCCGTCGATTTCAGCATCGCTGTTCTCGACAATGCCGTCTTTGGAAATGCCCGGAGTTATTTCGTCAGGCAGATCTTTTGGCGCGATCTCGTCGCCGTCGGCCATGATCACGGCGCGGTCGATCGTGTTTTTCAGCTCACGAACATTGCCCGGCCAGTTGTACTCCATTAAGCGTCGTAATGCACCCTGGCTCAACGAACGCTGCGGCAGTTCATAACGCTCGGCGGCGAGACGCGTGAAGGTTTCGCACAGGAGCGGAATGTCTTCGCGACGCTCGCGTAGCGGTGCAATATCGACTGTAACAACACGCAAACGATAGAAGAGATCCGCGCGGAAGTTTCCGTTGGTGATCTCCTGCTCGAGCGGGCGATGCGTAGCGCTCACGATTCTCACGTCGACAGGAATCGAATCGTTTGAGCCGAGACGCTCGATGCGTCTTTCTTCCAAAGCACGTAGCAGTTTGGCCTGCACGTTTGAGCTCATATCGCCGATCTCGTCGAGGAACAACGTGCCGTGATCAGCCTGTTCAAACTTCCCTTCGCGGCGTGCTGCAGCTCCTGTAAACGCGCCTTTTTCATGACCGAAGAGCTCTGATTCGATTAACTCGGAAGGCAGTGCGGCGCAGTTAACAGCCACGAACGAAGCATTGCGGCGCACGCTATTGCGCTCGTGCAGCTCACGCGCGACGAGTTCCTTGCCAGTGCCTGACTCGCCTCGCACGAGCACTGTCGCATCGGTCTCCGCGACCTTATCGATCATCGCGCGCACTTTCTGCATCGCTTCGGAGTTGCCGATGAGTGCGCCACGCTGGGTGCGCTCGACTTCGATCCGGCGTCGCAGTGAATGATTCTCGCGGCGCAGTTGAACGGTCTCGGCGGCGTTTTTGATTACAAGCCGCAGATCGTCGAGCTCGAAAGGTTTGGAAATGTAATCGTGTGCGCCGGCTTTGACGGCTTCGACGGCCATGCGTTCGGAGCCGTGCGCGGTGACGATAATCACGAGCGGTGCATTGCCGTTTGCGCTCTTGAGCTCGCGGAGAAAATCGAGTCCGCTGAGACCGGGAAGATTTACGTCCAGGAGGAGCAGGTCGGGGTCGTTTTGTTTGAGTAGGGCGCGGGCGGCCTCGGCGG
>Ga0207694_10001551_pt1 | contig 19489 bp, 9 predicted proteins | sample KBSC34metaG_FD_184353 | JGI IMG/M metagenome (GOLD analysis project Ga0207694, IMG submission 184353) | Corn rhizosphere microbial communities from Kellogg Biological Station, Michigan, USA - KBS C3-4 metaG (SPAdes) (version 2) | ecosystem: Host-associated > Plants > Roots > Rhizosphere > Soil... | reverse complement strand
GCACGAGATGCGCTCGCCGTTGTCGCGCTTGCGCGTCGCGCTGGAACTGGCGCGCAGCCAGGTGACCGGCGATTCCGCCACGCAGCTTGCGCGCATCGAGCGCGAGTCCGAGCGGCTGGAGGAAATGATCGCGCAGGCGATCCAGCTGTCGCGCATGGAAACAACCACGCCGTCGCAGGCGCAGGACGTGGCGCTGGACGAATTGCTCGCCGACGTCACCGCCGACGCGGCCTTCGAGGCGCAGCTGCGCAAGTGCAACCTGCATATCGCGCAGAGCACGCCCTTGCGCGTGCACGCCGAAGCGGACCTGCTCGCCAGCGCGATCGAGAACGTGGTGCGCAATGCGGTCAAGTACACCGCCGACGGCACCACCATCAGCCTGCGCCTGGACCGCGTCGAAGGCCAGGCCCGCTTGCGCGTGCGCGACTGCGGACCGGGCGTGCCCGCTGGCGACTGCGCGCGGATTTTCGAACCGTATTTCCGCACCGACGTGGCGCGTCAGCGCAAGAGCGGCGGCAGCGGCCTGGGCCTGGCCATTGCCAAGCGCGCCATCGAGCGCCAGGGTGGACGCATCCTTGCCAACAACGCCGACGACGGTGGCCTGGAAGTGGAAATCCTGCTGCCGCTGGCTTGACCGACCTGTCCGAACAGCGCGTCCCTCGGCGCACATCGAACGCACAAATTCCGCGACAGCAACGTCTCAAAAAAATCGGGCACAAAAAAAAGGCCGGACTCGCATCCGGCCTTTTTTTGCTGTGTGTGCTCGGGCGTTGCGGCCCGGCACGTGGCCATTCCATGGCTCACTATCCCTTTGAGCGGCGCTCACGCGCGGCGCATATACGAAGAGATGGGGGAGGCATCCTTCGATGCGCAAAATGATACGCAGGAAAGACTGAACGAAACATGGCTGGGCCGCGAAAGATTTTGTAAGAAATTGTCGATGCGGCGGAAAGCGCGATGCCGTTCGCACAACGGCGGCGGGTCAATCAGGTGGTGGACGTTGCAGCTTGCGCGATGTCCATCGAAGCCAGCGCCACTGGTTTGTACGTCGCAATCCGGTTGCGCCCTTCGCGCTTGGCTTCGTACAGCGCACTGTCCGCGTTGGCAAGCAATTCGCGCAGGTCGTATCCGGAAGTGCGCGATGCCGCAATGCCGAAGCTCGCCGACACCGGAAAGTCGATGCGCGCATCGGAACCCGCGACGTTCTCGATGGCCGCGCGCAGTTCCTCGGCGCGATGCTGTGCGACATCCAGCGCGCAATCCGGCAGCACAATGCCGAACTCCTCCCCGCCGAGCCGGCCGAACACGTCGATCGAACGCAGATGCGTCAGACAGGTCCTGACCGCGCGCTTGAGCACCAGATCGCCCGCAGCGTGACCGTGCACGTCATTGACCAGCTTGAAATGATCCAGATCGATGACGATCACGCAGGCATCGCGCGAAGACTTCGCGCAGTAGCGCAACAAGTCGCTGGCCGCGTCGATGAAATGCTGGCGATTGAAGATGCCGGTCAAGCCATCGCGCCGCGCCAGCTTCATGAAGTGAATTTGCGAGCGCTTGGTCTTGTAGGCCCACAACACGATGAACGCCAGCCCGCTGAGCAGCAGCAGGATGTACAGGCGCTCGGTCTCGGCCGACTTCGCGTCGACCTTCTGCTGCAGCAGCAGTACCTGATTCTTCTCGTTCAACGCATCGATCTGGCGCTTCTTGTCCAGCACCTGCTGGTTGACCATCTGGTAGGCCAGCGTACGGACGCTGGCGTCACTGAGGTAGCCCTTGTCGACAGAGGCGTATTTTTCGTGATAGCCCAGCGCGCCATCCGAGTCGCCGTGCTTTTTCGCAACCTCGTAGAGGACCTCATACGCTTCCGCGAGCGGCTCGGTGAATTCGTTCTTGACACTGCTGTCGACAGCCATGAGCGCGTATTTCTGCGCCGACTCCAGGTCTCCCGACTTGACGTACGCTCGCGCAAGAGTGGCGTCGACATCGGATATCAAGCGCGGGTAGCGAGTTCGCCGGGCCTCGGGCTCGTTGATCCCAAGCAAGCGGATTGTCTCGCCCGGCCGCTCTGCGCGCAGTTGCGCCTTTGCAAGATCGAGACGAATCAAATTGCCCCAGAGAGGCTCTTTGGCTTTCGTGCAGGCGTCGATGCCCTGCTGGAACTCCGGGCTGGCCGGCTGCAATTCGCCGCTCTTGTTGAGGGCCGTGATCTTGAGCTGCCAGCCTTCGCACACGCCTTTTTCGCTGGCATGCTCCGCCAGGAGCCGATCCGACACATTGCGCGCCAGCGCGTATTGACCTGCGCCGTTGTAGAGGATCGCCGCAACAACGAGCGCCTGTTCGTGTGCCACGCTGTCTTTGATTGCCGGCAGCGCCTCGAGCATCTCGCTGAGACGGGAATATGCCTCCTCGTAGCGTGCCGCGATGGCCAGGCTGTTGACGACGGTTACCGTGGCGCGAAAGCGCAAGGTCGGATCGCCGGATTCATCGATTACCGCGCGCAACATCGGAATCGCGGTCTTGTAGTCGCCGCCGTACCCAATCTGCCAGGCACGCAGATAACGCAAATAGAGCACCTGGTTGGGCGACAGTTGTGCTCCGCTGGCCTCGAGTTGCGCAAGGATTCCGGCGAATTCATCCGATTTTGCCGACTTGATGCTGTCGGCGTATTCGAGCAACTTCGAAGGGTCATCGAGTGCAGCCGCGGAGGCTGCACTCGCGACCAGCGCGAGTGCGCAAAGCCCCGAACGAAGAGTTGTGCGGAATGTGCGCACGGCGATTATCGCTGCCGCCTATGCCGCGTGTTTGCGGACCATCCGGGAGCGGATTTCATCGTCGTCCTTGGAAGGCTCTTCTTCGCTTTCGTCATCCTCCTGCTTGCCTGGGGCGAATCCGCAGCAGACGATATTGCCGGCATCCGCATATACGTTCAGCTGGTCGAGGCGGCAATCGAGTATCGCAGCCCGCTCCGCGACGTTGAGCGTGGAGCCCTCCAGGACGGCGATCAGTTCATCGCCGCGCGCATCTCTCAAGGCACTGTCTTGCCCCATGCCAGCCAGAAAGCCAATTACTCCTGACATATCCTTCCCCTCGCTTATGAAGTGGTTGGTTGAATTGAGCACCGATCGGCGCCGTGCCGACAACGTCCTACCTGCAACCGGTCATCCTGACCTCGCCCGCCTCCGTATCAGATTCCAGCCCGAAATCGCCACAGACGAGACCGGGCGCCTGCATCAGTACCTGCAATCGTTCGCGCTCTCCCCGTAGAATAGCCCAGAGCATCGCCGAATCCACATCGCAAGCACAAAGCGCGTCATACAACGCGGCGCGCGACGCACTACGCAAGTGTGCGCTGCTGCCCATCAATTCCAGGAATCGAATCACCTTTGACATGCCTGGACTCCCTCAAGACTAGCGCGTCCCGTCGAATGTTCCATGTGCACCGCGCGGGTTCTTCACCGGAATCGGCTACCGGCGTGAAACCGAGCTGGCGCAACATCCTGATCGCAGCGACGTGATCGGGCGAAAATACCACTCTTATTTCCCTGGCGGGCAGCAGCAGGAAGACTTGCCGTACCAAGCCGCCTAGCGCCTCGACCGAATAACCCTGGCCGCGCGCGTTGCCGCACAGCATCATACCGATTTCGGGACGGCTTGCTTCGGCATCGAAATTGGGGAGCCCGCAAAGCCCCAGGCTCCGTGCGGAAGCCTTGTCCTCAATCACCAGAAAGACCCATTCGACCGGGTCGTCGTGCATCATGGCAATGGCTTTCCGAAACAGGCTGCGGGCCCGAACCGGGCTCAGCGCCGGTCCGACAAAACGCATGGTCTCGGCATCCGTATACACATCGCAGTACAACGCATGGTCACTTGCCTGCATCGGACGAATGCGCAGACGCGCGGTTTCGAAACCGAAGTCTGCCAGTGGAATTCGTGTCACGGGTGCGAGCTCAGGCAACCAGCGATGCATCGATCGCGGACAGGCGCCGGCGCAGGTCTTCGTCACGATCGAGCGGCCGCGCGGGAGGCACTACCACGGTATCTTCCAGCGTGACTGTCGCGCCCGGCAGATCCCGTAGCGTGAGGAACTCGATCCTGGTTTTCTGGATCGGCAGAGTGACTGCGCGATAGACGATCACTCGGTGCTCGAGCGGGTAGTCACGCGCCAACACTTCGATCAGCAACTCTCGATACGCCCTGCCCGTCGAAAACCGCGCCAGCGACTGATCACCCACCACGCCGACCTGCCACAGCACCAGGTACGCCGTGGGATCGATGCGCCGCTTGTAAAACAGCAGCTGGCTCGCTTCGAAATGCTGGCAACCGACGGTGCCGGGATCGATGCCGAGGTCCGCGTACAGGCAATCCTCGGCCGAGATGCCGGGTTCCATGTGCGCGCGGAATCCTTCCTTGCGGGCGAGCTCGATCGCCTTGTGCGGCGGCCAGGCGAATACGCCGGGATGGCCGTAGAACGCACCGCACACCTTCTTGCCGGCGCGGACCTCGGCGAGCATGGCCTCAACCATCTCGCGGTATGTCTGCAGGCGCGACTTGCCTTCGCGATACAGCGGTTGCAGGCTGCGTACGTCGGGATGCATTTCCTCGATCCATTTCTCGACGATGCCGTCGGACATCACCGCGAACACCACGTCGGCGTTCTCTATGTAGCTGCGCGCCAGCGGCGTCAGGTGCGAACCGAGCGTCATGCCGACACCCACGCAGACCAGACTTCCGGAACGGTGATCAGATGAACTTTGGTTCACGCGAGAGCTCCCCATGCGTTTGCAGAAGTCTATCGCAAGCGGCTTGAATCCTCGCCATGCCAGCATCTGCTAGCTTGGGAACCTAAACAACAGGCCGCCGCGTACCCTGCAGGAGCCTCGATGGAACAGACCCGCCATGTGCCGTGTCCGCGGATTTCGATGCAAACCGGCACGCCGTCGTCAAGCGGCAACACCGTCAAGTCCTTCGGCGCGTAGCTCAAGCCCAAGCCCGACGCTTTCAGGACGGCCTCTTTTCGTGTCCACACCTGAAAGAAGACTGCGGCGTGCGAACCTTGACTGCGGATCAAATCGCACTCCGCGGTGGAGCAAATCTCGTCGCTGAGAGAAACAACATCGATCTTCGGCTCAATGCGCTCGCAATCCAGCCCAACAGGCCCTGTTCGGCTCATCGCCAGTCCGATCAGCTCATGGCTATGAGTCAGGCTGAAGTGGACGTCCGAGCGCCCGTGAATCGAGGGCTTTCCGAATTCGCTGACGTCGAACACCAGTGCTGCCGGGTCGTCGCCGGTGTAGTCACCGAGCATGTGGCGCAGCGCCGATCGAGCCGCCACCCAGCGGCGCCGATCCTGCTCGAAGTGAAACCGATCGGCACGCACACGCTCGGCGTCGGAGAGCACAGTCCCCGGCCGCGCCCACTGATCAACCGTACTCCATTTGACTCGAACGCCCGTTTGCTCGAGTTCGAACAATTCCATATGCAACACCCCACAAGCACTCACGCCCCAAGCGAAAACGGCCGGTCGCACGTGGACATCGCTGTCGGGCAGCCGGATGATATCGTTCTAGTTGCAAGGGGATGTTACGCAAACCGTGCAAGGTTGCGCGAGCGATTGCCTCGGGTAGTTCGTCGTCGCGACCGGACGACAAGCCGTCCAGAACCTGCACAGTCTCACCGCTCCAATTTCAAATCACGCCGAAGCACACTACTCATGACCATCGTTCATCCCACCGTCGGCACGAAGGCGCCAATTGAAGCGCTTCCTCCGATAGAACGCGCGCCGCGCGACCAACCTTTGAAACTGTCGTTCGCTCAGCAACGCCTGTGGTTTCTGGCGCAACTGGGAAGCGCCGATCGGGATGCGTACAACCTGCCGACGGGGCTCATGCTGCACGGAAAGCTCGATGTGGGTGCGCTTCGGAAAGCGTTAGATGTGCTCGTGGAGCGACACGAGATTCTGCGCACAAGTATCGTTACAAGAAACGGTGAACCGCGCCTACATATCTCACCTCAACGACATCAGCGGTTCCCGCTTGCCCAAAGAGATCTCTCGCAAACGCATGACAAATACACCTGCCTCGAAGATTTGATTGCGGAAGAAGCGACGGCGTCCTTCGACCTAGAACGCGGCCCGCTAATCCGAGGGCAATTGATTTGGTTGGCGGCACACGAACACTGCCTGCTGATCACCATGCATCACATCATCGGTGATGGCTGGTCAAAAATCATCCTGTTTCGTGAATTGAGCGATCTCTACAACAACCTAGCAGGTGGTGCCAATCCGTCATCAGAGTCGCCTGCCATCACATATGCGGATTTTGCACAATGGCAGCATCGCCACATGGTTTCGAGCTACTTTTCTGCGCACGACAAGTTCTGGCGCGACACCCTGAAAGGTGCGCCAACGCTATTGGATCTGCCCAGCAACCACCCTCGCCCGACCCATAGGCGCTATGACGGCGGCATAGCAACCTGCAAGTTCGAAGATGGCCTCAGATTCAAATTGCAGAACCTTAGCAAACGACACGGCGTCTCTCTGTTTGCAACGATGCTTGCCAGTTGGGCGATCCTGATGCGACGCCTATCTGGCCAGACGGATATCGTAATAGGTTTCGCAAGCGCGAATAGAGAGCGCGATGAGCAACGTCAGCTAATTGGCTTCTGTGTAGGCAATCTACCGTTGCGGTTGGACGTGTCCGGCAATCAAGCCGTATCGGAGTTCTTAGTCCAAGTCAAACAGAAGTCCCTGATTGCCCGCCACTATCAGGACATGCCATTCGATCGAATTGTTGAGGTTGTTCATCCGGAACGAAGTAATGCATACAACCCAATTTATCAGGTTTCCTTCAATTGGCTGACCGCCCCCAAATCGGTTCCTGAATTTTCCCGTTTGACAGTGTTGCCATTGGCGGGCGTGTCGAGGAAGTTCATGCTTTTGCCAGATTCATCTGCACGAAATGCAATGAGCAGCTGCGCCTATGCAGCGGCAATATTCGGTCACACGACAAGAGATGTACCGGCCCTCTTTGATTTATCACCAATACTTTGGGATGACGGTGAAACCATCACCGGTGGAGTCGAGTTTGCCAGATCCCTATTTGACCGTACGACGATCGAGCGGTGGATTGAGCACTGGAACTGCCTGCTCAACGCGATGGTGGAAGACGACACCCAGCCGATCGACACATTGACGATCTTGTCATCGCGAGATCGCGAGACTGTGATCAACCGGTGGAACGATACGCAACTTGAGTTCGACGAACAGCTCTGTATTCACGATCTGTTTGAAGCGCAAGCAGCCAGGGTGCCCGATGTCATCGCCGTCGAAGATGTCAGCGGACGACTGAGTTATTCCGATCTCAACAGGCGAGCGAATCAACTTGCACATTACCTGCTGACGCTCGGGATTGGGCCTGATGACCGCGTGGCCATATGTGTGCCGCGCGGACTGCCGATGATCGTGGGAATGCTTGCCGTGCTGAAGGCCGGTGGCGCATATGTGCCGATGGATCCAACCTACCCGGCCGAACGCTTGGCATTCATGATGACGGACAGCGAACCACGCGTATTTCTCGCGCAGGCTTCGACCAAAGACAAAGCAGGTCCGATATCTGCCAACTGTACCGTTCTTGATTTAATCGGCGATGAGCACCTCTGGGCCGCGCAACCTGCCAGCAACCCAAACCAAAAATCCCATGGTCTGAAGTCGAACCATCTCGCGTACCTGATCTACACATCCGGCTCCACGGGCTTGCCAAAGGCCGTTGCTATCGAGCATCGGAATACCGTGAACCTGCTGGCTTGGGCTCAGCGAGTTTTCTCGAACGACGATTTGTCCAAGACGCTTTTCTCGACGTCCATATCCTTCGATCTCTCCATATTTGAATGCTTCGTGCCGCTAAGCACTGGGGCAACCGTGCGCATGGTCGAGAACCTCCTCGAACTGTCTCACTCCGCAAAAGACGTCTCGTTGCTCAACACTGTGCCCTCAGCAATGACTGGGCTGCTGGACTCCGGCAATGCACAGTGCTCGGCATCAATCGCCAATTTTTGCGGGGAACCGCTCAAGCAAATTCTCGTAGATCGCCTGTTCGCTGCTACCGATGTGCAAACGATCTACAACTTGTATGGTCCAACTGAGACCACTACCTATTCGACCGTGCTGAAGATCACGCGTTCCGACCCATCCGTACCGAGCGTTGGCCGCCCCATCGCCAACACGCGCATCTACATCCTAGACGCGTTCGGGCAGCCAGTTCCAATCGGTGTCGCCGGAGAACTCTTCATCGGCGGTGCCGGCGTTGCGCGGGGTTACTTCAAGCGACCGGACCTGACCGCGGAACGATTCTTGAAAGATTCTTTCTCGAGCACGCCGGGCGCACGCATGTACAAGACCGGCGATCTCGGGCGCTGGCGTGCGGACGGCACGATCGAGTTTCTTGGCCGCAACGATTTTCAAGTCAAGCTGCGCGGTTTTCGGATTGAGCTTGGCGAAATCGAAGCACGCCTCGTCGAGCACCCGCGAGTCAAGGAAAGCGTTGTCTTGGCGCGTGAAGATGGTCCCGGAGAAAAGCAACTGGTGGCTTATTGCGTGACCGCCGAGCCCATCGAAGCAGCAGCGTTGCGCGAACACCTCAGCGCGCTTGTTCCGGACTACATGGTGCCATCGGCCTTTGTCTTTTTGGCGGCGATGCCGCTGACTCCCAACGGCAAGCTTGACCGCAAAGCCCTGCCAGCCCCCGAACAGACCGCATACATTGCACGAACATTCGAGCCGCCCAGGCCGGGCATGGAGGCGCATGTCGCTTCGATCTGGCGCGAGCTGTTGCACAAGGATCGGATCGGGCGGCAGGACAATTTCTTCGACCTCGGCGGGCACTCGTTGCTTGCCGTACAGATGTTCTCGCGCATCAGGCAGATACTCGGCGTCGATCTGGCGTTGAACACATTGTTTGCCGCACCCGAGCTTGCGAAATTCGCCGCGGAACTCGCGAATGCTTCGCGCACGACCTTGCCGGCAATCACGCGTATTGAGCGCAAGGGTCCTTTGCCGTTGTCGTTTGCCCAACAGCGACTATGGTTCCTGGTGCAACTTGGCGATGTCGCGGCCGAAGCCTATCACCAGCCCATGAATTTCCGGCTGCTCGGTGTGCTCGACGTTGCGGCGCTGAAATCCGCTTTGCACCGAATCGTCGTCCGCCACGAAGCGCTGCGCACCGTATTTGCCGTGACCGACGGCACACCCGAGCAGCGTGTCGTTACGGAAGACGAGAGCTGCTTCGCGCTGCTGGAACATGATCTGCTCGGTGTTGCCGATCCCCATACCGCGTTGTCGCGATTGATGGACGATGAATTGCGCGCCCCGTTCGATCTCGAACGCGGACCGCTGATTCGCGGCCGCCTCATTCGCGAACACGAGCGGCAATTCGTCCTATTGATCACACAGCACCATATTCTTTCGGACGGCTGGTCGATGGGTGTGTTCGTCGATGAGCTGAGCACGCTGTATTCCGCCTACGCGGACGCGAAGGCTGATCCATTGCCGCCGCTGCCCGTGCAATATGTGGACTTTGCCGCCTGGCAGCGTCGCTGGGTTAGCGGCGAGATCTGGCAGCGACAAGCAGCGTATTGGAAGCAGACGCTGGCCGGTGCACCCGAGCTGTTGGAACTGCCCTCCGACAGGCCGAGGCAGCTGCAACAGGACTATCGCGGCGACCGCATCACGTTCAGCTGGGATGCTCAGTTGACGCGCGATGTGGCTTCACTCGGACAGCGCCACGGCACGACGATGTTCATGACCTTGCTGACGTCATGGGCGATCCTTCTGGCCAGGCTGACCGGACAGGACGACATCGTCACCGGCACCCCGACGGCAAACCGCGGACGCAAGGAGATCGAGGACCTGATCGGCTTTTTCGTCAATTCGCTCGCCATGCGGATCGATCTTTCGGGCAACCCTACTGTTGCCCAGCTGCTGGCTCGCGTGAAAGCGCAATCGCTGGCAGCCTTGCAAAACCAGGATATTCCCTTCGAGCAAGTCGTGGAACTTGTGCGGCCGGCACGCAGCCTGTCGCACAATCCGCTGTTTCAGGTGATGTTCGCGTGGCAGAACGCGCCCATGGGGAGTCTGGAGTTACCCGGACTCAAGTCGGCGGTGTCTCCGAAGGCCCCGCACGCTACATCGAAGTTCGATTTTGGCGTGTCGCTATGGCAACAGGGCGACAACATTGAAGGCGGGATCGAATTCGCCACTTCTCTCTTTGATCGCTCGACGATCGAGCGCTGGCTCGGCCATTGGCGCATCGTTCTGGACGCGATGTGTGCGGATGCCCAACAGAGTGTGCAACGGTTGCCATTGCTCACGACTGCAGAACGGCACGCAATTCTTCACGATTGGAATGATACACAAACCGATCTGCCGCGCCAAAGCGGCATTCATGAGCTCTTTGAGCAACTTGTCCAACAAACGCCAACAGCAACCGCGTTGGTACACGACGGCAGGAAACTCAGTTATGCCGAACTGAATGCCCGCAGCAACCAACTTGCATCTCTGTTGCGCAAGCAGGGTGTAAAAGTCGGTGACAGGATATTGGTGTTGATCGAGCGCTCGGCGGAATTGATCGTGGCGCTGCTCGCGACATTGAAGTGCGGAGCGGCTTACGTGCCGGTCGATCCGACCTTCCCGGAGGAGCGTCAGTCCTTCATTGGACGCGACAGCGGTGCGAGCTTGTTGCTCTCCAAAGCACATGTCGTGGCGCCAGCTTATCTGGATCGATGTGTGCGCCTCGATGTCGAACTGGAATTGCTGAACGCCTTTTCGGAGACGAACACTGCGCTGCAGTGTGATGGCGAAATGCTAGCCTGCGTCATGTATACATCCGGTTCAACCGGATTGCCCAAGGGAGTATTGGTACCTCAGCGCGCGATCAAACGGCTGGCAGTGAACAATCGGTACCTCGATTTCACGGCTGACGACCGTGTGGCGTTCGCCGCCAATCCTGCGTTCGATGCCAGCACGATGGAAATATGGGGCCCATTGCTCAACGGCGGAAGCATCGTGGTCATCGACAGGTCCGTGCTGTTGAATCCCGATCGATTTGCAAATGCGCTGCGCATTCATCGCGTAACCGTCTTGTGGCAGGCCGTGGGCCTGTTCAATCAGTACGTCGAACGGTTGGCTTCGTCATACGCGAACTTGCGGTGCCTGATTGTAGGCGGCGACGCACTCGACCCAAGAACCATATCGCAACTATTGGATGGCCACGCTCCACGGCGTTTACTCAACGGTTATGGCCCTACGGAGACCACAACATTCGCTCTTACCCACGTGATTGAAAAGGCGGATGCCGCTGCCCTTACCATCCCAATCGGCCGTCCAATAGCCAATACCCGCGTCTACATCCTGGACACACTGGGACAACCCGTGCCGATCGGCGTGAAGGGCGAGATTCATATCGGTGGCGAAGGCGTGGCGCTTGGATATTTGAACCGCCCCGAGCTCACCGCTGAGCGCTTTATTGCCGATCCATTCGCAACCGGGTCGCCTGCACTCCTGTACCGCACAGGCGACCTGGGCTGCTGGCACGCAGATGGCAATATCGAGTTTCTCGGGCGAAACGACAACCAGGTCAAGATTCGCGGCTTTCGCGTCGAGCTGGGGGAAATCGAGGCGCGCATCGCCGAAGTTCCCGAGATTGCTGAAGCGATCGTCCTGGCGCGCGAGGATCAACCAGGCGAAAAACGTCTGGTTGCTTATGCGACATTGCGACCCGACCTGCCCGCTGCGCAACAGACCTCGGTCGATGCCGCGCAAGTGGAACAGTGGCATGTGCTCTACCAGGATCTCTATGCCAAATCCGCGGCTGCCGCGGAGCAGCCCGACTTCATCGGATGGAACAGCAGCTACAGCCAACAGCCCATTCCGGAAGATGAAATGCTGGAGTGGCAGGCAAATACGATCGACCGCATCATGAGCCTGCACCCTCGACGGGTGCTGGAGATCGGTTGCGGGACCGGCTTGCTGTTGCTGCGCCTTGCTCCGCACTGTGCCGAGTATGTGGGAACGGACTTTTCCGAAGAGACGGTGCAGCGCCTCGCAACCAAACTCGACGTGCCTGGCTTGAACCATGTTCGGCTGCTGCAACGCGAGGCCATCGACTTTTCCGGTATCGATATCGACTCCTTCGACACGGTGATCGTCAATTCGGTCGCTCAATATTTTCCGAATGCCGACTATCTGACCAATGTGATCGAGCAGGCAATGCGCGCGCTGACGGCGGACGGACATCTGTTCGTTGGCGATGTGCGAAATTTCGATCTGATCGATGCCTTCCACGGTTCCGTGCAACTGGCGCGCGCGCATCGCACGGATGAGCTGACTGCCGTACGCGAGCGCGCACGCCGTGCAATTGTTTCCGACAAGGAACTGCTGATCAGTCCGGACTACTTCTGCGCGATCTGCGCAACCGTACCTGCGATCGGCTCGGTCCAAGCGATGCCGAAGCTCGGCATTTTCCAGAACGAGTTGACGAAGTATCGATTCGACGCCGTACTTGGCCGTGCCGCGTCATTGGCAAGCGACGATGTCGTGCGATTGGATTGGCGGGCCACCGAGCTATCGCTTGCGGAATTTGCAGAACGGCTGCGCGCTGACTCGACCAGTACGTTGTTGGTGACGAATATCCGCAACCCACATGTGGCAAGCGATGCAGACCAGACGCGGCAACTTCTTAGGGAGCCCTTTCCAGACGGCGCGGCTGTCGAGGACATGGCGTCGCGCACTTCTCCGCACAAGGGCTGGTCGCCGCAATTGCTGCATGACTTATGCAATAGCCTGGGCCACGTGGTCACACTGAGCTGCCTGGCATGCGACTCGGCGGACAGTTATCACGCGTTTGTGCAAAGAACCGACTCGCAGCAGGTTGTCTTTCCTGCCGACCTGCTTCGAGCGGTGGACCCGCCGCGCAAGATCTCGCAACTGAGCAATGAGCCCACGCGCGCCTCGATCCGTTCGCGCCTGGCGGACACGTTGCGCACTTCGCTACAGTCGCGCCTGCCGGAGTACATGATCCCCGTGCATTTCGTGTTTCTGGACGCGATGCCGCTGACCGCGAACGGCAAGGTCGATCGCAAGGCTCTGCCTGCTCCTGAAGCGACTCGCAATCAGCTCGACTACGTGGCGCCGCGCACGAACACTGAGCATACCCTGGCTCGGATCTGGGCCGACGCACTCAGACTGGATCGCGTCGGAATATATGACGACTTCTTCGTACTCGGCGGACATTCGCTCCTTGCGGTCCAGGTAATTTCGCGCCTGCGGAGTGCGTTGAACGTGGAATTGTCGTTGACAGATCTGTTTGCTCATCCAGTGCTGGCGGACTTGGCGGATGTGTTGACGACCGCCGGCACCACCACTCTGCCGGCAATCATCGCGGCAGAGCGGAACGTGCGTATTCCGCTATCCCACGCACAGCAGCGCTTGTGGTTTCTCTCGCAGCTGGGCGATGCGGCGCGAGACGCCTATCTGATGCCGATGGGATTCCGCCTCATCGGCCTACTCGACGGCCTTGCATTGCGCGCGGCCTTGAATCAGCTGGTCGCGCGCCACGAATCGTTACGGACAACCTTCGCCTGCATTGACGATGAGCCTGAGCAGCGCATCGAACCCGCCGCATCAAGTTGTTTCGACTTGGCGCAACACGACCTGGAAGGCATGCCGGATCCCTCCGCGGCATTGAATGGCTTGCTTGCCGCCGAGGCAACCGCTCCTTTCGATCTCGAGCGGGGTCCGCTTGTTCGCGGCCGGCTGATCCGGCTGTCGAACAGGGAACATGTACTGATGATCACTCAGCACCACATCCTCTCGGACGGCTGGTCACAGGGCGTTTTGTTGGACGAACTCAGCGTGTTGTACGCCGCCGCCATGGAAGGAAAACCCAATCCCCTGAGGCCGCTGGATGTGCAGTACGCAGACTACGCGCTCTGGCAACGCAAGTGCGACAACGACGAGCGCATGCAGCAACAGGTCCGCTACTGGCGCGAGCAACTGGCTGGTGCGCCAGCAGTAATCGAACTGCCGACGGATCGCTCCCGTCCGCCCGAACAGGACTTCGCGGGCGAGTTCGTCGAATTCGTTCTCGACCCCGTGCTGACGCGAAGCATCCATGCACTCGGGTCGAGACACGGAACGACGCTGTTCATGACGCTGCTCGCCGGCTGGGCGGCCTTCTTGAGCCGCATGTCGGGAGCGAAAGAAGTCGTCGTCGGAACGCCCACAGCGGGCCGCAGCCAACCGGAGATCGAGTCGCTGATCGGCTTCTTCGTCAACACGCTTGCGCTGCGCATCGATCTATCCGGAGAAGTCTCCGTACGCGGCCTGCTCGCGCGCACCAAGGCGGTTGTACTGGCTGCTCTGCAGCATCAGGACATCCCCTTCGAACAGGTGGTCGAGATTGCGCAACCGGAGCGAAGCCTGGCGCACAATCCGCTGGTTCAGAACATGTTCGCATTGCAGAACGCGCCACGCGGAAGACTGAGCGCGTCCGGCATCGACATCGAGCCTCTGCGCGACATCGTTCGCACCAAGTCGATCCTCGATCTTTCGGTCTCAGTCTACGAGGTAGGCGAGATTCTGCATTGTCGCGCCGAGTTCGCGACGGCCCTGCTCGATCGCAGTACCGTAGAGCGGTGGATGGATAGTTGGCGCTACCTGCTGGAATCGATGGCGAACGACGATCGTGAGCGGGTTGACAGGTTGCGGATCACGACGCCGGCGCAACTACAGTCGCTGCATGCGTCGAACGGCGCTGACGCTGAATTTCGGACAGACGCCGGAATTCACAATCTGTTTGAAGAACAAGCGGCGCTCACACCAGAGGCTCTCGCCGTGGTCTGCGGCGAGCAGTCGTTGAGCTATTTTGAACTCAATTGCCGGGCAAATCGGTTGGCTCATCATTTGCGCGAGTTCGGCGCCGGCCCCGACGTTCGCATTGCTCTGTGCCTGCGACGCGGCAGCGACATGATCGTCGGCTTGTTGGCGGTGCTCAAAGCAGGAGCTGCCTACGTGCCGCTGGATCCGGAATACCCCCTCGAGCGCCTCGCTTTCATGCTGCGCGACAGCGAACCGCTGCTGGCCTTGACGCAAACCGATTTGGCGGCGCTGTGGCAAGCGCTGGCGACAACCGCTTCGCGCGATCTCCCTGCAGTGATGATCGACGCATCGCCATCGCCATGGGCAGCCCGGCCAAGCTTGAATCCACACCCGACGGTCGTGCCGGCAAACACATTGGCGTATGTGATCTACACATCCGGTTCAACAGGCATTCCCAAGGGTGTGATGGTTGAGCACCGAGCTCTGTGCAATCTGTACGCCGCGCAGGTGAAACAATTGGGAGTGGCACGCTGCAGCCGGGTTCTGCAGTTTGCGTCCTCTAGTTTCGATGCGTGTATCTTCGAAGTGATGATGGCGCTGTGCAGTGGCGCTTCTCTGCATTTGGCTCGACACGGCGAAGTGCTGGCGGGAAATGCGCTGGAAGCGTTTGTGGAGCAAAACGGAATCACACATGCCGTGCTACCGCCAGCGGTGCTTTCGACGTTGCATGGACACGCTTCGCTGTCGCCGATCGAGACGCTGGTCGTAGCCGGAGAGACACTTTCCGAATCACTGGCCAGCTACTGGAAGTCTCGCTTGCGGCTGATCAACGCCTACGGGCCCACCGAAGCTTCCGTATGCGCGACAATGTTCGAGTGCGCGCAAAACGCCAACGGGCGGCCACCTATTGGCAGTCCGATAGGCAACGTGCGGATCTACATCCTCGATACGAGTGGTCTGCGCACACCGATTGGCGTGATGGGCGAGATTCACATCGGTGGTGCTGGCGTCGCGCGCGGCTATCTTGGCCGGCCGGAGCTCACTGCTGAGCGTTTCCTGCCCGATCCGTTTAGCGGCGGCGCAATGTCGCGCATGTACAAGACGGGAGATCTCGGACGGTGGCTGGCGGACGGAACCATCGAGTTTCTCGGCCGCAACGATCATCAAGTCAAGCTACGCGGTTTCCGGGTTGAGCTGGGGAAATCGAGGCGCGCTTGCTTGCACATCCGGCGATTCGGGAAGCCGCGGTGCTCACTCGACATGACGGCTTGGGCGATGCCTTGCTGATCACCTACTTTGTCGAGTCGCTCGCGAAGGGCACTCCAACCCGCGGCGCGTCGGCTTCCGGAACGACTACGGGCGAGCTGCGCGACTACCTTTCGGCATTCCTGCCTTCGCACATGGTGCCTTCTGCATACGTGAAGCTGGAAACATTTCCCCTGACACCCAACGGAAAGCTGGATCGAAAAGCGCTGGAGTCCATCGGTAACGCTCTCTATGTTCACGCTGAGTACGAGGAACCGCAGGGCGAACTTGAGGGAACAATTGCGGATATTTGGAGCGGGTTGTTGCCGCAACGGAGAATTGGCAGAGCAGACGACTTCTTTGCACTCGGAGGCCATTCACTGCTGGTGCTCAGAGCCGTGAACCAGCTCAAGAAAGCCGGAATGAACATTTCCGTTGCGGAGATGTTCAAGTACACGACAGTGGAGACACTTGCGGCACACGTTGCCCGCGCAGCGGAGCAATCGACGGAGCACACCGCAATCTGCATTCGGGAAGGCACTCTGCCGCCGCTGTTCCTCGCGCACGACGGCAGTGGCTCGCTGATCTATGCGCATGTGCTGGCGCAACAGCTGACAGAATCGGACTGCGCCATCTATGGCCTCGCAGCGCTACCCTTGGGTGATGTGCAATTGTCCACGGTGGAGGCCATGGCCAGTCGCATGATCGCGATGATCAGAAAGGTCCAAGACAGTGGACCATACCGGCTTGCTGGCTGGTCATTCGGGGGACTACTCGCGTACGAAGTTGCTCGTCAGATGCTCGACGAGCATCTGAGAGTCGAATATGTCGGCCTGATAGACACGGTTTACGCCTTTCAGGCGCCGCAACATCTCCGCGTTTCACGCGATGAAAAAGCCCATCTGCTTGAAACTATGCAAACGGAGGCATTGGGTAACGCAGAATTGGAACAGGCATACGCCGAGCTGAGAAGCCAATCCGACGATTGGGACTTTGGCACGCTGATGCAGCGCTGTCTGTCGATCAAACGCGAACTGCTGCCGGCGCATCTTGCTGATCTGCCGGAAACGGAAGTCGAAATGTTCGTGCATCGACAAATTGCGCTGCACTCAGCCATGGTTGAGTACGACGCCCCCCCAATTGGGGCGGCAGTCAATTTGTTCGTCGCGGACGAAACGCAACTGATACCGCGGTTTGCGCGCTTTCGCGGCTGGAATCAGGTACTCCATGAGGAAAAGATCATAGCGACGCGGGTACCAGGGAATCACTACTCAATGTTGAAGTTACCGAATCTAAAGATTCTGTGTGCGGCACTTGCGCAGTCAATGCGGGCGCATCGAAATGAATCCCTGAACTGATGGGACAGGCAAGCTGCTGGGCATATCGGACGCCACAGGTCCCACGGTCGGCCCGCTTGTCGCGTCCCAACGTGAGACAGAGAGAGAGTAACGCGTTGCTACGAAGCGACTGCAGCCTGCGGCATCGGCGCGGTGACGGCAATCTGATAAATCGCGATGCGATTGCGCCCTTCGCGCTTGGCTTCGTACAACGCGCTGTCGGCATGCGCCATCAGCTCGCGCAGGTCGTATCCGGATACGCGCGTCGCGGCGACGCCGAAGCTCGCCGACACCGGAAAATCGATGCGCGCGTCGGAACCGGCGACACTGACGATCGCGGCGCGCAATTCCTCGGCACGATGCTGCGCGATGTCGACCGAGCAATCGGGCAGCACGATGCCGAATTCTTCTCCGCCGAGCCGGCCGAATACGTCGATCGAGCGCAGATGCGACTCGCAGGTTTTTACCGCGCGCTTGAGCACCAGGTCGCCCGCGGCGTGGCCGTGCACATCGTTGACCAGCTTGAAGTGATCCAGGTCGATGACGATCACGCAGGCATCGCGCGACGACTTCGCGCAGTAGCGCAACAGGTCGCTGGCCGCGTCGATGAAATGCTGGCGGTTGAAGATGCCGGTCAGTCCGTCGCGCCGCGCCAGCTTCATGAAATGCAGCTGCGAACGCTTGGTCTTGTATGCCCAAAACACGATGAACGCGAGGCCGCTGACCAGCAGCAGGATATACAGTCGTTCGGTTTCCGCCGATTTCGCATCGACCTGCCGCTGCAGCAGCAGCACCTGGTTCTTTTCGTTCAGCGCGTCGATCTGGCGCTTCTTGTCCAGCACCTGCTGGTTGACCATCTGGTAGGCAAGCGCGCGCGTGCTGGTGTCGTTGAGATAACCCTTGTCGGCGGTCGCATACTTTTCATAGTGGGTCAGCGCGCTTTCGAAATTCCCCTCGCGCTTGGCGACTTCGTACAGCGTCCGGTAGGCGTCGGCCACTTCCTTGGAATAGGCCTCCTTGATGCCGTAGCGGATTGCGCTGTTGGCGAAATCCGCGGCGTTGGCGCTGTCGCCCGTTAGCAGGTAACCGCGCGCCATCAGCGAATGGAATGCGGAGATGATCGAGGCGGAGTGCGTGCGCACCACGTCCGCGTTGTTGGCCTCGAGCATCTTCAAGGCCTCGCGCGCGTGACCCGCGTCGAGTTCCGCGCCAGCCAGGTAGACGCGGATCTGGTTGGCGAACAATGGATCGCCGATGCGCTTGCACGCTTCCAGTCCGTCGCGCGCCGAAGCGTCGTCGACACGCAGTTTGCCGGTCCGGTACAGCGTCTCGATTTTCTGCGTCATCGCCTTGCAAGCGCCGCTGGCATCGCTGGCGTCGGCCAGCCACAAGTCGACATATTTCAGTGCCAGGTCGTACTGGCCTGCCTGGTTGTAGAGCAAGGCGGCCACGCCGTAGGAGAAATTGCGCGCTTTCTGGTCCCGCACCTGCGGCAGCGATTCGAGCAGTTCGCTCAGGTTCGCGTAGGCCTCGTTGTAATGCGAAGCGAGCGCCTGATCGTTGAGCAGCGAGATGCGCACGCGCGCACGCAAGGTCGGGTCCTGCGTGCGCTTCAGCACGGCGGTCAGCGCGGGCTCGGCCTGCGTGTAGTCGCCGCGATAACCCAGCTGCCAGGCCTTGTGGTAATCGAGATAGTCGCGCTGCAGCGGCGTCAGCTGGTCGGCCTGCGCGTCGAGTTGCTTCAATACATCCAGGAACGCGGTATTGTCGGCGGTCCTGGTCTCGTCCGCGCGCTGCAGTAGTTCGGCGGGAGTCGAGGCAGCCGCAATTGCGCACGTCGTCGCCGCGGCGAACAGCAGCACCGCACAAAAGATGCGCCCGACCTGGGCAGTCGGGCGCGGTTTCTCGACGTGTTTCACTTTGCTATCTGGGATTGCCTGGACTCAATGCCGCGGCGATTCCGCGCTTGAGGCAAGCGTCTGGATCTTCGACGGCTTCTTCTTCGGAGGCGCCTTGCCCGGCTTCTTGCCCGGTG
>Ga0207694_10001547_pt1 | contig 19527 bp, 41 predicted proteins | sample KBSC34metaG_FD_184353 | JGI IMG/M metagenome (GOLD analysis project Ga0207694, IMG submission 184353) | Corn rhizosphere microbial communities from Kellogg Biological Station, Michigan, USA - KBS C3-4 metaG (SPAdes) (version 2) | ecosystem: Host-associated > Plants > Roots > Rhizosphere > Soil... | reverse complement strand
TCCTAAGTTAAGCGCCATTACTACCTTGCTGCGAATATCAAGCGCAGTATCAGAAAGCAATTTCATTATTTTATCAGGGTCAGCATCAGCAATAGTCAGCAACGAGTTTTCAATTTCTCTGAAATCGCCTTCCCATTTGTTTGTTGAACTATCAAACTTAACATACATATCCCAGTCTGTATTGCCTTGAGATTCGTATAACTGTTTGGCTATTTCCTGTTTTTCAATTAATGCAATTTTTACGCGCTGCATAGCATCAAATTTTGCATTTAGCTTCTTCGCGTTTTTAGCAGCACTATCTCCCGGCTTAACTATTCTCCAAACCGAAGGCAATCTGCTCCAACCTATTTCTTTATTATCAACTATTTTTGCGCCATTCTCAATATTTTTTCCACTAAGAATCATAAACATTAATTGAGCATCGTTTTGACCGTCAATTAACATTTTACCGCTTTTGAATTTTAACCTTTCAGGTGTGAATCTTGGCGCTCCCATTGGATGAGTAGAAGGGTCTTTGCGTTCATAGTAACGAATTATACCTTCTTCCCATGTAATTACTTCTCCGGTTGTCGGATTAAGTTTTTTAGGAAACATGACCGTTTCATAGGTCATTATATGTTTCTCGCCTCCGAAACGTTGAACTATGCCCTGTGTGGGCGCACCGCCTACCTTCATAGGGGTATAGTTAATCATTTCGACTAAAATTCTCTTGTCCCTGCCTTTTGGCTTGAAAGAAGAAAGGAACTTGGCGTATGCCACCAAGTCCACTTTTTCGTTGTTAAATTCTAATATTCCTATCATAGTTATGCTTGTGTCGCTCCTTGGAAGTGTTGTGGCCCCATGAACTCTGTTCCCCATTCGCCTAAGAAGTTAAGCTGCAAGGTATCAGTAGTTGCATTCGGGTTAGTTGCCCATGCACCGTATTCCCATACGTGTAATGAACGATTCCATTTCTGAAACTTCTTGTATGTGCAAACAAAACGGTCACGCACAGTTCCTTCGGCATCTTCACTTCTTTGTAAAGGAATGAAATAACCGTTTCCTGTTACGCCCCATCCGTTAGCACCACCAGTAGAAGAATAACCCCACTGTTGAACTTCGCATATATAAAACGCGCTACCGCCATACATCAGTTTCTTAAAAGTAATATCTACTGCAAGTCCTGCACCCGCTGCCATTTGCTGATAACCGGCAGTGAATTTTTCAGTATAGTCAGTATTTGAAGTATCTTCTTTTACGAACTGATTAGGGTTTTGAGCCAAAACATCACTTGCGCCTGTTTGGAAGCTCAAATTCATTTCCGGCGCTGTCATTAACCAGAATCTTTTGCCTGTTCCTTGTTGGTTAGCGTAACGAATGTTCTGCTTGAACTCATTAATACCATACGAACCGTTAAAGTAATCTACTACAAAACCTGTTGAGTTGGTTACGTAGTCAATACCATACATGTTAACATCAGTATTGTTAGGATTAGTATTTGGTGTTTGGAATGTAGTAATGTTACCCATTTGCTCTACAAAACGATAATCGCCATCTATGTAACCTGAGTTATAAGTGTCGCGAGGCTGACCGAATTGGTCTGCGCTAAACCATAATTCATTTGAAAGGGCTGTACCGGTAAAGTTTACGGTTTCTTTAATTGTCTGTAATGGGAATTGAAGCAATTGACGACCTGTTGAGCGTGGTGCCGGCTGGTCGCTTCCTTCTAATTGTGAGTTACCGATAATCCACATGGCATCACCTGCTGTTACAGAAAGCGTAACGTTAGGGTCATACGGGTTAAGAGTAATTTGCCAGTTACCGCCTACTAAATTTTTAGCAATAACAGAAGAATAATTACCATTTGCCTGCCAGATAGTATCTGTTACACGAGTGTAAACGGTGTTATTTACCACATCAGAGGCAGCTACTACTACTACTAAAGTTTGACCGGCTCCGCCAGCAGTTGCATCTGAAGCAATGTGCCAGTTAGGGTGTACCCAACCTGCCTCGAAGTGTTGTGCGGTTTCTCCGGCAACTTCTTTCATTAAGCCCATCGTTTTGTAAACGTTCATGGGCAAAATACCTTTATGGTTGTAAAATACGATATTCGATATTTGCGGCTTTTGCTCTCCGAAGAAAGACTGCATCGCATTGGATTCTTGCGCTTGATAACCGCCTTGGTTAGATTGATTTATTGAAAGTGCCATAGTGTTTTTATTTTTTTAAAGGGTGGTTCAATCCCTGTTTTGGTTCAAAATTGGTTTAGTTTTTCTTTTTGCCCATGTGTCCAAATACCGCTTGTGCATATTCGGTGTCGGTAGGCTTTTTAGCTGTTCCGCCTCCACCTGCACCCGGTGCTTTGTCGGGCATTTTTACGTTAAATTCTTCAAATAAAAAGTCAACAAAAGCATTGTTGGTTGCTACGCGTTCAGCCTCTTGAATACTTTTAAAGTTATCAGCGATTATACGCTGCTTTACAAAGTCGTTCATTTGCTTTATGCCATCCTCGTTACCGGCAATACCGCCCCGTACAGCAGACTGCACGAATTGGTTTTGGTATTCTGCAAGCCTTTCATCTGGTACCGAAAATTCATACTTGATGTTTTTCTGTACCGGCCCTTTTCCACCCGGCAGCGTAAAAGCTGTTTCGCTTTCTACTTTACGGGCGTTTTTTACAATATCGGGGATTTTAGCACTCCAAAAATTACTTAGTTCTTTTATTTTGTTTTCTTGTTCTACTCTTTGAGTATCAGCCTTAGGGGTAAATTGTTTGCCGATAAAATCTTTAACGTAGTCTTTAGCTTGATTGCCTTTAGAGATAAGGCTTGCCTCTTTTAATGCTTTTGTATTATCGTCTGCATCATCGGGAACACTAAACTCACTTTGAACATACGCATTAGCATGAACGTCATTAGTGCCTTTATTCTTGAGTTTATATTCAAGTTTTATGGCATCAATGTCGCTAAGATTTTCTGTTTTTATTTTGGTGTATGGTAATGCCTCAACAATTTGGTCGTTATCCATACCTTTTTTTGCGAGGTCGTCCACAAACTTCACGAAATCATTGGCCACGGGCTGAATAACCTGTTTGTAACTTTCAAATTCAGTCTTTATATTGGTTAAATCGTTAGTAGCAGCAGTCAACTTCGTTTCGTATTCAGTTACCTTAGGCTCTATTTCGGCAAGTTTAGCTGCTTTGGTGCGCCAATCTTCAACTGCTGCAACAAACTCATCATCTGATTTTACTCCGTATTTGTCAAGTTGCTCTGGTGTCATATTTTTGGGGTATTTGGGGTACGAAAAACGTACTCAAAGTTTCCATTTAACACCAAAAATACTAAACAATTTGAAATTACAAGTTTTTTAGTAAAAAATTATTTTAGGCAGGATTATTCAAACACCTCCTTTAGCCTGCGGTATAATTCATCTTGAAGTTCCATCATAACTCCATTGTAGTATTCACATTCAGTAGAAAATTTTTCTTTTTCTTGCTTTCTATAATCTGCAAACTTTTTAAATTCTGGGTAGGTTAAATAATCAAAGTTATCATTCATTGCTTCTCTCAAATTGGCGTATCTTTCTTTAGCCATTTTATAAAACACACCTAAATCCGCAGTAGAAATTTTTGAAAGGTCTTTCATTTTGAATATTTATTATCTGTTTTTGGTCTTAATATTTTTTTCCCAATTATCATTTCCAATATTCCAACGATAATACAGAAAATAACAATTAGGACAATTATAATGCTAAGTGCTAATAGAATAAATCCAATTACTGTAATAATTTCTTTCATACCCCATCATTACCTTCTTTCGGAAGGGTTAAATAAAAATAAATATAGATAGCAACCACATAGATATCAGTGTGCCTATGATTATGACTGAACCAATGAAGCCAACGCCACGTACTCTTGTGTAGTTGAATAATCGGAAAGAACTTAAAACAGCATACGTTCCAAACGATAAAAGGGAAAAATAAAATATCATAATAAGCATACCTATTTATTTAGTGTTACGAAATACCTATTCTTGTTTTTTGTGTGAGGCGGTTAATACAATAAATATCCTACCGATAAATATAGCAATACAGACATAAACGCACCGAATCCCTGTTCTTCTTCTACGTATTTATTGCCCTTTATTTGATACAGAATCCATGTGGAAAAATCTGCCAATGGATAATATGCAAGCATCCAAATTAAAAACTCTAAGTGTTTCATACTCTATTTTTATCCTTCGATTGGGGGATTAGTTATTTTTCGCGTTAACTACTAATTCATCATTTGCCTCATCACCCCATGCTGTTATAATTAAATAACCACCATTAATTCTACATAAAACAATCGGGTCTAAATCAACTTCGTGTTTTGCCGGTGCTTCCATTTTATCGAACTTCGGTATTCTTGCCTGCGTTTTATCAAAAGCATCTTCTGAAAACATTTGCTTTACTGCTGCTATTAATATTACTGGCGAATAATTATCTGGATATTTTTCTTTTATAGCTAAATCAAATTGTCCCAAATGGTCAAACTTTATGGTTCTTGATTCTGAATTATATGGCGATTTTTGTTTTTTTAATTCTAAATTATAATGCCCCAATCTTCCAACTTGCCATTCCATAAAAAGCGTAACATAATCTCTTGGTAGGTCTTGTATGTGAATTGAAAACCCCATCATATCTTTTATATTTTTTTCCGGTATATCTCCGACAAAAGAAAATACACCCCTTACGTAAAGATTATATTTTTCACATACTCGCTATAATTGTGGCTCTACAATAAACCGATATATACCACCATATCTTCTTTCCATATCTCTCAGAGAATAATTATTTATTGTTAGTGAGCGATACAGCTTTGTTGCGATAGATTTTTGGAACCCTACGCCCTCAAGAAATGCTGCTTTTTCGGAGAAGTCTTTGGTGTCTCTTTTTTCCAAAAGAAAATTAGATTCCAAATCCAGCTCAGCGTGAACATCCTTAAAGGTTTTTCTAACGGTGGTTGTATTTTCCATAATGGTAAATTTTGAAGTTTTAAAATATCATGATACTGATGGCAGTTGCCACAGTACTTAAATTTTATATCATTGGTATTATAGCTCTCCATTCCACATACCAAACAACGAATACAGACTTCCCTATTACTCGTTACTATTTCGTATGTGTTACCGATTTGCATCTTTACTCGCTTTTGGTTCTGTATTCAACTTTGGGTTATTCAAAAATATGTTCTGTTATTGTATATCCAATTACCATTCTCGCTAAAAAACAATTTCTAAACGCATTATTCGCTAATGGATAACTTTGAAATGCAAGCGCCTTGTGAGGGTTTGAGGTTACCTTAAAGGTTTTATTTACCGAAGTAATACTACTATCTGATGTTATCCATTGTTGTTTTGGGTTTTCAATAAACCAATATGAACACCCTTTTGCAAAATCATTTTTGTGAATCGTTTTTTCTGCCGGTTTAAAAATTTCTAATTCGGCAAATAGCTTCATAAGTTTTACAGGAAATTTATACTTCGCTATTCTGTTGTTTATATAAAAATCTCCTTTCGGTGTATTTGTATGAACGCTACTGTGGCATGAAGAACAAAGTGTTTTAAGATACTCATCGGGATATTCCCAATACTTCAAATCGTTGTTATACTTAACATGATGAACATGAAGATTACTTTTTTTTCCACACTCCGTACACGTAAAATTTTCTCGTTGCAATATTAACAACCGCCTTAATTGCCATTCAAAAGTATTTGTTTGTTCTGTATCAACCATTGCCTTCATCCATTTTTCTTTGTGTTCTAATCAAAGCCTGCTTATCAATCTTCTTTTTTTCTTTCGCAACTATTCCGTTAAACGCTACTTCCTTCGGAGATACAAATTCCTTGCTTTTTAGTTTATTCTGAATAGTAGCTACCCATTCTATTTTAGTCCTGTTGCCATTATAAAACTTGTTTACATCAATGAAGTAAACAGATTCGCCAATTTTTCGGTATATAAATTTAAACTGCAACAAGTTGACAATTCCCCGATAGCACACCATCCTACTATCCTTACCTTGAAATACCTTTTGATAAAACACATCAAACGCCTTTGGCTCAATAACAACCTCATCTTTTAACTTCGGTAGATTATTGAATATATAACTTAGGACACTTATACCTGATGAACTTAGCCTCATTATGTCGGTTTGGGCATCAGGGAACAGCTTTATAAACGAAAGCCTATCTATAACAGAAACCTGTTTGCCTCGCTCCATATTTTCACCCACAAGCACATCATTCTGAATTTCCATTACCTTCATCCACTCGTCAACATAACCTATAGCCAATTCCTTTATTTGTTGTGGCTCACTTGTCGGGTTCTTTTCAAAACTTGGGAAACCTTTTAACCCCTTCTTTTCATCTGACATATTAAGTTCAAATATAGATACTATTTGCCGAAATAGCTACTTTATTTTTCCACAAACTTATTGCGATTTATGAACATGCCAAAGTTCATTTAATGAAACTTTACCCCCTATTTTTGTTCATATATTGAACACATGAGTATTGATTATCAATAGATAATAGCGTTTTATTTCTTTTGTATTTAAATAGAAAGACATTCCAAGCAGTACGAAAGTAGTCTTTATTTTTGGTGCTACTCATTTTTTTATCCTCCCCGATTCACTATCTTTGACCTGTATTTCGGGAGAGGGAAAAGTAACGGCAATAAATCAATATTTCCATCCTCTTGCACTTAACTTGAAATACGGAGCAGCAATCCTTAACTGTTGTGGCGGCTGGAGAAAATTAGTGCCAGCGTTTCGGGATAACGTAAATCTCACTTTTTTCACCTCAAACCAAGTTTATGAAAGTAAAAAAGAAGAAAAGAAAAAAACAAAACACTGATTTTTACATAAAAAAGCCATTACAACATATTGACCCGCATAATTCTGACGAACTTGTATTAGCTGCTATTAATAATTTTGAAAAAATGAGAAATGCTTAGAGTAAATACTGTTTTAAAAGAAAGTAATATTAGTGGAATTGGGCTTTTTGCTAATGAATTTATACCACAAGGAACACTTATTTTTAAATATGACCCCGGATTTGATTCAAGATTCCCAGAAAAATTAGTTGTTCAAATGGGACATAAAAGTTTTTTTGACCATTATGCGGTATATGATTCAAAAACAGAATGTTACCATTTAGCATTGGATAATACAAGGTTTATTAATCACTCTAATGAACCAAATATAAAATATGATTCAAACAAGTTAGGTTCTGTGGCTTTGATTGACATTAATATTGGAGAAGAAATAACAGAGGACTATAAATCATTAGAAGAAGATTTTGATGAATCTATATTTAACCCTCAAACCAAAGCGTAGGTATGGAAAAGAAAATAGCACTACCAAGTGATTTTAGGAATTATTTAAAAATTGGATTACCTAAAATGAAAAAATCGGAAAGGGAAAGACTCATGAAATGGACTATTGAAGGGTATAAACAAATAAATCAAATCCTATTATTGAATCTAAATAACCTCCCCTGAACTATGGATAGGAAAGCAATTACCGATTCAGACTTTATTACAATTAATAATTCAGACGGAACTGAAATAATCTGGCATATCCCTGATTGGATTGAATACATGAATAGTAATCTTAAATAGCCTTCTTCTGCCTCAATTAAGCCATGAAATTCAAACAACACGAAGTCAAACTCCTTATTAGCCTTTCCAAAATCAAGCAAATATACCATGCCTATACCGATATTATAATTGCCGTTGGCTTTAAACCAGCTTCAAAAAAAAGAGTGCTTGCTAAATTATCCGGCTATACCTACCAAAACCTTAGAACAGCCCTTAAAAGACTACAAACCAAAAATTATGTCGTAGAAAACTCCGATAAAGAATACTTCCTTACCGAAAAAGGAATAGAAAGATACAATCGCTTAATCAACGAAACATCTACCGCTTTTAATGCCTTTACCGAACAGGTAATATCCAACCTCAATCAACAATCCCTGTCCAAAACAGACAAAATAATAACTGTAAAAAAACTTACTCAATCCGGTTTATCCCAACGAGCAATAGCTAAAAAACTTAACATGCCTCTTTCCACCACAAACAAGTATTCACGGCTAAATTCTATATCCGCCTAATTAAGTACACCTCATGTACAGAAATACTAACTACTTAAAATATACCCAAACTTCAAATAAGCCCTGTTTTGGCTTGAAATACGGCAAATAGGTGTAATCCTGTTCGTTTTATTGGGAATGCCTTAAATCGCTTGTAAACAACAATTGATAATTTATTGAAAATGAGTTATGTGGTCAAGACGTTTGGGTAACATCGGGGGTATCGTCAGATTTTCAAAAAAGGAAAAGCGTTTTCGTGAACCCACCCCCTCAACGTTCCATGAAAAGCATTCTACTATGGCTGCGCGAATCAATTGAACTACTGAATACCCTTTGTAATGACTGTGAACTTTTGGTGTCAAGTGTAATGACGGAGGGTCAAGCAATTAAACTATTGTATATAATCAATTACTTTAACTGAAACATAATAACTATTATGACTATCAATTGAATATACTATTTGTATTAAAGTATAACTTCAATATACACCGGCATACATAGCACTCGAATGAGCGAACTAATCATAAGACATTAGATTATCAGCATGTTATATCAATTACTTTAAACAATTGCTTTAACGTGTAGTGTTAATTGGTCATGAATGAATTACATAGCATAAAGTGTTGAGTATTAATTGGTAAGGTAAGGATAATTAAAGGAATAATAGAGGTAAACAAATACTATTCCTTTAAAATTACTCAAATAGCCTAAAAGTGTAGTTTGTAGAACCATTAACCCAACATATCCTTGGTTGGCTTACAATTCCCCGTTATCACCTGCATAGCTTGCTCAAAAGTGGTGTTGAGGTGTAATTACTTTTTACAAACCAGTTCGTTAATGCTTGAGATTAATTGAGCGTTACGGGCTACTTGTTTAGCTTAAAAAATAACAGAGCTTTCAACAGATTCGCGGGCTATCTTTTGCGCTTTTGCTTTACCTATCTTATTGATATACTTTTTTTGAATGTAAAAACTTACCTGCATAACCTTTTCATTAGCCGGTATCTTTTTGCGCCCTGCGTTTGTTCTTTTGCCACCTTGTGCCATAAATTATTATTTATGGCAAATATAGTAATTACATTTGAATACACAAAATAATTTATCTACTACTAAATTAACAATTTTATCTACTTGATTTTCAATGCTATTACAACTAATTGAAAAGATAATAGATAAAATACTTTCACTAATCAAATTATTATCCGTATCATTGCATCATCATTCAATAACAATTAAAAACTTGCAACATGAAAACTACACAATTCACACCAGCGGCAGACTTCAAATTTTTAGATGCTCAAAACTGTTTTGATAAGGCTATCAATTCAGGCAGATTATCCACTGATATAAACGCAGCTAATTATGTTGGATACTTTATGTATATGGGAACTAAGGGAGATAAAGACCTTTTCAAGCATGTAAACACCCGAGAATATATCGCATAATCTTCTGCTTTTCCTGCAAGTTATGCAGCGTGAAGCGATAACACGAACAACACTAATTTTTAACCATTAAACGAGAAAAAATGAAAGTAGAGATTCAAAATATAGATAGTTCAAACTGCAAAGGCTATCATGTTTATGCTGACAGTAAAATGTTAAGCACACCAAAAGTATCTATGAACACAAGGGAGTGGGATGATAACGAAATTGAGCATTTAATAGGGCAAAATAACTACTTACAATTTGAGCAAGGTAAATACACATTTAATTTGCCTACGTGGAAAATACGCCTTATTGAAGGAAAGCAGACAGCCAAAACACGCGAACAACTATTATTTATATCTAAATTCTTTTAACCCCCGTTCGGCAAACGTTAAACAGCCTGTAAAATATTTAATCAATTTTTAAACATTATAACATGGAAACCATTATAAAATTCAGATTAGCATACAAAGGAACTGACTACTTTAACCGATTGGTATTTATAAGCGAATTAGGGCGCTATTACAAGCAATACGAAGGAGAAAGCGAAGTATATAGCGCATCGGGCTACGAAGGCGAACCGGATAGCCCTGTAATGCTAAAAGAAAACTACGAATTTGAATTTATTGGGTTACCTGTATTCCCTGCAAATGTTGAAATTGATACACCGGTAAAAGTATTAATCCACAATTCAGAACTTGGTAGAAGCGATTGGAAGCGTGGTATTTTTAAGGGCTACGAAACTGCAACAGATGATTTTGATTACAGGCTTTCAGTAGAAGTAAACGGAGTATTATATACAGGTAATGCTAATTGTTCGCCTGAATGCGTAAAATTAATTTCTTAAATCAATTATATAATCAAACAACAACTTACGCTAAGTTGTAAAACAGCGAAACAATGAGTACACGAGCAAACATTATCTTAAAAGAAGGTGAGGAGCAATTATGGTTTTACAGGCATTCAGACGGCTATCCTGATGGTACGCTGCCAACATTAAACATCTTCATGGATTGGCTTAAGACGGGCAAAATACGCAACAATTTAAGTCAGGGCGCGGGATGGTTAATAGCATTAGGTATAATGGAGTATAACACATTGCCTTTATTCAAAACTGAACCGGATATGGACTTCGGAAGCAGAAAAATAAAAGGTAGAACAAATTTAGAAAGCATTGAAAGCCCCTTGGACTGGAAAGTAGGCGCATACGAGCCAACAACGGGCGAACATGGTGACATTGAGTGGCTATATACTATTGACCTTGATAAAAAGGAACTAACGTATAGGGAAGTTTAATTTTTGTTTGATTACCGCAGCCGGATAAGCGGAAAACCGGCATTTTTTAAAAAACATAAATTATTATAAACCAACAAGTTTGTCAGCTTGTAAAATACCGGCAGAAATAAAATGAAAAAAACAAATTTTTTAAACAAGCATGTAATTGTAAGAAGCAACTTGGCGGGCGTATTCTTTGGAATCCTTACAAAAAAAGAGGGGGATGAAATTACCCTTAAAAACGCCCGAAAATTTTACTACTTCTCTGGGGCTAATACGGTAGAAGATTTGGCTACTCAAGGGGCACTAAATTCTTCAAACTGCAAATTTACCTGCGAAGTTTCCGAAATTGTAATTTCTAAATTTGAACAAATTTTGCCTTGCACACAGGCGGCTATTGACCAAAATAAATCTATACCGGTATGGAAATTCAACAAATAAAACACTTTTTGCGTCCATTAATTTATATTAACGGCTACGGCAACGGCTACGGCGACGGCGACGGCTACGGCTACGGCTACGGCGACGGCGACGGCTACGGCTACGGCTACGGCAACGGCAACGGCGACGGCGACGGCAACGGCAACGGCGACGGCTACGGCAACGGCTACGGCTACGGCAACGGCAACGGCGACGGCGACGGCAACGGCAACGGCGACGGCGACGGCTACGGGTTAAAGATGTTCAATAATGACAAAGTATATTCCATAGACAACATTCCCACTCTTTTAAAGTCAATTAAAGGGGACGTTGCAAAAGGGGGTATTGTCAATGCCGATTTAACTACTTCTGCTTGTTATGTTGTTAGAAACAACTATTTTTTTGCTCATGGGACTACTCTTAAAGAGGCTATAGCATCGCTTAAAGAAAAAACAGATTTAAGGTTACCGATTACCGAAAGAATCAAGAATTTCAAACAACAGTTTAAAGACTTTTCAAAAAAAGTGAAGGGTAATATTTTGTATGAGTGGCATTTTAAATTAACCGGAAGCTGTAAGATGGGCAGAGATAATTTCTGCAAATCTCACAACATTGACCTTTCAAAAGATAAGTTTTCGGTAAATGAATTTATTGAATTAACGAAAGGCTCTTATGGAGGAGATATTATTAAACAGCTATTACATAATAATTAACTGTTTGCCTGCAAGCGCACCGGTCAACGCTTACCGGCATTTCCCCCTCACAATTTAAAAGTAAAGCAATGAAAACAATTCAAAGAGTTATTGAAATTCCGCTTTCAGAACTGCAAAGTGAGGATGCAAAACAACACTGGAATGATTACAACGAGAATCAGTGTATTCTATGTGGTAAAAAGGTTGGCAAAAACCCAAAAATGATTCATTATTTAACTAATGGGAATATAGTTTCATGGGAGGGTGAAGATATTGAAAACTCACAAGGATTCTTTCCTGTTGGTAGTGAGTGTGCTAAAAAATTAATTATTCAATTTGCTTTTTAAAAACATACACATGGGAACACAGGAAGTTTTAGATAAATATTTTACAGATGGCAAAATGCTTTATTTCCAATCATCGGACGCGTTAAGTCAAATTGAAGGAGATGCATATTTGAGATATGAAAAAACGGGAAAAATAGAATTGTGGTTTGGAGGCAATAGCGGGGAAGTATGTATTCTATGCACTACTGATGGAAATAAATTAGAAACAGTAATAAAAGCACTAATATTTTAACCATGACCAAAACGATTCAAATAGGCTTCAACATAACCCACAGCCCAAACAAAGAGAGTATAGCCAAAACAGGAGACACAATAACCATTAAGGCGAAGGGGACCGGGTATTTGATAACCTCGTTAAACGGGAAGGAGCTAATCAATGCTAATATTTCCCGCCAGTGGATTGAAACAAGAACTAATTAATTAACCTTAAAATAAAAAACGATGACACGTCAAGAACATTTAAACTGGTGCAAAAAGAGAGCATTAGATATTTTAAAAACTGGAAACGTAGGCGAAGCAGGGGCTTCTTTTTTATCTGATATGGGCAAACATGAAGAAACAGCACGAGGGCATGAAATAACCGGCGCATTAATTATGCGAGAACTAATGCATGGAAATAAAGAGAGCATGAAAAAGTGCATTGAAGGATTTAATTAAAATAGCGACCACAGGTAAGGGGCAAGTCACTCACTGCCCTTTTTTAAAACTAAAATTGAATTATGAAACCAGAAACACACAACACAATCAAACTAATCACCGCAGGCATTACAATTGCCTTGATTAGCCTACTTATAGGCTCGTTTGTCGGCTATCAGCATGGAATATACCACAGCAACCACGAACCCGTCAAAAACAGCGTTAAAATTGATTCTGTAACTATAAAACATAAACTATGAAACCGTTAACCAAAAGAGAGATAGTATATAGACTTATAGGCAATATAAGTCCACAGGGCAATTCGGCTCTTGACGATTTTAGCTTTGAAAACCTAAAAGAATTGTGCGAATTAGTAGATAGTCTGGTTCGGGATATTGACGAAGTGCATTATCGCAATAAGGATGCACAAGAATATTCGGTAAAAAGAGCCGCCGATTATGCAAGAAATTTTATTGACAATACACTAAGTATAAAAGATTAACCATCCCCTGCGGATTATTTTAACAGGAAAAACTAATCTTTATGGCACATTACATGAAAGAACCTTGTCAACACTGCCCGTATAGACATGATGTAAAACCTTATCTGACATCTGAAAGAGGAATAGAATTAGCCTACCATGCACAGAACCCATATAATTCATTTAGTTGCCATAAAACAACCGTAAGCGATGAAGAATTTGGTGGAGATGGCTCGGAGATGGTTTGCACCGAAAAAAGTAAAGAGTGTGCCGGCTTTCTTTCGTTACAAATTAACGAAGGGGCGCATTGTCCTGATGGGTTTAAGGTTTCGGATAAGGCTTATGGCTGTGTAGATGATATGATTTACGCTTATGAAGAAGCCGAAGAATAACTTCCATTTCCATAACTTAAAAAAACAGTATGAGCAAGTATTTAGATTTAGCTAAAAAACTTAAAGCGTTAGCCGATAGGGGCGAAGGTGGCGAGAAAGACCAAGCGAAACGCGCCCTTGATAGGCTAATAAAAAAACACGGGCTAAGACCTGAAGATTTGGAAGAAGATAAGCAGTTTGATGTTAGATTTAAAGTTGAGCCACAGCATTTGAAAATATTTATTCAGATTGCGGCTATGGTTTGTGGAATCAAGAGGCAAATTTTTACACCTCGAAAGAAACGAAAGGCAGACGTTATTATGTCTGTCAGCATATCGGAGCAACTTGAAATTGAAAGCATGTTCCATTTTTATTCCAAAGAATACGATAAACAATTAGAAGTTTTCAATAGCGCCTTTATTCAAGCTAATAACCTATACCCTACTAATACCAGTGTTACCGCAAAAGAAATTAGCGCAGAGGAGTTAAGGAAAAGACAGTTAGCGAGCATAATGGCAGAAGGGATAGAATCGTCTGAATTTAGAAAACAATTAACATCTTAACACCCATCTTTCAACCAAAAATAACAGGGAAATGAATGATATAAAAATCAACAATAATCTTATCGCTCAGTTCATGGACTTTGAATCAGTAGAGGGCAAACCACATAAATTGAATGCCCCTAAAAATTATGAATACCTATGCGATTCTACCTATAAAGGAAAGTATATAGTAGATTTTGAGCATCTAAATTTTAATGCTTCTTGGGACTGGCTTATGCCGGTAGTGGAGAAAATTAAAGACTTCTTATCAAAAGCAGAACACGTATATAACATAGCGCCCGAAGAACAAACTTTTGACTTTCAGCTTTACAAAGAATCGGGACTACATATAAGCCATTTAACAATATTTGCAAGCAGGGGGACTGTTTATGATGCAGTAGTCGAATTTATTAAATGGTATAATAAACAATTACTTTGAAAATCGGAATAGATTAATTAATTTTGCCCCTACATATTAAACTCGTGAGTTTGTGGCTTCATCACTAAATCACGGGTTTTCCCTATAAGGTTTAAAACCCTTAAAAGGTAAGCCCAAACTTGATGAAGCCTTGTTTGGGTTTTACTTTTTTATAAACACGAGTGAGCATGGAAATATTTGAACTACGCCAACATACCATTATCTATTGTCCTTAAACCGGAGCTACACAAACACGTTTGTATTTGGATTCGCTTTCACCAAAAACGCAGACCTATATTTTACAATGTATATCGTAACGGGAAACTTAATTATAAGCTATTAAGCAACAAAACTGGTATTTCGGATACGTGCATAAGAAAACATATAAACGCTCTATTTATACTCGGCTGGTGCAAACGTAGCGGCAAGCATTTAGTGTTTAAAGGACTTTATAGATTTGATTCACCAATAATTACTATAAAAACATTCGCATTAAGAAAGCAACAACTTTTAGAGTTAAGATATTGTGTTATTAGGCATAATCTTGATTTACAAAATAGGCAGAGAAGCAATAAGGAGGCAATCGTAAAAAAGGCAGCTACTGAATTTGGTAAACTTACGACCAAAGAAATAAAGCAGTTAAGTAAGTTAAATGAAAATCCTGTGCAACCGCTTACTATTAGTAATAAAGGTTATGGCAAACTGATTAACCGTAGTATTCACACCGGTAAACTAATACAAAAGAAACTACGTACACATGCCTACATTAAAACAAAAAAAAGATTCAGAATTGTAAAAGATAACTGTACTTTATTAGAATATCAAAACGTATTCCTGATGGAAGGAAAGTATTCTTTAAAACAACACCGGTATTTTTATAAAGGGAATAAGGTTATTGAACAATGCAGTAATGAAGTGGTAAACTATAAAAAAGAACCTCCTGCAATAGTAGTATCTAATATCGCGAAAAACTGATTAGTAAATTAACAAGTATGAAGATAATTTTTCTTGACATTGACGGAGTGCTTAATTGTGAAAACGCTTATCATGAAGATGAGTGCAAATATGTTGGAGACTTAGTTAGCCACCAAGCGTTTTACTCTAAATCAAAGAAACTATTGAATGAATTAATCGCTAATACTCAAGCTAAAATAGTTATATCATCTACATGGAGATTTTCAGGCATTGAATGGATGAGAAAGGTATGGGAAGAAGAACAAATGAATGGGGAAATAATTGATATAACACCCCATTTAAGATACTTAGATAAATTTAAAGGTTCAGTTGAAAGAGGAAGCGAAATTAAATACTGGTTAGAAGATAAAGGGTTTTATAATATCAATTGGAGCGAAGAAGAACAACAAAAAGACATAGATAAATCAGGAATCGAAAACTATATAATAATAGACGACGATAGCGACATGCTATATAATCAAAGAAATCATTTTGTCCATGTATTACCAAGTCCAAGAAACAAAGAAGGGTTTAATCAAAAATACTACGAAGAAGCGTTGAGCAAACTTTCAAAATCGGTTATTGAGTTAAACTATTTAACCCCGTCAAACAAACAGAAATGTTAAATAATAAATTATTATGAAAATAGTTTTGGAAATAACAAAATTGTATTTAACTTTGTAACGAAATTGAAACGATATGGAAATGACAACTAAAACAAGAAAGACAAAAACATTTAATCGTAGGGAATTAAGAACACCAATAAAAGCCAAAGAGTTAATTCAATTAAAAAAGGCTTGGAAGCAAAAAAAATGCTATGGTAAGGGCAGAGAACTATTTGAGGAAACCGGCATTACATATCATCAAATGGGGGATGCAATAAAAAAAGGAATCGCCAAGCCATCAGTGCTTAAAAAGATTAAATCATTTTTTAATTTATAAATCGTAAACGTAACCTTTTAAATAAGTAAGGATGAAATTCCAAAAACTTGATAAGCGACTTCTTAAAAAGAAGATACAAGAGATTATTGATGATAACGACAATTATATTCATTCATACACAGGCACTCCAATGTTTATGGCAGATAAGGCAATTCCTAAGATAATGAAACTTTGTGACGCTTATAAGGAAGGAAAAATGATACGCATTAAATAGCCTCCATCAAGTGCCGCATCGTTGGTGAGGGGAGTTAAGCGTTCTTTAAATTATTGGCAATTGCAGGGCGAAAGCAAAAACACTTTAAATCGGCATAGAAGTCTTTAGTGTTACCGTTCAAATAGGCAACCGGAAGCGGCGTTAAGTTTAAAATATAGCCCGATATACGGTGGTTAGTTCGACTTAATAAACTACTGCAATTGTTTTTTATTGGTGGATGGGGCGTATTTATAAGGAATCTGCTCTCCGAATAGTTTACGCTTCACCACTTTTTTAACCATAAAAACTGAAAGAATGACTATAAAATACGAAGCATTTGAAAGTTACGATAGCTTTAGCATGATACCGGAAACACCATCGGAGGTTGCTGATATTTTACGATTAGCACAGAACGCTAAGAAATGCGATAACGAATACTTTTTATCGTTCTCAAATAACCCGTATTTAGAAATACGGATAGCAAAAGTTTCACAACAAATTACTTGTTTAACTGAATTGCAAAAGATAAAGAAATGACCCGAATCAACTCAATCTGGCAAGTAATATTACTGACAGTGTTGAGTATTGTAGTTACGGTTTTGATTTGTAAAATTATAATGTAATGGTATGACAATTTTAGAAGCACTGAAAAGGCAAGACGAAGACGTTAGAATTATATACTTAAATAAATGGATAATATTTTATGATAATGAATGGGTGGTGTATGAAAGAAGATATAACGCAAAAAAGTCTTTAATAATTTATAGTGGAGCAGACGAGAGCGAGGCAGTAAAATATTTATTTAAAGAGGACTGAAACATTCCCATTAACCGCGCGTAAACGAATTAAAAAGATTATGAAGACACAAGATATTAGACAATTCTCCTTGGACTTAGCTTACGAAATAGTCAATCATGGATATGAGGAGGTTTCTGAGCCTGAAACATTGGCTGAAATTATTGAAAAGTTTATTGAGAAATATGAAACAAAATAATTGCCCCACCGTATCGGTAAATAAAAATATTATGCAACCTAATAGACAAAAAGAAAAACATGAAAAACTTATTAAGATACTTATCTGTATTGAAGATGCGGGCGAAAGTATCTGTCGGTCTAATAAAATATTAAATTCTGATAATGAGCACCCTACGGATTTTATTGATTTTCACAACAACAATATAAATAACAAGCAGGCAGCAATCAATAAGTTACTGCGATATTATTCGATTCTCATATTTGAACTTGCAAGCGAAGTATACAATCAATCACAACTTAAAAGGGTGGCGTAAGCACTAATTTTAATTGTGAACTATATAACGATTAAACCCAAAAATAAAAATTATGGCATACAAGAAGAATGACCCCTGTTTAGAAAAAGCATTTGAAGATGAAATGTTATTTGTGCTTATGGCGCGAGATGAAACTGCGCCAGCAATGGTAATTGAGTGGATAAAGATAAATCTTAGGAAACAGCCAGAGGAAAAATTAAGAGAGGCCTTTGAATGTGCTATGAAAATGATTAAAACCCGTATTGTAAGAGAGCATCCATCCGGTAAAATAAAATCCATTCACAAGGGTTGAATAAATATATAGTTACCTTTTAATTAATAACTAAATAAATAAAAAATGTATAACAAAGTAATTCTAATAGGGCGTTTAGGTAAAGACCCTGTAGTCAAACACTTTTCTAATGACAATGCTATCGCTGAATTTACAATAGCTACCAACGACAACTACAAGAACAAAGAGGGGCAATGGGTAGATGTTACCGACTGGCACAACATTAAGCTGCCGTTTAAAAAACAAGCTGAATACGCTGAAAAGAACCTTAAAAAAGGTATGCAGGTATTTGTTGAAGGGAAAATTAAAACCCGTTCTTACGATGATAAAGATGGGAATAAAAAATACGTTACAGAGGTGGTGGCTGATGTTGTGAGGTCGTTGGAGAAAGCCGAACATGGTGACAAGTCTAAGGAGAAAGAACAGAAGCATGATATAGATAAAACAGCAACCGGTTTTGCCGAAGCAGAAAGTGATTTACCGTTCTGATAACTAACTGAATATAAATTATTTAACCATTTAAAATAAAAAACAATGAAACTACGTAAAGCCACACGACAACAGGCAAAAATCAGATTAGGATTATCCGCAGTAAGCGGAGGCGGTAAAACTTATTCAGCACTATTAATAGCTTACGGGCTGTGTGGTGATTGGAGTAAAATTGCAATGATTGATACAGAGAACGGTAGCGGTGATTTATATGCACACTTAGGGGCATACCAGGTTCTAACATTATCCTCGCCATACACGCCTGAGCGCTATATAGAGGCTATACGAGCTTGTGAAGAATCGGGTGCATCAGTTATTATTGTTGATAGCATTACGCACGAATGGGACGGAAAAGGGGGCTGCTTGGAGATAATGGATAAACTGGGCGGAAAATATCAGGATTGGGCTAAAGTAACACCACGACATCAAGCATTTATTGATGTGATACTTCAAAGCACTTGCCACGTAATTACGACTGTTCGCCGTAAACAGGATTATGAAATGACTAAGGCTGATGGTAAAATGAAAGTTGAGAAAGCGGGGCTTAAAGAAGTTACGCGTGAAGGTTTTGAATATGAACTCACAGCTAACCTTGAATTAGATGTAAGGCACAACGCAACAGCCTCTAAAGACCGCACAGGGCTATTTGCAGACAAACCAGCGTAACTTCTTTAAG
>Ga0207694_10001545_pt1 | contig 19548 bp, 16 predicted proteins | sample KBSC34metaG_FD_184353 | JGI IMG/M metagenome (GOLD analysis project Ga0207694, IMG submission 184353) | Corn rhizosphere microbial communities from Kellogg Biological Station, Michigan, USA - KBS C3-4 metaG (SPAdes) (version 2) | ecosystem: Host-associated > Plants > Roots > Rhizosphere > Soil... | reverse complement strand
TGCTCAGCGGCGGCACGCTGCAGGTCCAGGGCGGCGCAACGATCACGGGCCTCAACTGGACTGGCGGCACCCTGGCCCTGGGCTCCGGCGCGACGTCGAGCGGCATCGTGGTCAGCGCTGGCCGCATACTGGCCGTTTCATCCGGCGGCACCGCAAGCGCCGCGACCGTCAGCAGCGGCGGCGTGGAAATCGTATCGTCGGGCGGCACTGCCAGCGGCACGACAGTGCTCAGCGGGGGCAGCGCGACAGTGTTGGGCACCGACAGCGCCGGCACGATCAGCGCCGGCGCAATCGAGATACTGTCTTCGGGCGGCAAGACTGTCGGCGGGACGATCCTGGGCAGCCTGACCGTTTCGTCCGGCGCGACCGCCAGCACGACGACGATCAGCAGCGGCGGCTCGCAATCCGTTGTCGCCGGCGGCACCGTCATCAGCGGAACCATCGCCAGCGGCGGCACCGCGACGATCCTGGGCACCGACAGCGCCACCAAGATCAGCGGCACCGAGACTGTCTCATCGGGCGGCAAGACTATCGGCGACTCGGTCTTCGGCAGCCTGACCCTGTCGTCGGGCGCCACGGCGAGCACGACGACCATCAGCAACAGCGGCATGCTGTCGGTCCTGTCCGGGGCGACGGCCAGCACGACCACGATCAGCAGCGGCGGCGTGGAGATCGTCTCGACGGGCGGCGCGGCGGTCAGCGGAACCGTGCTCACAGGCGGCAGCGCGACCATCCTGGGCACCGACAGCAAGACCACCATCAGCAGCGGCGGCGCCGAGACCATTTCCTCAGGCGGCCTGGCGACCAGCGATACCGTGCTCGGCAGCCTGACCGTCCTGGCCGGCGGCAGCGCGAACACCATCACCGTCAGCAGCGGCGGCACGGAAATCGTCTCGTCCGGCGGCACCGCAAGCGGGGTGACGCTGCTCGCCGGCGGCACGCTTCAGATCAACAACGGCGCGACCCTCAGCGGACTCACCTGGACCGGTGGCACGGTGGCGCTCGGTTCAGGTGTGGGGTCGAGCGGGGGCGTTATCACTTCGGGCCAGACGCTGGCCTTGGCCGGGGGCACCGCCACGGCCACCACCATCAGCAGCGGCGGGATCGAGATCGTCTCATCCGGCGGCGCGGCCAGCGGCACGACCGTGCTCAGCGGCGGCAGCGCCACCATTCTGGGAACCGACAGCGGGTCGACGATCAGCAGCGGCGGCAAGGAAGTCGTCTCGTCCGGCGGTACCGCCCTGGGCGCAACGGTGATCGGCAGCCTGACGGTGCTGGCGAGCGGCATCGCGAGCGGCACGACCGTCAATGCCGGCGGCGTCGAAATCGTCTCCTCCGGCGGCACAGTCCAGGGCGGCACCGTTCTGGGCAGCCTGACCGTATCCTCGGCCGGCACGGCAAACGCGGTGGTCGTCAGCGGCGTCGAAGTCGTTCTGTCCGGTGGCATCGCGAGCGGCACCAGCGCGGTCGGTTCGCTCACCGTCTCAGCCGGCGGCGTGGCGAATGCGACAACGGTCGTGAGCGGCGGTACCGAGACGGTGCTTGGGACCGACAGCGGCGGCACGGTGAACAGCGGCGGCAAGCTGATCGTCTCGTCCGGTGGCGCCGTCAGTGGAACCAAGGTGCTGGGCAGCCTGACTGTCGCAGCCACCGGCAACGCCAACGCGGTCACCGTCAGCAACGGCGGCATCGAAACGGTGTCGTCGGCCGGCACCACCACCAGCGGCACCGTCCTCAGCGGCGGCAGCGCGGTGATCCTCGGCACCGACAGCGGTGGCATCGTCAGCGCCGGCGGCACGGAAATCATCTCGGCCAGCGGCAAGGCCGTGGGCGCGAGCATTCTCGGCAGCCTGACGGTCTCGTCCGCCGGCGCCGTCAGTTCGACCACGATCGGCAGCGGCGGCACCGAAACCATCCTGTCCGGCGGCACCGCCACCAGCGGAACCATCGCCAGCGGCGGCAGTGCGATCATCCTGGGCACCGACACCTCCGGCACCATCAGCGCCGGAGGAACCGAGATCGTCTCGTCGGGCGGCAAGATCATCAGCGGGACCGTGCTCGGCAGCCTGACGATTTCCTCGGCGGGCATTGCCAGCATCACCACGGTCGGCAGTGGCGGCGTGGAAATCGTCGGCGGCTCGGCGGTCAGCACGACGCTGAACAGCGGCGGCACCCTTCAGATCAACAGCGGTGCGACGGTCACGAGCCTGACCTGGAACGGGGGCACGCTGGGGATCGGCTCCGCAGTGACGTCGAGCGCCATTACCGTCAGCTCAGGCCGCAACCTTGTCGTCGCCGGCAAGGTGAGCTCATCCACGATCCTCAGCGGCGGCACGGAAGTCGTCTCCTCCGGCGGCGTCGTCAATTCCGCCATCGTCAGCGGCGGCACGCTCCAGATAAACAGCGGCGCGACCATCAGCATCCTGAACTGGAGCGCCGGCACGGTGGCGCTCGAATCGGGCGTATCGTCCGCAGGAATCACCGTCAGCTCGGGCCGCACCCTTGTATTGGAGGGCGGCACGGCCACGACGGCCACGGTCACCACGGGCGGCGCACTGGTCGTTTCCTCCGGCGGGACGCTGACCAGCGGGACCATTCTCGGCACCCTGACGGTCTCGTCGGCCGGCTCGGCGAACGCCGCCACGATCGGCAATGGCGGCAGCGAGACCGTCCTGGCGGGGGGCACGGCAAGCGGCATGACCGTAGCCAGCGGCGGCAGCGCCATCATCCTGGGCGCCGACAGCTCGGCAAAGATCAATTCGGGCGGCGCCGAAACCATCTCGGCGGGCGGCGTTGCGATCAGCACAACCGTGCTGGGCAGCCTGACCGTCGCATCGTCAGGCACCGCGAACGCGGCCACGATCGGCAATGGCGGCAGCGAGACCGTCCTGGCGGGCGGTACGGCGACCGGCGCGACCGTGCTGGGCGGCGGCAGCGCGACCATTCTGGGAACCGACAGCGGGTCGACCATCAGCAGCGGCGGCAAGGAGGTCGTCTCTTCCGGCGGCACGGTCACCGGCGCGACGGTGCTGGGCAGCCTGACGGTTGCATCGAGCGGCACGGCCAGCGCGACCACAATCGGCAGCGGCGGTATCGAGATCGTGTCCTCCGGCGGCATCGCCAGCGGCACAAGCCTGCTCAGCGGGGCCAATGGAACGGTGCTCGGCACCGACAGCTCGGCCAAGATCAGCGCCGGCGCCACCGAAACAGTCTCTTCGGGCGGCGTTTCCGTCAGCGCCACGGTCCTTGGCAGCCTGACGGTTGCGTCGGCCGGCATTGCGAGCGCCACCACGATCAGCAACGGCGGCATCGAGATCGTCTCGTCCGGCGGTACGGCCAGCGCCACGACCCTGCTCAGCGGCGGCACGCTGGAGGTGCTGGGCGGGGCGACTGTCAACGGGCTCACCTGGAGCGGCGGGACGCTGGAGCTGGCGTCCGGCGCGACGTCGGCCGGGATTACGGTCAGTTCGGGACGCACGCTGCTCGTGTCGGGCGGCACCGCCAGCGCGGCAACGATCCTGAGCGGCGGGACGGAGATCGTTTCCGCCGGCACGGTCGCCGGCGGCGCGACGATCAGCGGCGGGACGCTCACCATCGGTGTCGGCGTGGCCGCCGGGCAGACAATCGGCTTCTCGGGCGCCAACGGAACGCTGAACCTTGCCGATCCGGCGGATTTCCTGGCCACGATCAGCGGGTTCAACCGCGACGACACGATCGACCTCGCCGGTCTCGCCTTCTCCAATGGAGAGACGGCAGACTTCAACTCGGCCACCCACATGCTGACGATCCGCAGCGCGGGCGGTTCGGTACTGCAGACGATCCAGTTCGCCGGCAACTATGTCGACGAGTTCTTCCACCTCGCCTCGGACGGCAACGGCGGGACCTATGTCACCGAGGACGGCACGCCTTGCTATTGCCGCGGGACGCTGATCCTGACCGACAAGGGCGAGGTTCCGGTCGAGGATCTGCGCATCGGGCACAAGGTCGTGACGAATTCGGGCCATGTCCGCCCGATCCGCTGGATCGGGACGCGCAGCTATAGCGGCCGCTTCACCGCGACCAATCCGGACGTCCTGCCGATCAGGATCAAGGCGGGCGCGCTCGGCGACGGCGTTCCCAAGCGGGATCTGATGGTATCGCCCCTGCACGCCATGTTCATCGACCATGTCCTGATACCCGCCTATGCGCTGGTCAACGGCGTGTCGATCTCACGGGACAGGGACATTTCGCGGGTGGACTATTTCCACATCGAGCTGGACAGCCACGACGTGGTCCTGGCAGAGGGCGCCCCGGCGGAAACATTCGTCGACGACGACAGCCGCGGCATGTTCCACAATGCGCGGGAATACCGCGCGCTCTACCCGGACGCGGTGCGCACTCAGCCGCATTTCTGCGCTCCGATCGTTGAGGACGGAAAGATCCTTCAGGACGTCCGGGACCTGATCTGGACCCGTGCGAAAGCGTTGGAAGCCGGCGCACCGGCGGACACGGCGCAAATCGCGTGACAAGCCGGCGAGACTGACGAAAAAGGCGTCTGCCGGTAAGCAGGACCGGCCCTTATTCTGGGATTTTGGCGCGCCCGGAAGGACTCGAACCTCCAGCCTTCTGATTCGTAGTCAGATGCTCTATCCAATTGAGCTACGGGCGCAGCTCGGACCGCCGGAGGACCTCCGGGCGGGGAAGGGCCGGAACCTAATCAAACCGCGCGGCGAACGCAAGAGAGGGACGGCGAAAATCGGCAAAGATTGACCGCGGGGTGCCGCTCTGCCATGGCGAAAGCGTGAATAATGTCTAAGATCGCCCAAACCTTGATGCGAAACGCCATCCGATGCTGAAAGCCGAGAAGATCATGCGTCCTTGCTGGCCCGCCCTGCGCAGCGCCGTGCTGATCGCCGCCACCGGCCTGGCGCTCGCCGGCTGCGATTCCGCGCTGGAGCCGCTGGTCGGCAAGTCCAGGGAGGCGGCCGACCGTGCCAAGCCGCAGGCACCGCCGCCATCGCCGCCGCCGACCGCGGCCTTCGTTTCGGACAACGACCTGGTGCCGGGCTATGCCGGGCGGACCATCCTGCCGCCGACCCTGGCGGTGGACGACACCGACGAAGGCAGCGTCGAGCCGCTGGCCTCCGCGCCCGGGCCGCACCATGCGCTGGTCGCGGTGCCGATCGCGGCCGACACGACCGCGCTGGCCATGCTGAACGCCGCGGTCAAGCGCGAGGCCGCGCCGGAGGGGACGCGGTTCGTGCTGCTGGTGCTGTCGCCGCCCGCGGCGGATGTCGCCACCTTGGACCGCAACACGACCAAGGCGCGCCAGGCCGCCACCTCGGCCGTCAAGGTGCTGGGCGACGCCGGCGTGCCGGCCGACCATATCGATGTCTCGCTGGCGACCAGCCCCAACGTCGGGGACGGCGAGATCCGGCTGTACCGGCGCTGAACGGCAGATACGAAAAACCCCCGGGACGCGGGAAGCGCCCCGGGGGTTCGTCTGGGGAAACCGTCGATCAGACGGAGTAGTACATCTTGAACTCGATCGGATGCGGTGTGGTCTCGAAGGCCATCACCTCTTCCATGCGCAGGTCGATGTAGGACTCGATCATGTCCTTGCCGAAGACGTCGCCCTTCAGCAGGAACTCATGGTCGGCCTTCAGCGACGTCAGCGCCTCGCGCAGCGAGCCGCACACGGTCGGCACCGCCGCCAGCTCTTCCGGCGGCAGGTCGTACAGGTTCTTGTCCATCGCCTCGCCCGGATGGATCTTGTTCTGGATGCCGTCCAGCCCGGCCATCAGCATCGCCGAGAAGGCCAGATAGGGGTTCGCCGCCGGATCCGGGAAGCGGACCTCGACGCGCTTGCCCTTCGGGCTGTTCACATAGGGGATGCGGCAGGAGGCCGAACGGTTGCGGGCCGAATAGGCCAGCAGCACCGGCGCCTCATAGCCCGGGACCAGGCGCTTGTAGCTGTTGGTCGTCGGGTTGGTGAAGGCGTTCAGCGCCTTCGCATGCTTGATGATGCCGCCGATATAGAACAGGCACATCTCGCTGAGGTCGGCATACAGGTTGCCGGCGAACAGCGGCTTGCCGTCCTTCCACAGCGACTGGTGGCAATGCATGCCCGAGCCGTTGTCGCCGAAGACCGGCTTCGGCATGAAGGTCGCGGTCTTGCCATAGGCATGGGCGACGTTGTGGACGACATACTTGTACCACTGCATCGAGTCCGCGCACTTCACCATCGTGTCGAACTTGATGCCCAGCTCATGCTGGGCCGAGGCGACCTCGTGGTGGTGCTTCTCGACCGGGACGCCCATGTCGGCCAGAACGCTGACCATCTCGGACCGCAGATCTTGGGCGCTGTCGACCGGGGCGACCGGGAAATAGCCGCCCTTCACCGCCGGGCGGTGGCCGAGATTGCCTTCGGCATAGGGCTTGTTGGCGTTGCTGGGCAGCTCCATCGAATCGACGGCGTAGGTCTGGCCGTACATGCCGGATTCGAAGCGGACGTCGTCGAACACGAAGAACTCGGCCTCGGGGCCGAAGAAGATCGTGTCGGCGATGCCGGCGGACAGCGCATAGGCCTCGGCGGCCTTGGCGATCGAGCGCGGGTCGCGGTTATAGGGCTGGCCCGAGGAGGGCTCATAAATATCGCAGATGATGTTCAGCGTCGGCTGGGCGGCGAACGGATCCATCACCGCGGTCGAGGCATCCGGGATCAGCGTCATGTCGGACTCGTTGATCGCCTTCCAGCCGGCGATCGACGAACCGTCGAATTGGAGGCCATGCTCGAAGACGTCGTCGTCGATCGTCGAGATGTGCTGCGAAACGTGCTGCATCTTTCCGCGCGGATCGGTGAAGCGCAGATCGACGTATTTGACGTCGTTTTCCTTTATCAGTGCAAAAACGTTCGATGCGTCAGCCATTTATGATCCCCCATACGAAGAAAGGTTGAACCGGATGGACACCCGGTTCAACCATGAGTTTTTCCTGGAAAGAAAGGCCTGAACGAAGCAGCCGACCGTTAGACGGCGTCTGCCCCCTTCTCACCGGTACGGATACGTATCACTTCCTCCACGGAGGAGACAAAAATCTTTCCATCGCCGATCTTACCGCTATGCGCGGCGTGTTGGATAGCATCCACGGCGCGGTCGAGGAGCGAATCCTCGACCACCACCTCGACCTTCACCTTGGGCAGGAAATCGACGACATATTCCGCCCCCCGGTAAAGCTCGGTGTGGCCTTTTTGCCGGCCGTAGCCCTTGGCCTCGGTCACGGTCAGGCCCTGCACGCCCACCTTGTTCAAGGCCTCCTTCACGTCCTCAAGCTTGAACGGCTTGATAATCGCTTCAATCTTTTTCATGTGTTCCTCCTGTGGTCCGTCAAGCGTTCAGATTTTTACGACCAAGTCGAGCCCGAACGTAAACTGGTTCGTGGACCCGTTGTAAGCCTTGACCCCGTTGAGCGCATCGTCGAACCGGATTTCAGGGCGTAGCATAAACAACTGCGTGCCGCCGATCACCGGCTTATACGTCGCACCGATCGTGAATTCGCTGTAGTCGGTCGCGCGCGGGGCGAAGAGCGGCGGCTGGTCGAGCGCGAAGCCGCGTTCGAACTGCACGAAAGTCCGGTTGCCCGGGAAGGCAGCCACGAAGAAATTGTCCTCGTCGCTCCAGATTTCCGCACGGCCGTTGACCGTCCATTCGTCGTTCAAGGCATAGGACACGTACTGCGCGAAACCGTAGCCGTCGGCGCCGCCGAAGCCTTCTTCGTGGATATAGTTGAACTCGCTCACGAAGGTCAGCTTGTCGGTCGCCTTATAGGTCGCGACGATGTCGTTCAGGAAGCGCCAGTGCTTGGTCTCGCCGACATCTTCCGGCCCGAGATGGGTCAGGGCCAGAACCGTCAGCTTGCCGTCGGCCAGGCCGTTGAGGCCGAAGCCGCCCTGGAATGCCGCGCCGTCGTTGTTGTCGCCATCGCCCAACGACGTGTTCACGCCGCTGTCGACGCCCAGATAGACATCCAGGGTCGGGTTGACGTGGGTGATCGTCATGACACCGGTGTGCTTCAGCGGGATGCCGAAGTTGAAGATATATGACTTCGAGTAGAACAGATTGCCGCTGGGATCGATCAGCTCGGCGCCCAGATAGGTCACGAACTGGCCGAGCTTGATGTCGACGCCGGCGTCGGTGAGGATCGGGGCGTGGATGAAGGCCCAGGCCTCGACGATGTCGGCCTGCGTGCGATCCTTGATGTCGAGATCGAGCTCACCCAGGAAATGGGTGTAGCGCGCATCCGTGCCGATCATGCCCTGCAGGCGATAGCCGAGCGCCCAATCGGTGGCGGTGGTATCGAGCGGCTTTTCCGCCGTCAGCAGCAGCTGGTTGAGGACCAGCTGGTTGCTCTTGTCGGTGAAGAGATGGCCGTAATTGACCCCGCTCTTGGGCGAGTCGACATTGGCGGTGATGCCGCCTTCCAGCTGGGCCCAGACGCCGAATTCCGGCGGGGCGGCGGGGGCCGCGGCCTCTTCCTTTTTCGCTTCCATCGCGACGACCGGGGCCGGTGTCTCGTAGACGATCGAGACGCGGCGGTTCTGCGGCTCCTTCACGCCGTCGGCGGTGGGGACCAGCAGGTCGCGCTTGCCCTTGGCGACGATCTCGATCTCGCTGGACGGGATCCCGTCCTTCTCAAGCTGGGCCGCGACCGATTCGGCGCGGCGGCGCGACAGGCGCATGTTGTAGGCGTCGGACCCCACCGTGTCGGTGTGGCCGGTGACGGTCAGCTGCGCCGCCTTGCCGGCGGCGGCCTCGGCGGCGGCCTGGTCGACGATCTTGGTCGCGGCGGCCGTCAGGTTCGACTTGTTGAAGTCGAAGAAGACAAGATAGCTGTGCGGAACGGTGGCGCCGTCGGCATAGGCCGTTCCGGAGGTCGCCGCGCCGACGGCGAGGAGCGAGGACGCCCCCAGCAGCGACGAAATCACGAGCGCGCTGACAGTCGCGCCTTTGCGGAAATTGCCTTTTCTCATTTCATTACTCCCAATCCGTGGCCGCGCGGAAAAATCCAGTTTGCTGATGCAGCGGCCGATTGACGATCATCCACTCGCTTCGGTGCGGGGAGGGCCCGAGGCCCTCCCCGTCTCCAGTCCGCTTACGGGACCACCTCGCCATGCAGGGCCAGATCGAGGCCTTCGACTTCGGTCTCCTCGTCGACACGCAGGCCGATCACCAGATCGATCACCTTGAGGATGATGAAGCTGAGAACCGCATCGAAGACGATGACCGAACCGATGCCGATCAGCTGGGTCAGCACCTGCTCCGGATGGCCGTCGAGCAGACCGCCCTTCGACATGTCGGGCATCGAGGACGAACCCGAGATGACCGAGGCGCGGGCGAAGACGCCGGTCAGGATGGCGCCGACGATACCGCCCACGGCGTGCACGCCGAACGCGTCCAGGCTGTCGTCATAGCCCATCATGTGCTTCAGGCTGGTGGCCGACCAGAAGCAGATGGCGCCGGCGACGAAGCCGATGACCAGAGCGCCGCCCGGCTGGACGAAGCCCGAGGCCGGGGTGATGGCGACCAGGCCGGCGACGGCGCCCGAGCAGATGCCCAGAACCGACGGCTTACCCTTGAACATCCACTCCACGAACATCCAGCCCAGGCCGGCGGCGGCGGTGGCGATCTGGGTCACGGCCATGGCCATGCCGGCGTTCGCACCCGAGGTCACCGCGGAACCGGCGTTGAAGCCGAACCAGCCCACCCACAGCAGCGAGGCGCCGATCATGGTGAGGATCAGGTTGTGCGGGGGCATCGGCTCGGACGGGTAGCCGCGGCGCTTGCCGAGAACCAAAGCGGTCACCAGGCCGGCGATGCCGGCATTGATGTGAACGACGGTGCCGCCTGCATAGTCCAGCACGCCCTTGGCGCCCAGCCAGCCGCCCGGACCCCAGACCCAGTGGGCGACGGGGGAATAGACCAGGATGGACCAGGCAGCCATGAACCACATCATGGCGGAGAACTTCATGCGGTCGGCGAACGAGCCGCAGATCAGCGCCGGGGTGATGATCGCGAAGGTCATCTGGAAGCACATATAGACTGATTCCGGGATGGTCTTGGCGAGGTCGCTGATCGAATCGATCTCCATGCCCTTCAGGAAGAACCGGTCGAGACCGCCGATCCATGGCGCCATCGCGTCGGATGCCGCCGGCCGGAAGGCCAGACTGTAGCCGATGACGGTCCACAGCACCGTCACCAGGCAGGTGATGGCGAAGCTCTGCATCACCGTCGCCAGCACGTTCTTCTTGCGGACCATGCCGCCATAGAAGAGCGCGAGGCCCGGGATCGTCATCATGAGGACGAGCGCGACCGAGGTCAGCATCCAGGCGGTGTCGCCGCTGTCGAGCTTGGGCGCGGCGGCGGGGGCCGCGGCGGCGGCATCGGCGGCAGGGGCAGCCGCGGCCGGAGCGGCGGCGGCAGGCGCGGCCGGAGCCGGCGCGGCCTGATCCTGGGCGATGGCGGGCACAGCCGCGAAACAGAGGAGCAGCATTGCCGCCCCCAACAGACTTCTCCAGGTCCTGACAGTTTTCATTGGTGTCTCCTCCAGCACAATTTCGAATCCCTGGGGCGCGTCTCTTCCGAGCCACGCGGAAAACGGCGCATCGGCCTCGCGGCCAATTCCGATCAGGGGCTGCTATTCAAGATGCGTGCCAAATGCTGCAGTGCGGAGGAGAACGCGTGAGTCACGTGCCTGAAAACGGCACTTTGACGGCGGCTGCAGCCAGATTGCTCAGTTATTGAGCGGCGGAATGCTCAATTCGCGGGCAAATCACCGCGCCGCGTTCCTGGCGGTGGCGCGGAAATCGATATCGGTTTCGGCTGCCAAATAGGCAGTCGCCGCCCAGATTGCCACATTTTGCGCCAATTCCGCCGGATCGACCTTGTCGAACGTATCGTCCGCGGTGTGGTGGATGTCGAAATAGTCCATGCCGTTCTGCTGCAGGGACAGCACCGGCACGCCGGCCAGCCGCAGCCCTTCGATGTCCGAGCCGCCGCGCCGCGCCGGCTCACGGCTCATCAGCGCCCCCTGGGCCGGCAGGGCCGCGGCCAGCGCGCGGCCGAACGGGGTTTCCGGCGCGCCGAGGGGCAGCTGAACGGCGTAGATCTTGCGGGCGCCGAAGTCGGTCTCGCCGGCGACCACGATCTTCCCGGCCTCGGCATTGTGCGCCTTGGCATAGGCCGCGCCGCTATAGTCCAGCTCCTCCGCGCCGAACAGCACGACGCGGATCGTGCGCCGCGGATGCTGCGGCAGCGCCGCGATCAGCCGGCCCGCACCGGCGACGATCGCATCGCCGGCCCCGTCGTCGATCGCCCCGGTGCCGAGATCCCAGGAATCGAGGTGGGCGCCGATCAGCACGACTTCATCGGGCTTTTCCCGGCCCTTGATCTCCCCCACCACGGTCACCGACTGGGCATCTTTCCGTTCGGTCGGCGTCAGGGTCACATGCACGGTGACGGGCCCGAGCGCGGCCAGCCGTTCCAGCTGGTCGGCATCGGGGTTGGCGAGCGCGGCCGCCGGGATGCGGGCCACACCGGCGGCATAGTCGAGCGCGCCGGTGTGGGGCAGGCGATGATCGTCGGTGCCGAGCGAGCGGTGCAGATAGGCGACCGCGCCCCGGCGCGCGGCCTCGGAAGCGCCGGCGCGGCGGATCGGATTGGCCGCGCCGTAGCCCTCGCCGTTCACGGTGCGCACCATGCGCTCGGTCACCACGGCGATCTTGCCGGTCAAGGAGCCCGGCGGCATGGCAAGCAGAGCGTCATAGGTGGTGAAGACGGCGACCTCCGCCTCAATCCCCTCCGGCGGGGTCGCGGCCGACCCGCCCAAAGCGGTCAGAACCAGCCGCTGCGGCGCCGGCTTCACCACCGAAGCGGTCTCCACGCCGCGCTCCCATGCCGTCATCGGAAAGGTTTCGAGATGGACGTCCATGCCGGCCGCCTTGAGCCTGGCCGCCGCCCAATCGGCGGCCCGCGCCTCCGCCTCGGTCCCGGCAAGGCGGGGACCGATCTCGGTGGTCAGCCCTTCCAGGAACTTATAGCTCCAGTTGTCGGATGCCGCTTTCCAGCTGAGAGCGAGGGCGTTGGCAGCGGCCGTATCGGCAGCCCTGCACGGCGCGGCGACGACGGACGCCACCAGGGCAGGAAGAAAAAGGCTGCGCAACACGGCCCGACCGGTCATCGTCCCCTCCATATGTCCGGAGACGATTTAGCAGGCGCCAGCTCTACCGCAACAGGACTTTCGGCGCCGCCTCCACGTTCAGCGTGGCGCAGATCATCACGCCTGCCCAGATCAGCAGCGACAGGGTGCCGACGACCCGCGCATGGCGTGGCACGGCGCCCGGCGCGGTCAGCGCCACGGCAAAGCCTCTGCGGTTGAACGCCAGCGCATTGGCGATCCCGAACGCGACCAGGATCAGCTTCAGCGAGAAATAGGCATGGCTGGCGACATGCACCGGGTCATAGAAGAACAGCAGCGCGCCGGTCACGACGCCGACGGCGAAGGTCCAGTAGATGAACGGCATCACCAGTTCCGACAGCGCCTTCAACGGCAGCGCGGGCTTCAAGCCGACCAGCCGCAGGTCGAGCAGGACGATGGCGCCGAAGAACGCCGAGATCGACAGGATATGCGCCATCCGCACCAGATGGTGATAAGGCTGCAGCGCGAAGCGGTAGGCGCGGTTGTCGAGCCCGATCAGTATGTCGGTCGGGATGGACAGGAACGACAGCGCGTGTGGATCGGGCATGTATCGATACGAAAACCAAGGTCCTGTGCCGGACGGGCCTTGTTGATAATGCGAGCCGATGTCATTATCAATGAAGTTGAGAATAATTCGCAGTGGCGGAATGGCACGGGGCATCCTCTTCATCGCGGCATTGAGTCTGGTCGGCGGCGGCGCCGCGGCCGACACGGTCGAGCTGAGCCTCAAGGGGCATAAGTTCACCCCGAGCGACATCACGGTGCCGGCGAACCAGAAATTCCAGATCAAGGTGACGAACGGCGACGAGGCGCCGGCCGAATTCGAGAGCCATGACCTGAAGGTCGAGAAGATCGTGGTTCCGGGCGGCACCATCACCGTGACCGCCGGACCGCTGAAACCCGGCACCTATCAGTTCGTCGACGATTACCACCCGGACGATGCCAAGGGCACCGTGACGGCCAAGGAATAGCGCGATGCTGGCAACGCTGATCATCGTCTTCCGCGAAGTGCTCGAGGCCGGGCTGATCATCGGCATCGTCCTGGCCGCGACCGAGGGCGTCAGCCATCGTGGCCGCTGGATCGCCGGCGGGATCGCCGGCGGCGTGTCTGGCGCGGCCTTGCTGGCTGCGTTTGCCGGCGCACTGTCCAATGCCTTTTCCGGATCGGGGCAGGAGCTGTTCAATGCCGCGATCCTGCTGATCGCGGTCGCCATGCTGGGCGTCCATATCACCTGGATGGCCAGCCATGGGCGCCAGATGGCGCAGGACATGAAGGCGATGGGCCGCGCCGTGGTGGCCGGCGACCGCTCTCTGACCGCAATGGCGCTGGTCGTCACCATGGCGGTGCTGCGCGAGGGATCCGAGGTCGTGCTGTTCCTGTTCGGCATCGCCACCTCGACCCATGAGGGCGCGGCCGCCATGCTGATGGGTGGCGCGGCCGGCGTGCTGGCCGGCGCGGCGGTGTCCTGGCTGCTCTATCGCGGCCTGGTCGCGATCCCGATGAAGCATCTGTTCAAGGTCACCAACGCGATGATCGCGCTGCTGGCCGCCGGCATGGCGGGCCAGGCGGCGGCGATCCTGGCCGGAACCGGCATGCTGCCGACCCTAGGCGACGAGCTGTGGGACACGTCGGCCATCCTGCGCGACGACAGCATCGTTGGCCGGGCTCTGCATGCCCTGATCGGCTATTCCGACCGCCCGCCGGGCATCCAGGTGCTGGCCTTCCTGATCACCTTGGCGGCGCTCGCCCTTCTGTCCAAGATGGCCGGCCAGGCGCCCCGCGTCTCCCACAGGCAGCCGGCCCCGGCGACCCACGCCCGCTGATCCAAGCACAAGGTCCGCCGTCCATGCTCCGCCCCGCCGTTCCGCTTGCCGCCGCCCTGGCCTTTGCCGTGGCGGCCCCCGCCGATGCCCGCGAATATTTCGTCGGCGGGCCGGTCAAGGAACACGACATGGAGATCGTCGCCAACTATCTGATCGGCGTCGAGATGGCCCCCATGGGGGAGATGGCGATGCATCATGACGGTGGCGACATGATCCATCTCGAGGCGGATATCCACGCCACCGCCGACAATCCCTACGGCTATGCCGACGGCGCCTGGGTTCCCTATCTCACCGTCAGCTATGCCCTGAAGAAAGACGGATCGGACTGGATCTCGGCCGGCAAGCTGGTGCCGATGACGGCCAAGGACGGGCCGCACTACGCCAACAATGTCATGATGAACGGCCCGGGCCAGTACAGCGTCACCTACAGCATCGAGCCGCCGGCACCCGAGGCCTTCGGCCGCCATGTCGACAAGCAGACGGGCGTGCCGGACTGGTGGAAGCCGGTCACCGTCAGCTTCAGCTTCAAATATCCCCAGAAATAGCAGCGCTTCCGGCGCGGCCCGCTTTTGTGCTAGCAGATGCCCGCCGGTTCCCGATCGGTCAGCGCCCGTAGCTCAGCAGGATAGAGCACAGGATTCCTAATCCTGGGGTCGTGGGTTCGAATCCCGCCGGGCGCACCAATTTCCACTTACGCCACCGCCCGCCCCCGGACTGCCCGGAGCATAAGGTTGGCTGCGGCGGCGCCATAAGAGCGGTCGAGATTCAGATCGGCCGGTCGGGATCGTACCCGGTCCAGCCCGCGGTGGTATATTCCAGCCTGCGGGCGCCCGGGTCGACGGCGTTCCTTGCCATGATCGACGCGATCCGGCCCTCCTGCTCGGCGGGCACGCGAGCGCTGACCAGGGTTCCGCCGCGACGGACGCCTTCGGCATAGACCTCGGCATGCTCCTTGCTGATACCGGAGCCGACCAGGCCGCCCAGCAGGCCGCCTGCGGCCGCGCCGCCGGCCGCCCCGACCGCCAGCGCTACAAGCCAGCCGGCGGCGACCACCGGCCCCACTCCGGGAATAGCGAGCATGCCGAGCCCTGCGAGGACCCCGACTCCACCTCCCGCGAGGGCGCCCACCCCTGCACCGATCTCGGCGCCGGGCGCCGCTTCGTTTCCGTGCTTGATCGTTGTGGCTCGATCCGCGGCATTGTTGGCGATGATGCTGATATCCTCAGCCGGGACGCCCGCCGTCTCAAGGTCGCGGACGACAGCGGCGGCAGCTTCGTAAGTATCGTACAGTCGTGCGACAGTTGCATTCGACATGATTTGTCCTTCGATTTTAGCGGTGGAGCTCACTGCTCCGCGATATTGCCTTGGTAGTCGACGCTCACATTGACGTGCTTCCCGTCCTTGGTGGCCGCGCCATGCCACACGCCCTGATCGTCCTTCGTCAGGGCTCCGATACCCGCGTATCCATGGTCAGCCAGGCGGTGGGTTGCCTGCTCTTCGGTAAAGCTGTTCTTGCCGGCAACCGGCGCGGCGGACGTCTTGGATGCCGCCCCGCCCGACGAGATGGCCGGCGGATTTGGAGAGGCGTTGGTCTCGGCGTCTTGCGCCAGGGCCGGTCCACAGAAAATCAGGCCGCCAAGCATGGCGACCGCCAGGGTTCGATACATCGTCATTCTCCTGAGATTGGTGTCAGGCAACTCCAATGAATCGATAAACGTTCCGGCTAACTAAGATTTGCTAAGTTTTAGTCGCTTCCAGGATTTCGGATTTATTACCCGATAATCCGGTGATTTTTATTTGTGGAACTGAATTCGACTGAAATACTTCTCGGGATAGAGGAGTGCATCGCATGGATATTGATGAACGATCAGAGAAGGCCAGCCATCTTCGCGGAAAAGCCAAGCGGGCGCGCGAACTTGCGCTGGTCGCGTCGGATCGGCTTACGATCGAACGCCTCGAATCGTTTGCTCATGAATGCGAAATCATCGCCTCAAAGGCCGAGGAACCAGAGTCCCCATGACAGCCGGCGACGGTCCGCGCTCGCCGCCATAGATGTCGAGGCTGCGGGCTTGGAGCGATCCTGAAAATGGCCGCAAGCAGGGCTAACGCTGAATGAACGGCCTGACATTGTCCGCGCCGTAGATCATGTTGACCATGTCGACGAAATCCTCGCCGCCATAGGCGTGGAGGCCCCCGCCCATGGCGAGCACCGTGCCTGTGACGAAGTCGGCGTGCGGGCTGCACAGATAGAGCACGCCGTGGCCGATCACCTTGGGCTCGGCGCCGTGGCCCTGGGCGGTGCGCTCGACCAGCTGATCGACGATCGATTGCGGCATGTTCGCCGCGGATTCGGTCATGATATAGCCGGGGGCGATGCAGTTCACATTGACGCCGAACGGCGCCAACTCGAGCGCGGCGCCCTTGGTCAGCATCTCGACCGCGGCCTTGGAGGCGGAATAGGGGGCCATGAATTTCACCGCCTGGATCGCGGCGGAGGATGAGATGGTGACGATCCGCCCGCCCTTTTTCCGCATCGCCAGGCCGGCATGCTTGATGGTCAACGCAACGCCGGTGACGTTCAGCGTCAGCACATGGTCCCAGGCGCCCTTTTCCATCATCAGGATCGCGCCCGGGATGGCGCCGCCGGCATTGGCGACGGCGAAATCGAGATTGCCATCGGCGTCGCTCGCGATTTTGACCGCTGCGGCCAGGTCGGCCTCGACCGTCACGTCACCGACGGCGGCGCGGATACGGTCCTTGCCGAACTCGGCCTGGAGCTTTTCGACGGCGGGATGGACCTGGTCCGCCAGATGGCCCATCACCGTGACGGTCGCGCCGGCGGCAGCCAGCTCCCGCGATACGGCGAAGCCGATGCCGGTGCCGGCGCCGGTCACGAGCGCGGTCTTGCCGCTATAGTCGTAGCTGATCTGCATCCTGTCCCCTGTCGCGCTGTCCGTTGGCGCCGGCGGGCGCCCGACGCATATTGTCGTTCGGGCGATCATCCGACGTATCGCCCCGCGTTACAAGGCTAATGATACGCAACCGGATGATTACCCGCGGCAAGCGTCGGGCCGCGACAGGGGCGGAATTACTGGATGGACTTGGCGAGGTGGAAGCCGCGCGCCTTGGCGTGGCTTTCGCAGGTATAGGCGCCCTTGCGCTCACCCTTGCCCCATTCCCAGCCGGGGGTGCCGGGGCGGAAATATTTGCCCTGGTCGATCACCGCCCAGACGACCTTGCCGTCGCCGCAAACGCTCTTTGCGTTCGATTCCGACGAGAACAGGGACGTACTGGCGGCGGCGAAGGCCGGAAGCGGCGCCGCAGACAGCGCCATCGCCGCCATACCCGCCGAAATCGCCAATGTTTTCAAGCTCACCGAACTCTCCTCTAACCACTATCCGGTCGCTGAAGGAACGGCCGAACCCGCGGTTCGGGTCCCAGCGTCACCGGGAGATCACAGATATAGGGAGCATGCGCGGCGGGATTGTGGCGCAATCGGAACCGTTTCAGGGCATGTGAAACCGGCGCTGTAAACGGCCGGAAAGACCCGCTACTGTGCGCGCGATACAGGGGGAACGATGGACGCGCTGAGCGAGACCGGATACCGCAACCTGGCCGCCGACGCCGAAACGGGCGCCGCCGCGCCGGCATGGCGCTATTGGACGCTGGCCCTGCTGGTTGCCGTCGCCACCTTCGCCATGGTCGACAAGATGCTGATGGCGGTTCTGATCGATCCGCTGAAGCGCGATTTCGGCATGAACGACACGCAGGCCGGCGTGCTGACCGGCATTTCCTTCTCGCTGTTCTTCGCGCTGGCCGGCATTCCCATGGGTATCGCCGCCGACCGGCTGCGCCGGCGCAATCTGATCGCCGTCTGCATGACGGTCTGGAGCCTGGCGACGGTCGCGTGCGGCCTGACCACCGGTTTCGGCCAGATGCTGGCCCTGCGTTTCATCGTCGGGGCCGGGGAATCGGGCGCGACGCCATCCGCCGCGTCGATGATCTCGGACCTGTTCAAGGCCAGGGAGCGGGCCAAGGCGATCGCGATCTATTACATGTCGACGCCGTTCGGCTCAGGCCTCGGCATGACCGTCGGGGCCATCCTGGTCCATCTCTATGGTTGGCGGAAAACCCTCTATATCGCCGGCGTTCCCGGACTGCTGGTGGTGCTGATCCTGCTGCTGACGGTGAAGGAGCCGAAGCGGCTCACCGTCCATGGCGGCGCGGACCTGGCCGGCCAGGCGCCGCCGGTCCGGGAGACGCTGGGCTTCATCTTCCGCCGGCGTTCGCTGCTGCATCTCGGCGCGGCGATCACGCTGGTGACGATCGCGATCAATGCCTTCGGCATGTGGATGTTCGCCTTCTTCACCCGGGTCCACGGCGTGGCACCCCAGCACGCCGGGTGGGAAATCAGCCTCGCCACCTATCCGGGCAGCGCCATCGGCATGGTGCTGGTCGGCATCGCGGCGGACCGGCTGTCGGCGCGGGACGAGCGCTGGCGGGTCTGGCTTCCGGCGATGCTGGCCTTTGCCTGCTTCCCGCTGGCGCTGGCGGCGGTCAGCATCGGCGATACGCTGACCGCGCTGATCTTCACCGGCATCTGGATGGTCGGCGGCACGGCCTGGTACGGCGCGGCCTACGGTGTCTGCCAGACGCTGGTCCAGCCGCGCATGCGCGCGACCCTGGCGGCGATCCTGCTGCTGCTGACCACCTTGGTCGGCTTCGGCGTCGGGCCGCTGCTGACCGGCTCGATCAGCGACTATTTCGCACCCACCGCCGGCGCGATGTCGGTCGGCTACGGCATGGCCGGGGCCAACCTGCTGGCCCTGTGGGGCGGCATCCATTTCATGCTGGCCGGGCGCACCTTGCGCCGCGACCTGGAGTCCGTCTCCGAAACCCCTGTACCCGCCTGACATCCGAGAGAAGAACCATGCGGATATCGTTCATTGCCGGCGCGGTCGCGCTGGCCTTCTCGGGCGCCGCCGCGGCGGCGTCCTCGCCCGAGCTGATCGCAAAGGGCGAATATCTTGCCCGCGCCGGGGATTGTGTCGTCTGCCATACCGGCCCCGGCGAAAAGCCGTTCGCCGGCGGCCTGAAGATGGGGACCCCGCTGGGCGAGCTCTACACCACCAACATCACGCCGGATAAGGACACCGGCATCGGCAGCTACACGTTCGAGGATTTCGAGCAGGCGATGCGCAAGGGCGTGGCCAAGGACGGGCACCACCTCTATCCGGCCATGCCTTACCCGTCCTATGCCAAGGTGAGCGAGGACGATCTGAAGGCGCTGTACGCCTTCTTCATGGAGAGCGTGCCGGCCGTCAGCCGCAAGAACGCGCCGACCGAGATCCCCCGGCCGCTCAACTGGCGCTGGCCGCTGACCATGTGGAACATGGTTTTCACCGACACGATCGGCTACACGCCCGACCCCGCGCACGACGAGGCCTGGAACCGCGGCGCCTATCTGATCCAGGGGCTGGGCCATTGCGGCAG
>Ga0207694_10001543_pt1 | contig 19581 bp, 14 predicted proteins | sample KBSC34metaG_FD_184353 | JGI IMG/M metagenome (GOLD analysis project Ga0207694, IMG submission 184353) | Corn rhizosphere microbial communities from Kellogg Biological Station, Michigan, USA - KBS C3-4 metaG (SPAdes) (version 2) | ecosystem: Host-associated > Plants > Roots > Rhizosphere > Soil... | reverse complement strand
GCGATCTGCCCAACGTCGATTTCCCGACCATTCAGGTTTCCGCCGGCCTTCCCGGCGCCAGCCCTGAAACCATGGCGACGTCCGTGGCGACCCCGCTGGAGCGCCAGTTCTCGACCATCGCCGGAATCGATTCCATGACCTCCAGCAGCGGGATCGGTTCCAGCTCCATCACCATTCAGTTCACCCTGGACCGCTCCATCGACGCCGCGGCTCAGGATGTTCAGAACGCCATCGCCGCGGCTCTCAAAAAGCTTCCGCCGGGAATGCCCACCCCGCCTTCCATTCAGAAGGTGAATCCCGCCGATCAGCCGATTTTGTTTCTTACGCTGTCTTCGCCGACCCTGGCGCTCTCGGCTGTGGATGAATACGCCGAGAATCTGATGGCCCAGCGAATCTCCTCGCTCTCCGGCGTCGCCCAGGTGAATGTTTTTGGCGCGCAAAAGTGGGCCGTCCACGCTCAGCTCGACCCCGGCGCACTGGCGGCGCGCCACATCGGAATCGACGAGGTGGAACAGTCGCTCGCCCAGCATAACGTCAATCTCCCGGTGGGCACTCTGTGGGGAAATGAGCAGGCCATGACGCTAAAGGCCAGCGGGCAGCTCCTGACCGCCCCGGCTTTCGGCCGGATGATTGTGGCCTACCGCGACGGCTCGCCCGTGCGTCTAGCTGACCTCGGACAAGTCGTCGACGGCGTGCAGAACGACAAGAGCGCCGTGTGGCTGGTGGATGACGCAGGAAGCGCGCGCGCCATCGGGCTAGCGATCCAGCGCCAGCCGGGCACCAACACCGTGGAAGTGGCGCAACGGATCAAGGCGCTGATGCCCGTGTTCCGCGAACAAATTCCGCCGTCGGTGAAAGTCACCATTCTGGTGGACCGTTCCGAGCCTATTCTCGATTCCTTCAACGACGTCAAATTGACGCTGGGGCTGTCGGTGGCCATGGTGGTGCTCGTCATCTTTGTATTCCTGCGCAATGTGTCCGCCACCCTGATTCCGAGCCTGGCTTTACCGATCTCCATCATTGGCACGTTCGCAGCTATGAACCTTCTGGGTTACACGCTGGACAATCTGTCGCTGATGGCGCTCACGCTCTCGGTGGGATTCGTGGTGGATGACGCCATCGTGGTTCTCGAGAACATAGTGCGGCACCTGGAGATGGGTCAGAGCCGGATGTTGGCCGCTGTCGAGGGCGCACGCGAGATCGGTTTCACCGTTCTCTCCATGACTCTCTCGCTCACCGCGGTGTTCATTCCGGTCCTGTTCATGAGCGGTATCATGGGGCGCCTGTTCCACGAATTTGCCGTGACCATTATGGTGGCGATTCTGATCTCGGGCTTCGTCTCCATCAGCCTTACGCCCATGCTGTGCAGCCGCTTCCTGCGGCCGCCCAGTGATCAGCACAATGCCATCTACCGCGCGTCCGAGCGGATGTTCGACGGGATGCTTTCCGCCTATGCCTGGACGCTGCGCGGGGTCATGCGTCAGCGTTTCGTCACGATGATCGGCGCTACCGCGATTCTGGCTGCCACCATCTACCTGGCCGTTCTTGTTCCCAAAGGTTTCATCCCCAGTCAGGATATCCGCCAGCTTCAAGGCAATACCGAAGCCCGTCAGGACATTTCTTTCGACTCCATGTCGCGCCTCCAGCAGCAGACTGCGGCGGCCATCAAAGGCGACCCGAATCTCGAAGCCTTCATATCCTTTATGGGTACCGGCAACCAGCAGGGATCCGTGAACCAGGGACGCTTTTTTGTCCGCTTAAAGTCCCGCACCGAGCGAAAACTGACGCCCGAGCAAGTCATCGACGAACTGCGGCCCAAGCTGGACGCCGTGGCCGGCATGCGCACCTATCTCACCAATCCGCCGCTGGTGCGCATCGGGGGTAACCAGAGCCGCAGCCTGTACCAGTTCACCCTGCAATCGCCCGACCTCGACGCGCTTTACCGCGGAACCGCGGAATTTGAAAAACGGATGCGGGCGCTGCCCGGTCTGTCCGACGTGAATAGCGACCTCCAGATCTCGAGTCCCATGCTGAATGTGGATATCGACCGGGATCGCGCATCGTCCCTGGGTGTAACCGAAGACCAGATCGAAAACGCGCTTTACGACGCCTACGGGCAGCGCCAAGTCTCGACTATCTATACTTCGGTCGACAGCTACTATGTGATTTTGGAAGTGAAGCCGGAATTCCAGAGGGATCCCAAGGCTCTGGGGCAGCTTTACATCCGGTCTTCGGGCGGACCTCTGGTGCCCTTGAGTGAGGTGGTGAAATTGACTCCCGGCGCGGGCCCGCTTACTATTTCGCACCTGGGGCAGGTGCCGGCCACCACGATCTCGTTCAACCTGCTGCCCGGCGTGTCGCTGGGCGACGCCACGGAACGCGTGCAGAATCTGGCCAAGGAAATCCTTCCGCAGTCAGTCAGCACCAGCTTCCAGGGCGCCGCCGCAGCCTTTCAATCTTCCCTTCAAGGCATGGGATTGCTGCTCGCGCTGGCGATCCTTGTGATCTACATGGTTCTGGGGATTCTGTATGAAAGTTTCATCCACCCCCTCACGATTCTTTCCGGGCTGCCTTCCGCCGGACTTGGCGCGCTGGCGACGCTTCTGATCTTCCACGACGAGCTGAACATCTACTCTTTCGTCGGCGTCATCATGCTGATCGGAATCGTGAAAAAGAACGCCATCATGATGATCGACTTCGCGCTCGAATCGCAGCGGACCCAGGGAGCCCTGCCCGCCGATGCAATTTACGAAGCGTGCCTGATCCGTTTCCGTCCGATCATGATGACCACGCTGGCGGCGCTGGCCGGCACCCTTCCGATCGCCCTCGGATTGGGCGCCGGCGGCGAGGCGCGCCGGCCCATGGGATTGGCCGTTGTCGGCGGTTTGTTAGTCTCCCAACTGCTGACACTGTTCATCACGCCGGTCGTTTACACCTACATGGAGAAGTTCCGGGGACTCAGGAAATCGGGATCACGCAGACAAAAGTTCAGCGCATTGGAAACTTCGGGAGAGGCCGCCCTCAAAGGCTGAGCTCCGCGAACAGGCGGCGTAGGGCAAACAATCGCTAATGAGGCAAGGAAGTGTTTTTTGGGGGCCATTCGGGCCAACGATTTCCGGACGTCGCCTCGGCCGGAATTGGTCCCGTCAGCGACGAGCCGGGGACAACGCCAGGAGGTGTGGGTCGAGAGGGCGGCTGATGGTCTGCCCTCGTGGTGAATCGCAATTCATTCCACCCGACGTGAGCGGTCACATGTTTATCGAAGGTAGGTAAATTCCCGTCGCCCCAGTCTTCGTGGAGGATGTTGAATTTCAGCGTGTCTCCCAGGATCTCGAAGTCATCCAGTGCGGCCATGGTGTAGGGGTTATCACAAGTCCCGCAGACCATGCCGCGAAGCTTGTCGCCTACTTTCTTAATGATGAAGAACTGCTTGGGCGCGCCTACGCCAAAGCCCAGCCACACCCCAATGACGTCCTTCTCGGTCAGCGCGGACTTCCAGGGTCCTGGCTGGATATACGGTGCGCGTGGGGGTGCCCCGACGCTTTGCTGATTAATGGGCTGATGAATGGCCACAGCGGCAACCGGGGGAGCCTTCGGAAGTCTGGACACAATGATCGGCAGTGGATCCGGACCGCGTGGATCCTTGATGAGAGTTCGCACGAACCTCCCGCCCCCTGCCGCTCCACTGGTGCCGGTCACGATGAGATCCCCTTTATCGAACCTGGCCATGGCTTTGTCCAGATAGGCGGTACTGCCGTCGGGATTCACATGCGTCACTACGAAGTTGAGGCCATCCGGCCCGAACGTTCCATCGACAAAGGCCAACGTCGTGGCATCGGCGCAGTAGGTGCAGTAGATGCCCCTGACCATATCGCCGCGAATAGAGAACTCGTAGGTGTGGGCTTCACCTTGGTCTGTCCTCCAACCACCGCGATAATCATCGGCGCTCTGCGCCCCAGCCGCGCGCAGCATTCCCAGCACACCCACCACTAACAATATTTTCACCTTCTTCTGCGCTCCATTTGGTAGCATCGATTCCAATTCTTTATATCACTACGCTGCTCAACATAGTGGCTCAAACTTCTCTTCAGGGCACCTTAAAGTTCCCTGCGGCGGGCGGCGTTACAGCCTGTTCCCTTGGACGCGCAAGCTGGGGTATCCAACCGTACGGCAGTCGATAGGCTCGATAGACCGAGTTGGACATCCGAGCACCGGTGAACAGGGGAAAAATGTATTCCCAAACGATGTTGCCGTCTTTCGTCGCCTCGAACACACGGCCGTCGGGGCCTTCAGTGACAAGCGTGTTGCCGTTTGGCAACCTTTGTGCGCCACTGATATTGGTAGCAAAGAACGTGGGCGACGTGTACGACCACACCAGCTTGAGCGTTACCGGATCGATCTCGAGCACGCGCGACGTCGGCCTGGCATAAATATTCTGTCCATCCAGTGCGATCGGACTCGGCTTTCCGTAGCCGCTTGGACCACCGTTGTCGAACACCAGAACGTTGCCTGCACCCGGCAACCCTTTGGGAATGAAATGGGCGTTATGCTGGCCGATGATCTGGCGAATCGCGCGCAGCTCCGGCGACGCGCTGAAATCCGGCCCCAATTGCCAGACCACAGATCCATCGCGGGCCGATCTATCGTGAGCAATGATCGCAATGAATGAAGAATTGCGGCTGCTGATAATGATATTGTTCGGTGCAAAGCGCATATCGCCTTGGTCATACCAGTGGTTCGGGCCGACATAGGCCGCCGAGTTCGTGTGCATCCAGTCGAACGCGCCGCGACCGGCCGGCTGCGATGCGATGGCTTTGCGAGCGTCTTCATCGAACTGGAAGTCATCGATGTGGTCGCTCGCGACCCACTGCCAGAGGATCTTCCCGTCCCACGAGATCTCTATAATGCGGTCGTCTTCGAGCATCTTGTCGGGAGCCACTTTCGGCCGAACATGGTTCGTGTGGGTCAGCAGCAAGGTTTTGCTGCCCTGGATACCGGGCGTTGCATCCGGCGAGTAGTAACCACCAGGAAAATCCTCACGCTGCCAGTCGTGGTGCTGGCGTGACGCCCAGATCATTTTGCCGTCGGGGGTCTGGATTTGCTCGTTATGATCGAAACGCCAGACCTCTTTGCCATCGAAATCGCGCTGAACGAGCTCGGTCGATTCCTGGCGCGGGGGATTGGCGCCGACCGCTCCTACGACGACACCGCCGGGAAGGATACGTGCCGGACCACCGGCGGAGCTATTGTAGCCGTCCCATTGCTTGACGATGTTACCGTTCATATCGATGACGATCGCGGCCTGCGTTCCCAAAGGCGAAAGCACCGTATAGCCGTTCCAGGCGCGACCAGGATCATAGATGGTCGTGCCAGTTGGAAAGACGGACGGCCCCGCCAGAAGGATCGCCGATGCCGCGGCCAGTACCGCGCCGGCAGCAGCTCCTATCCACCGCGTCATCGGAGTCTCCTTATAAGATGTCTCGCTTCGTCTCCGCGAAATTCGTCGTCGTCCGCTCCTTGCGGGCGGACTGATGTACATGATACGAGGCGTACCTGCCTGTTGCAATAGCAGGCAACCGGTCGCTAAGTCTTGACAGAATTTTAGATTAGATATAATCTAAATGGTTCATGGACGCCGAGGCGGTTAAACGGTCCCTGGAAGGCAGCGGGTTGCGGTGCACTGCGCAGCGCTACGCCGTGATGGCGTTCTTGATGGAACACAACTGTCATCCCACGGCTGCGGAAATTTTTGAAGCAGTGAATCGCGTGGATCCGCGTTCTTCCAGGGCCACGACTTATAACAACCTGCGGGACTTAGTGCAGGCGGGTTTGGTGCGTGAGGTGGCCGTCGAGGGCCGTGCCGCGCGATTCGATGCGAAAGGCATGCGGCATCACCACTTCATCTGCGACCGCTGCGGCAATGTTGAGGACATGGAGTGGTATGACGTGCGCAGGCCCGCCTCGCGCTCCCTGGGTAAGCGGGTTCTTCGCGAATGCGAGCTCATTTTCCGGGGGCTCTGCACGAAGTGCGCTCCGCGACAAACAGGATAGGTTTGTAGTTTGTCATAGGGTTTTTGACTAATTCGAGGGAAGAGGAACACATGGAAGAACAAGTCGCAACCGGGGCTACGGACCCCGCTAAACAGGAAGCAAACATTTTGCCCGAGGCCAAATGTCCGGTAGCGCATAGCGCTCGCCGGCACACCGTGGCCGGGGCCCCAACGAATGCGCGCTGGTGGCCGGATCAACTGAACCTGAAGATTCTGCACCAACACTCACCGCTGTCCGATCCGATGGACCAGGAGTTCGATTACGCGAAAGAGTTCAAGAGCCTCGATCTGAATGCAGTGATCAAGGATCTCAATACCCTGATGACGGCGTCGCAGGATTGGTGGCCCGCGGACTATGGCCACTACGGGGGACTCTTCATTCGTATGGCGTGGCACAGCGCTGGTACGTACCGCATCGGCGACGGCCGCGGCGGTGCAGGCTCTGGCACCCAACGTTTTGCGCCCCTCAATAGCTGGCCGGACAATGCGAACCTCGATAAGGCGCGCCGGTTGCTCTGGCCGATCAAGCAGAAGTATGGCCGCAAACTCTCCTGGGCCGACCTGATGATCCTCGCTGGCAACGTCGCCTTGGAGTCGATGGGGTTCAAGACGTTCGGTTTCGGCGGCGGACGCGAAGACGTCTGGGAGCCCGAAGAGGACATCTTCTGGGGGCCTGAGGGCAACTGGCTAGGGGACGAACGCTACACCGGAGATCGTCAACTCGATAATCCTCTCGCTGCCGTTCAGATGGGCCTGATTTACGTGAATCCGGAAGGGCCCAATGGAAAGCCGGATCCGCTCGCTGCGGCAGTGGATATCCGGGAAACGTTCGCTCGCATGGCGATGAATGACGAGGAGACCGTTGCGCTCATTGCGGGTGGGCACACGTTCGGCAAAACCCATGGCGCTGCCGATGCGGGCAAGTATGTCGGCTCCGAACCCGAGGGCGCCAGCATCGAGGAGCAAGGCCTCGGCTGGAAGAACACCTATGGCGGCGGCAACGGCGGTCACACGATCACCAGCGGGCTGGAGGGTGCCTGGAGCAATACCCCAACCAAGTGGAGCAACAGCTACTTCGACAACCTGTTCGGCTATGAGTGGGAATTGACGAAGAGCCCAGCCGGTGCGAACCAATGGGCTCCCAAGAACGGGGCTGGAGCGGGCACCGTGCCGGATGCCCATGATCCATCGAAGAAGCACGCCCCGTTCATGCTCACCACGGACCTCTCCTTGAAGATGGACCCGATCTATGCGCCGATTTCGAAGCGCTTCCATGAGAATCCTCAGGAGTTCGCGGATGCCTTCGCCAAGGCTTGGTACAAGTTGACGCACCGTGACATGGGGCCGGTCACGCGGTACCTCGGCCCGCTGGTGCCGAAGGAAACGCTGCTCTGGCAGGATCCTATTCCCGCAGTGGATCATGCCTTGATCGGGGAGCAGGATATTGCGGCTCTGAAGGCCAAGATTCTCGCGTCCGGACTCTCTATCTCCCAACTGGTCACGACGGCGTGGGCATCGGCGGCGACGTTCCGCGGCAGTGACAAGCGCGGCGGGGCAAACGGGGCGCGCATTCGCCTCGCGCCGCAGAAGGATTGGGCGGTGAATCAACCAGCCGAATTGGCGAAGGTCCTTCAGAAGCTGGAAGCGATCCAGAAGGATTTCAACACCGGTGGCAAGAAGGTCTCGCTTGCGGACCTGATCGTTCTTGGCGGCTGCGCAGCCGTGGAGGCGGCTGCGAAGAAGGCTGGCCACGATGTAAAGGTTCCGTTCTCGCCAGGGCGCATGGATGCTTCGCAGGAGCAGACCGATGCGCACTCCTTCGCGCCGCTCGAGCCGACCGCGGACGGGTTCCGCAATTATCTCGGGAAGGGACACGAGGGCTCGGCGGCTGAGTTGCTGGTGGATCGGGCGAACCTGCTGACCCTGACCGCTCCCGAGATGGCCGTTCTGGTGGGTGGCATGCGCGTCCTGAATGCGAACTTCGGGCAGTCCAAACACGGTGTTTTCACCAAGCGGCCCGAGACGCTGACCAATGATTACTTCGTGAACCTCCTCGACATGAAGACGAAGTGGCAGAAGTCCGCCACATCGGAAGGCGTGCCCTTCGATGTCATGGAGGGGCGCGATAGGGCGTCGGGCGAGCTCAAGTGGACGGGCACCGTCATCGATCTCGTCTTCGGTTCGAACTCCCAGCTCCGGGCAATCGCGGAGGTCTATGCATGTGACGACTCGAAGGAGGCGTTTGTGAAAGACTTCGTGGCGGCGTGGAACAAAGTGATGAACCTGGATCGCTACGATCTTGCCTGAGTTCGGCACGCCGGGCCTGAAGTCAAGGTCGGCTACTGGACTGAATGATTCGATAAGTTCGTCGAAGGCGAGGGTGAATTTTAGTTCATCCACACTTTGCGGATCCAAGCCACGAGGGTTTCGTGTTTCCAAACCGAAACCCAAAACATAGCGGCCAGAAAGACCACCCAAAAGATACCAAAATCCCTCCGGTGAGTCATAGGGATGGGGACCCGCCCGCGACCGGTTTGGCGCGATTAGCAATGGTGTAAACGGCGCTCACGCCCTGATTGTATCCTCAAACAGGCTAAAAAACGACCGGTCTCTTCGAGGGCCAAGACGTGGATGCGGTGAGCTTCTCAGCGCTATCTTAGCCAGGCTCTGAGGTCCCGGTCGAGCAGCGAAGACAGTCTTCGAACGTCATCCTGGTAAAAATCACAAAGGTATCTTCGATCAGCGGGTTCCATCCGCAGCGAACTATCGGACTTAAAGAGAAATGGCCGGACGCGGTCCCGGATTGGCTTGGGAGCTAGGGCTTTCAATCTCTGGGCCACGCCGGATTTACGGAACAGGTAATAGCTGGTGAGCACTTTGGGCGCCTGGCGCTGAAGACTCCGCTGCGAGACGTCGGCCCTGAAGTCTGAATCAACTCTCAGAAACCTGAATAGCGCCTGTAGAAATGCCAGCGGATCCCTCCATGCTTCTTCGTAAAAGTGGATCTGGATGTTAGCGTGCGGAAACAGTTCCAGATATCTTTTCACTTGACCGGAGTAAAGGCCATTCTCCAAGAGTGGATACAGGGTGCTGAATTCCCGGCACGTATTGCGTGCGCTGCGCTCAAGGTGCTCTCGAAACGAGCGCCTGACCAGCCCATTCGCCGCATATTGCAGGTATTGCGAAAATGCCCGCTCGGCCGGATCTCTTAAAATGACGACAATCTTGGCTTCGGGGATCCGCGAACGTATATTCGCGGCCGCTGTCGGCGACCGCAGGTAGCAGACACTCGCTTCCCCGATCGCAGCTTCGCGATCGACCCGTTGGAACAATCTGAGGTAGTCTTCAGGGTTCGCAACGATTCCTCCGGGATCAACCCCCGTCATGGGTCCTTCGAGAAACTCGCGAAGCCGCAGACTCCGTTTTCGAGCGATGAATTCGAATTCCCCGCTAAGGTTTTCCAGCCGAACTTCGGAAGCGAAGTAACACGGCTCCTTCACCGGACTCATGTAGATTTGAGGATGCTGCCTCAAGTAATGGTAAAGCGACGTTGTGCCGGTCTTGGGAGCTCCGACGATAAAGAAATTCGGCCAAGGATATGAGTTGTTCTGCACGAAGGTCTGCGCGGCTACAGTCGATACTACATCCAGCATTCATGTGAGACAAGACCTTTCACACGCCCAACAATAGTGTTCCGGACGGCATTTGGCGTTGTCGAAACCAGAGAGAGTTCCGCTCGCAGGGATTGTCACGAGTGATTGTCGCGGGCCTGTTCTCCTGGGTCCCGGCTGCCTGTCAAATCCGGAGGGAGCACTCAGGCTGGAAGACTTTCTTCCGTTGGATAACCAGATGCGCAACGCGTCAGAAGGACTGGAATTCGCGGGCTATCTGTGGCGCCGCCGGGCTCTGGTGGCGATCACATGCGCGACTGCGCTCGCCGTCGCCGGAGCGGTCAGCCTGCTTCTGCCAGCTCGTTATACCGCCACAGCCAGCGTTCTGATTGAGCCGCCCGGAGGCAACGATCCTCGCGCGGCGACGGCCGTGAGCACCGTCTATCTGGAGTCCCTTAAAACCTTTGAGCGCTTTGCATCCAGCGACACTCTGTTTGAGCACGCGCTCGAAGATCTGCATTTACGCCAGAGATATCCGGGCATCAGTACGGAAGCGCTCAAGCGTCGGATTCTCGAAGTGACCAAGCCCGCCAACACGACGATTATAGACATCAGCGCCACCGTCAACGATCCTAAGGATGCTCAAGCACTTGCGCAATTCATCGCGGAACGAACCGTCGCCTTGAATGTCTCTCTCAACCAGCAATCGGATGCAGATCTATCGAGAGAGCCGCAGCAATTGTTCGACGCGGCTAAGACCCGGAGGGAGGCGGCGGAACGCGCGAAGGATCAGTTCACCAAGGCGACACCGGTCGAAGCACTCGACAAAGAGGTCCTGGTCGCGGCCGAGTTGAGATCGGAAGTGGGCAAGGATTTAGCCAGGGCCCGAGCTGAGTTGGCGAACTATCTGGGTCAGCAACAGGCGCCTCAGCCCACCGGAGCCGGTGAACCGCAGACGGGTTGGACGCAGTTCGAAATCGTGGCCACACGCGCCAAGATTCAAGACTTGGAAAGCCAGGACCGTCAGTTACTGCAATCCCTGAGCATCAAGAGTTCCGTGCTTGAGGATCTGCGAAGGAGACGGGACTCGCTGGACGCCGAGCTAAAAGCAGCGCGGGCCGATGAGGAAGCGGAAAATACGAAACTCAGCGATATAAAATCCTCTTCAGCGGCTCGCGGAGTCCGGCTCAAGGTCCTCGACCCGGGTATTGTTCCGCAGCGGCCTAGCTTCCCGAATCCGACCTTGAATATGGCGGCGGCTTTTGCTTTCGCGCTCGTGATGTCTATCGCCTATCTTGCGATTCGATTCGCATACGATCGCACTCGCGAAATGCATCACCAGCGGGCCTTTAGCACGCACTCGGATGTGCTCCGGTGACGAATCGAGTCTTCCAGTTTTGCCGCCCACATACCCCCGAAATACTGGCGATTGCGCTAGGAGTGTGGTGCGCCGCCGCCGCCTTGATCCCCATCACTACCGGTAGGCTCATATTGGTGGTCCCGCTCGTCTTGGCGGCGGTCTTTTACTGGGTGATCCTGCGTCCTTCACGGTGGTTGGTGGCATTCTTCATTTGTCTCCTGTTGTTGCCGCCCTTGCCCCTCCCGTTCGGTAACTCCGGAGTTCACGTGGCTCCTCTATTCGCATTGCTGGGGGTGGTGGCCGGTGTTGTGTGGATACGCGAGTGGCGTTCCTGGAGTCACCCGCTGACCGCGGCGCTGTTGATCTTCACCGGAGTCCTGCTCGAATCTCTGGCGTTCGCGGCGGTCTATTCGGGGTGGGAAATCGCGATCGCAAGCCTGGCGCGAATAATCTTATTCGCCGTTAGCGTTTTTTTATTTCTTTATTCGTATGCCGGTCCCGGTGGTGACGCATCGCAACCCTTCCATATTGCCAGGCTTCTTTTTTGGTTAGCAGTCATGGGAGCGCTCTTTGCGTGCGTGGACTTCTACTTCCAGTTGCCCGCGCCCGCGGGTTACGGCGATCAGTTCGTATACCTGGACGAAGGTGTGTTCCGGCGCGCTCAGGGACTGTTCTACGAAGCCAGCACGCTCGGGAACTTCTGTGCCTTCTTCCTGGTTATGGCAATGGTCTGTTTTTTCAGGCGGCGCCAGGATACTCCTCTGTCCCGCGCTGCACTCCAGTTCGGAGCCGTGGCACTGTCAGCGGCACTGATGTTTTCCTACTCTCGAGCCTCGGTTCTAAACGTAATTGTCGCCGCGGCGGTCCTGGCTTCGATTCATGGAGGACGGGTTCGGCGCTCGCTCTTGATGCTGCTGGCGGCATTGGTGGCCGCAGGAGGCGCTATCCAACTCGCCGCACCCAAGCTGTCCGCCAACTACTGGGGCCGTCTCGTGGGATCATTCAGCTTCTTCGACCACTCGCCGGATCAGGTGCTCTCGGGACGTTTGGGCCACTGGCAGATTTTGTACGACTTCCTGGCTCGCGAACCGTGGCACGCCGTCTTTGGCATCGGCTACAAGACCTTGCCCTATTCAAACTTTGTCGGGGACAAGGTCATCGCGGATAACACCTACCTCGGGCTGCTGGTGGAGACCGGCATTGTCGGTCTGGCCGCGTTCATCGGTCTAAATATCGTCATCCTTCGGACAGGATGGATGGCTCGGCGCTCGCGCCGGCCTCAAACGCAGTTCTTCGGGGAGTGGATCTTCTGCTTCTGGTGCGGCCAAATGGTCCAAATGCTATCCGGCGACCTCATTACGTATTGGCGGGTGCTTCCGGTCTACTTCTGGGTGCTCGGCACGGCTGCGCGGCTAACGCAGGAGGCCGCTTGAGAATCCTATTCCTCGACCAGTTCAGCGAGCTCGGGGGAGCACAACTCTGCCTGCGGGACGTGCTGCTTGAAGTTAGCCGGCTCGGCTGGCAAGCGGAAGTTATGGCTCCGGGCGCGGGGCCGCTGCTCGATTTTGGGCGAGAGCTGGGGTTCGCAACACACCAGCTTCCGCTCGCCCGCTACGCCAACGGCCGTAAGACCGCGTCCGATGCTTTACGATTTGGCGTGGACGTCGTACGGAGCGTGCGGATTCTGCGCCGCGTTTTGAGAGAACACCCGGTAGATCTCATTTATGTCAACGGGCCTCGAATACTGCCGACTGCCTGGGGGCTTCGCTTACCGGTCCTGTTTCACTCGCATAGTCTTCTCGACAAGCAATATGCGCGTGCCATAGCCGGTTGGGTTCTTAGAGGCGTCCCAGCCAGCGTGCTGGCATGTTCGGAATTCACCGCTCAGCCACTAAGGATGCTGCTTCGTGCAGACGGCGTCCGGGTGGTCTACAACGGAGTACCGGATCACGGCTTTCGCCCGCGAAACCCGAGCGAAAGTCCGATTCGAGTTGGGATCCTGGGACGTATCGCCCCGGAAAAAGGGCACTTGGATTTTCTCCGCGTCGCAGCCGCGATTCCGGATCGAAAGAAAGTGCAGTTTTGCATCACAGGTGCTTCCCTGTTTTCCGATGCCGCTTACGAGCAGAGAGTTCGCTCGGCCAGCGCTGCCGCCGGAGTAGAACTCCGCGGGTGGACAAACGACGTATCGCAAGCGCTTCATGATCTCGACCTTCTGGTGGTGCCCTCGGCCGGCCATGACGCGAGCCCGAGAGTGATCCTGGAAGCGTTGTCCGCTGGAACATGCGTTGTTTCGTATCCTTCAGGCGGGATCCCCGAACTCATTCGCGATGGATACAGCGGATTGCTCACGGGATCTTCCTCGCCGGAGGGAATGGCGATGCTGGTACGGACCCTGGCAGCGAATCCGGAGATGAGAGGCCGTCTCGCTGCCCACGGACGGCGCGAGTGGGAAGCACGCTTTAAGGTGGAACGTTTCCGCTCCGAAGTGTGCTCGGCGATATCCGGCGCGGTTGCTTCGCGAGCGCTCTGTGCCAGCGGACGCCATTCCGCGCCACCGGCAGCAGCGTCCGCGCGTGATGGAACGCTCTCCGCGCCATAAACCACGCCCCGAATACTACTCGCTTAAGGCGAAGGCTCCAATCCGGTGCTGGCACATGCGCATCCACGATCACAGGGTTAAAACGAACCGGAAAGAGGCGCGCCTTGGCGACCCGGAGGCGGTCACGCCATCCATTCACCAGGCACCAGTGCAGGAACAGTTCGTCCTTGTTGGGATGCTCCAAGGCCTTCAACGGGGAGAGCGCGAACAAATCAAACCAGCGTCGAACGGATGCCGGTAATGACTGGCACAACTCCTGAACACAAGGATGCACGCGGCAATCGAACCAGTCGATCGCAAGCCGGAATGCGATCGCCTCCACCAGTCCGGAGGACTTTCGGTCCCGCCAATTCAGCCAGTACGCATGATTCCCCGCACTTTGCTCTAAGAAGTGCGCCAATTCATATACGTGGTATGCGCGCACATCGCCGCGAACCAGGTGGCGGACCAGATGCCACGCGGTATATGAAAGCCCGTCGATCGGGTCGAGGGTTGGCAGCGAGATCCCTTGGATCGTGCGGCTGACGCGCCGCTCCCAGAAACCGCCATCGCTGGCGACGGCAAAACGTTCGGTTGCCGGGTCCCAGAACCGGAAATGGAGTTCAATGGTCAGCGGCATTTCCGGATCGTAATAGTCGCCGTTGGGACGCCATCCAGTCATCCGGATCATTGGGGGGAGATGATCGACGGAGATTCTACCCTTCTGGCCAAACGGCTCATAGCCCAGAGACTGGATCACTTCAAAGGCAGGCTGGATCGCCTGCGGAGGGCAGTACAGGTCCAGATCGTACTGCGGACGGTGGCGCAAGTCGTTACAATACCCGGGCCACTGCGCAAGTCCCTTGAGCACGATGAAGTCGACACCCTCCGAAGAGAAGGCGCGTGCCACCTGCTGATATGCCTGCAGTACGCGATCATGCCGGATCGCATTGTTCCGCAGATTCCCAGCGAGCCGTTCTTGAACCCACCCCGGAAGTTCCGGGAGGCAACGGACAGCCAAGGGAAGCGTGAGTTGCGACCGATCGGTGAGCGCCAGCAACCTGGGCCACTCCTGGTGAGGAAGTTCGCGAAGATTGCTCCTCCGATCACGGCCGAAGCTGAGACTCCGGAGAATCGTAAGAAGACTGGACGGCATTCAGCGCCGCCCCGCGACCAGCGAGCGGAGAATTCGCTCAGCGGAATCCAGGTCGTAAAAGCGCAATCGAAGCGTCGGGAGCGCCAAAAGCTCCACCAGGGACCGGCGCTGGTCAATGCGGCTCGATTCGTCACCGAAGCAGATCGCCTGTTCAAGGAGGCGGAGAGCTTCCTCCCGCCGGACCGCCTCGGCCACGGCCGGTATGGGGCGGTCTGAGCGCTCCAGAAGGACGACGTGGCTCGCTGTACCTTCAAGAGCGCACTTCAGTTGCAGATCCTGAGGATCGATCTCGATATCGTCTTTCCCGTTCGGTCGTACAACCCGCGGGTATGCTTCGAGCTCTGGAAACAGTTGGCGAGCTGTTTCCCGGAAACGAATTTCGAACGGCCGTCCCAAGACCCGATAATCAGTTCTGCCCCGAACGATCGCGGTTGCGTCTCCCGAAAGGAAGGTCCAGCCTTTGCGCGCACAGGCGAATGCGAGGCACGTCTTGCCCGCACCGGAATCGCCGCACAGAAGTACACCGCGTCCGTCGAGCGCAATGCAGGAGGCATGCGTGAATGTCAGGTAGCGTGCGGCAACCAGCACATAGGCCAAGGGCTCGAGGAAATGGTAGCGCAAGGTGTCGCTGGCGATATTCTCCGTAAAACAGGCAAATCCGGCTCCCGCCCGGAGGTCAGCCGTAGCGAAATGGTGGCAGTCAGCCACAATCGAAAACAGGTGGTCGCGGCCGCGGAATACAGGGACCGGCGGTGGAACCGCTGTATTGTTTTGGGTGATTGTGATGTTCAGACGCACGGCAGGCTCATTGGAAAGGCGTGGATAGCGCGACCAGATTCGGGCTGCGGTGGAGTGAACAAGCTCCGAATTGGTGGCGATATGCAGCCGATATCCCATTGGAAAGTACTCGGCCTCAAGCGATAGCGGAGTGGCCGATTGCAGGGGATCGTGGTGCGTCGCCGCGGCCACCGGACTATTTCCACCCACTGGGAGCGCGGTTAGCGTCACAATCTCTTAGAAAGCCGCGCGGTCCACGGCGGAACACCAGAATCGCGAGCGCGGTAAATACGAGTGCTTGCACCGACGAAGCTGCCAGCGCGATTCCCGCAACTCCGAGGCGAGCCATCCAGGCATAGTTCAGACCCGTGCTGACCACTAGCGCGGCGCCTGAAAATGGGAGCATTACACGGTTTGCCTTCAACGCAGAAAGGACCCGCATCAGGATTGTGGTTCCGAGAATAAAAGGCAGCTGAAGCAGCGAGCAGACTTGTACCGAGGCCACGGCATCGGTATCCGCGGAGGTGAACGCACCGCGCTGCATGGTCAGCCGCACAATGGGAGTTGAAAATACGATCAGGAGAACACCGGCAACTCCTGCAACTGCCATCGATCCGGAGAGAATCCGCCGCAGCGACTGTCTCATTCGTTCCCAATCGCGCGCAGCTACCATGGAGGAAAATCCCGGAAGGATGGTGATAGCGAGGGCCCCCGGACCAATTGCCATCAACACTCCAGCCAGGCGAGTACCGTAGTTGAGAATCGATACGCTTCCTGCTCCAAGGGCCACTGCCATCGCCTGCCCGATGAAGGCGTGGTCGTAACCAGATAGCCGTACTCCCTGCCGATCTCGGGTATGGAGATGTCAGCCGCGCGCCGGCGTGGCAGGATCGGAAATCCGGCTTGGCGGAGTCCCCAACCAAGCACCACGACTTCCGCAAGTGAGGCCAGACTCGTTCCGGCGGCTAGGACTGAGACGCCATAGTTTGTTCCAGCCGTCAGAATGCACAAAATAATCACCACTGGCGTCAGAGTAACTGTAAGGGCTGGGATCACGAAGCTGCGCCGGGAGTTCAATACGGCGCGCCAGACGTTCGCCACCGCAGCCAGGGGAAGAATCGGCGTCATGAGAAGAGTCAAAATTCCTAGCAGGCGCAGGTTGATGCGGCCTCCGGCGTCTAGGGTCGCAATGACGGCGGCAACGGCCGCCAGGATCGCCGCGGCAACGCTGGCGAGCAATAAGCTACGCCACAGAACGTGCGCGTATAAGTCGACCGGCTTCGCCTCACCTTCCCTGTATTCGAACTCTACGAGGGCGGGAACCAGCACGGGCACCAGGGGGCCGCAGAAGACATCAGCCAAGAATGAAGGCGCCAGGAAAGCCAGCAGGTAACTGTCGAGGGCGGCACTCGATCCGAAAACCCGAGCCAGTGCTAAGGCCTTGGCAGCCCCCATAACCTTGGCTAGAGTCGTGAAGGCGCTTACGGTTAGAGTGTCGAACAGTATCCCGCGCTTGGGAAGCGACGACTGATGCGGCTCAGGAGGCTTCGCAAGTCCGATTTGCTGGGCTATTCCCGTAGAACGCTACTCCTCTCGCGGACTCACCGCTGCGCAATACTGCTTTCAGTTTTCGTCGTGCATTCACGATGTACGCTTTGGCGCCGCTTGGGTTCGAAAGCATCATTTGGCGAGTAATCACCGCAAGAGGGAGCCCATGACCGTAGTGAAGCGCCATGACGCGGACTTCCGTGGGCGTCAGGGTTGCCTGGATCAGGCGCCACATGCTGCGGAAGGACTGATCCCTTTCCATTGCCAGATGTATTTCCTGGCCGTGCGCGCCAGGAAGGTTGTCCGGCATTCGTTCACCGTCTTCCACCGGCTCAATGTGACGTTTCTTCAAGGCGTTCAAACAATGATTCCGCGTAAGAACGAACAGCCAGGTCGAAAACCGGGAGTTACCGCGGTAGGTACATAACCGCCGGAACGCGCGTAAAAATACTTCTTGAACCAGATCCGGAACACGATCTGGCTCGCGGATGACCCGATAGCACCACTGCGTAACTCGCGGTTGATATCGCCGGAACAGTTCGCCAAACAAATCGTCGACGGTGTGCCGATCTACGGCACTGCGCAGCAAAAACACCAGCGCCTCGTCGCTGAGAGTATCGATATTGCGGGATCCCACGGCACAAACGGCGACGCGGAAATCCCACGTGTGCAGGGTTTTATTCTCTACTCCTTCGCTCGGAAGGGTAGCCGCGCTGTCCATGACCTCGAAAACTGCCATGCTGGCTTAGACCCGCAACTTGGGTTCGCGGATGTAAACACATTGTGAACAGTTTGTAAATACTGTTCTAATCGGGCTGCCCCAACGTGGGTGGGTGTAATCCAAACAGCCCAGGAGAAATCGAAGCCTGAATCTTGTTTGAAGGCACCCGCGGCAAAGACACAAGAGGCGCGGGACCCGCATGTGCCCGCGGGTCTTCTGGCCGGCACCTGTTTAGTACAGCTCGAAAACGGCGCTCAAATACTGCTGCAGAAAACTCAGAGGCTCGAAGCCTGAGCTGCGCCGGATCGATCAGGCTCTCTACGCGATCGAAGATACGCAAGGCATCCTCCAAGGAGGATTCGATAGGTTCTGCATACAGTACGCCGCAGCCGTTTTCAACAATATCCAATGCGCCGCCCCGGCTAAGCGCGATTACCGGTTTGCCGCTGGCGAGAGCCTCGACCATAGTCATCCCGAAGTCTTCTTCTCCGGGCATGAGAAAGGCAGTGGATTTGGCATACAGTTCTTTCAACTCCCGGTCCGGAACGCGGCCACAGAACTCGACATTGTTCGCCGCCAGTTTCCGCAGGCGGAGGTACTCCGGTCCGTCTCCGACGATTTTGAGTTGCCGCCCATTTCGGGAAAATGTCTGGACAGCATAATTAAGTCGCTTGTACGCCACCATTTCGGAGACGATCAAAAAGTAGTCGCTGCTGGCGGAGTGATGAAACGACTCAACCGGAACGGGCGGATAGACGACACGTGACTTGCGGCGGTAGGTTTTCCAAATGCGATGCTTGACGTTCCGGCTGTTTGCCACGAATGTATCTACGCGGGCAGCGGTCGCGTGATCCCAAGTTCGCAAGTAACTGGCGATCGGCGCCATAAGCGCGCGCGATACGACACCCTGCTGGAACTCGTTACGATAGGCCGGATAGAGTTCCCACAGATAGCGCATGGGTGTGTGGCAATAGCAAATATGCCGACTGGTTGAGGAAGTGAGCACACCCTTGGCCGGGCCCGATTCGCTGCTGATGATCAGATCATAAGGGCGAAGGTCGAACGCCTCGAGGGCCATCGGCATCAAAGGCAGCAGCGAACGATATACCTTCCTGAAAGGATTCAAGAAAGATGCCGTTACGTTTTTCGAGCGGATTAGCGCGGGTACGGACTCGGGATCGTAGAAGAGCGTAAAGATGTCGGCATCGGGGAATATCCGGCAGATCGCTTCGAGCACTTTTTCCCCGCCGCGCGATCCCAGAAGCCAGTAATGGACCAGAGCTACCTTCATTTCAATGGCACGCTTTCTTCGTCCAACCGATGGCGATATAGCCGCACGTCATGGTTGCCAGAAACATGGTCAGCACTTCGCTGTCACCCAGGTTGTACTCGAAAAAGCCTTCCGCCAGGACAGCCGCGATGACCGCCAAAGCGCCCAGCCAAACGAATCGAGCCTCGGTCTGGCTGGGCCATGCTCTTAATGCTCTGCGAAAATCGCGCGCTATTCTTCCGATCATCCAGAGTATGCAGGCCAGCGCGGGAAGTCCCCGTTCAGCGGCGTACTGGAGATATACATTGTGCAAGTGTCCGTACCAGCCCTTCGGGAGCGGCAGCGGAACGTCCGCCGGCAGGTACTTGAGAAACTGCGGCTGAATTTGCTCCGGCCCGATTCCAAATACCGGATGCGCCGCAACCATCCGCACCCCGGTTCGCGCCATGATGGTCCGCCGATAGTTTGAATCGACGTTGCCATGGGGGCGGAAGACCGACCGCACTC
>Ga0207694_10001541_pt1 | contig 19589 bp, 11 predicted proteins | sample KBSC34metaG_FD_184353 | JGI IMG/M metagenome (GOLD analysis project Ga0207694, IMG submission 184353) | Corn rhizosphere microbial communities from Kellogg Biological Station, Michigan, USA - KBS C3-4 metaG (SPAdes) (version 2) | ecosystem: Host-associated > Plants > Roots > Rhizosphere > Soil... | reverse complement strand
GGCCAAGCTCGACGCCGGCGACTACGACGCGATCGTACTTGCCTGCGCCGGTCTCGAACGGCTCGGCCTTGGCGCGCGCATCAAAAGCCGGCTCGCCGCGCCGGAATGGCTGCCTGCCGCGGCGCAAGGCGCGATCGCCGTGGAATTGCGCGCCGGCGACTCGCGCACCGCAGAGCTGATCGCACCGTTGCATGATGCCGCGACGGCGCGCTGCACCGGCGCCGAACGCGCGATGACGCGGCACCTGCAGGGCAACTGCGAGGTGCCGATCGCCGCCTGGTGCGTGGAAACCGAATACGGCCTGCAGTTGCACGGCCTCGTCGGCGACGCCGCGAACGGACGGCTGATCCGCGCTTCGGGCGCGACCCCCTTCGACGCCGAGCCCGAGGCGCTAGGCCGCAAGGTCGCGGAAGAATTGCTCGCGCTCGGCGCGGGCGAGTTGTTGAAAACCTGACCGCAGCCGAGGCTTTACGGCAAGCGAACCCTTGCCACGACCGGAAGGTGGTCCGATGGGAACCGCGCCTCAACGCTGTCGGTCAGCGTCGCATACTTGAGCACCTCGACGCCGCGGCCGACGAAGATGTAGTCGATGCGCTCGGGCAGCTTCGAGTCGAGCTTGAAATCCTCGAACGTGCCCTGCGGGCCGTACGCCGGCTCGGCGCTGACTTCGCGCGCGTCGCGCAATGCCGTCTTCATCGTCTGGATCTGCTCGGTCTCGGGCGTCGAATTGAAGTCCCCAATGCAGATCATCGTGGCGTTGCCCGCGATCTCGCGCATCTTGCGCAGCATCAGCTTGGCCGACTCGCGCCGCGCGACTTCGCCCTGGTGGTCGAAGTGCACGTTGAAGACGAAGAAGCGCCTGCCGTTGACGCGATCGTGAAATTTCGCCCAGCTCGCGATGCGGTTGCAGCACTTCGCGTCCCAGCCTTTGGAGGGGCGATCCGGTGTTTCGCTTAGCCAGTAGTCACCATGCTTCTCGACCTCGAAACGCGCCGTGCGGTAGTAGATTGCCGAATGCTCGCCGGCGTCCTTGCCGTCGTCGCGGCCGATGCCGACGTGAGCGAAGCCCGGCATCGCGTCGAGATCCGTGATCTGCTCGGGCAGCCCTTCCTGCGTGCCGACGATGTCGAACTCGTGGTAGCGGATCAGCACCTTGACCGCGTCGACACGGTGCGGCCAAGCATTCGCGCCGTCGGACGCGGTATTGAGGCGCAGGTTGTAGGTCGCGATGTTGATTTCCGGCGACGCGCCAGCCGCAAGGGCAAGCTGCGCTGCGCAAAAACAAGCCAGTGCCACGAGCACTTGTGCGATGCTGAGCGGGACAACGGGTTGACGCAGGATTTTTTCGCGGCAGGATACGTACACGACCATGGTTGCTTCCTCATCCGACATGACCGCGATCATAGCGTTATGCACCTGTCCCGACGCGCAAACCAGCCAGCGCATCGCGACCGTGCTCGTCGAAGAACGCCTCGCCGCCTGCGTCAACCGCCTCCCGGGCCTGATCTCGACCTACCGCTGGCAGGGTCTTCTCCACCGCGAGGAGGAGCAGCTGCTCATCATCAAGACCACGCGCGAACGTTTCGATGCGTTGCGCGAGCGCATCCTCGCCCTGCACCCCTACGAATTGCCCGAAGTCGTCGCCGTCGACATCGCCGCCGCGCATGCGCCGTATCTGGCATGGATCGAAGCGCAAACTAAGCCGCCGCACTCTTGAACCGGCGCCGGTCGATTCGAGCGCAGTAGGTTTTTGCAGGCGCGCTCTTGTACATTCCTCCCTGCTGCATTTCGCCTCCGAGCCGCCCACCCCGCCATGGCCTCCATCGTCCTGCGCAACCTTCGCAAGCTCTACGCCGACGGCCGCGTCGCGGTGAAGGACTTCAGTCTCGATGTTCGCGACGGCGAGTTCGTCGTCTTCGTCGGCCCCTCCGGCTGCGGCAAGTCGACGACGCTGCGCATGATCGCCGGCCTCGAGGAGATTTCCGGCGGCACGCTCGAAATCGACGGCAAGGTGGTCAACGACCTCGCGCCGAAACAGCGCGACATCGCGATGGTGTTCCAGAATTACGCGCTGTACCCGCACATGAGCGTGCGCGAGAACATGGCTTTCGCGCTCAAGCTCGCCGGCCGTGGCAAAGCCGAGATCGACCGACGCGTGCTCGAAGCCGCGCGCATGCTGCAGCTCGAACCCTTGCTCGAGCGCAAGCCCGCCGCGCTGTCGGGCGGCGAGCGCCAGCGCGTTGCGCTCGGCCGCGCGATCGTGCGCGAGCCCAAGCTGTTCCTCATGGACGAGCCGCTGTCGAATCTCGACGCCAAGCTGCGTGTCGAGATGCGTGCCTCGATCGGCCGGCTGCACGACCGCCTCGGCGTGACCACGATCTACGTCACCCACGATCAGGTCGAGGCGATGACGATGGGCGACCGCATCGTCGTGATGAAGGACGGCGAGATCCAGCAGATTGCCGCGCCGATCGAGCTCTACGAATTCCCGCTCAACAAATTCGTCGGCGGCTTCATCGGCTCGCCGGCGATGAGCTTTCTGCCCGCGCGCTGGGAAGCGGGTGTCTTCAACGGCCAGGGATTTGCGCTGGCATTGGCGCCGGCACAGCGCGAACGATGGAAGCTCGGCGAACGCCGGGACGTCTGGGTCGGTCTGCGTCCCGAGACGCTGCGCCTCGTCGATAAAGACACCCCTGCCACGCACGGCCGCTTGCACGGCACTGCCGAAGTCGTCGAGCCGCTCGGCGCAGAGACTATTCTCACCGTCGCAATCGGCGCGGAAGATCGCGTCGTCGCGCGTATCGCCGGCCATTTGCGCCTGCGCGCCGGCGCGCCGGTCGAACTCGGACTCGACCCCGAAAAGTTGCACGTATTCGACCGCGCGAGCGAACTGAACCTGGGCCGCCTTGCCGCCTGAGCGCAGGCTGCACAGGAAGTGCAAGCACACACCAGGCCGCAACAACAAAAACCGCGCAAAGCGCGGTTTTTTCGTCCTCGACAACCGCGTCCAGACTGGGAGCGCTCCCGTTGATGACATCAACCGCGAATGCTAGGGGCGCTCGAAACCGCCAGCCAACCAGTGCAATTCATGCGACGGGTAGAGGACTGATCCCACCCGCCCTCTTGTCCGGTTTCTGCAGTGCAGCAAATATATTTCAAATAGTTTTATTGAAATTTCAATCAATGCGTCATAGCATATTCATCAAGGCGTAAAAAGGTTCCACCCCCAATTGATGCGGTAGCCGAGCTTGGAGTCCGATTCGGATGGCGAACGGTCGAGACAATACGTTGGACTTCTCCAGCGGAATGCCGCTCGCAACGGCGCCAAACCGCGATTTCGAGCGATTTCTGCGCGACCAGCGCGACGCTCTGGTCTGTTCTCTTCGGCAGCACGTCGTTCATCGTGAGGACGCGGAGGATCTCGCTCAGGAAAGCCTCGTGCGGCTCGAGCGTTATCGTGATTCCCAGCCCCGCGAAACGTGGAAGCGCCTGCTCTATCGCATCGCCAGCAATCTTGCCCGCGATCTGTTCCGGCACGACGAAGCGCGTCTGCGGGATCGTCACGAGGTGTTCGACGAAGCCTTGCACGATCAGCCCGATGAAACGTGCAATCAAGAGGAACGCCTGCAGCATCATCAGGAGCTCGCAGCGATCCGGGTCGTCGTCATGGGCCTGCCGGTCCGCTGCCGCGAAGTTTATCTGCTCAATCGCATCGAAGGCATGAGCTATACCGAAATCGCCGGTCATCTGGGGATTTCGAACAAGGCCGTGGAAAAACACGTATCGCGCGCGCTGGCAACTTTGCGCGAGAGGTTGGGTGAACGCGACGCCGGTACGTTGTAAGGTATAGAGGCGGACGGAATCCCGACAGTGGACACTGAAACCAATCGTAGTGCGGCTGAATGGCTCGCACGCGTCCATTCACCCGATTGCACGCCCTCCGAGCGAAGCGATTTCGAGCGCTGGCTCGCGGCGGACCCGCGCAATCGTGCGGCATTCGTCGAAATGGAGCGGCTTTTTGCCCGTTCGGCGGACTTGCGCGATGACGCATTGATCCGCGCGACGGCGCGCCGGATCAAGCGCGGTGGCCAACCAGCACCGTGGAAGCGGTACGCGACGAGGATCGTGCCCCCGCTGGCGGCAGCGGCGTTGATCGCGCTCGCGATCGGAATACGCAAGCCAGCAGACGAAGACCTGCGCTACGTCACCGCAATCGGCGAGCAACGCTCGGTGATTCTGCCCGACGGCTCGACGATTGTTCTTGATACAAATTCCGCAGTCATTGCCCGCGTTCGGCCCGGCGCGCGCGAAGTCACCTTGGAGCGGGGCCAGGTGCAATTCCAGGTCGTGCACGATCCGGCCGTTCCGTTTACGGTTCTCGCAGGTGATGGCGCCGTGCATGACATCGGTACCGAATTCCAGGTGCGCAAGGATCGCGATCAGGTAACCGTGACGCTGATCGAAGGCTCTGTGTCGGTGAGCGCTCCTGTGCCCGGCCAACCCGTGGACAAACCGCGTAGCGAAGTTCTGCAGCCCGGTCAGCAATTGGCCTTCGACAATCGCGGAACTTGGAATAGGCAGGCCGCAAATCTGAAAGCCGCAGAAGGCTGGACGCGAGGGGATCTCGTGTTCGAACAACGCCCGTTAGGCGAACTCATCGGCGAAATGAATCGCTACACGCAGAACCCCATCCGTTTGGGTGAATCCCCGCTTGCCACGTTGCGCGTGAGTGGCGTCTTCCACAAGGGCGATCAGCATTCGTTGCTGCTCGCTCTCCGCAGCGGCTGGGCATTGCGCGCCGATCGTCGTGGCGACGGAGAAATCGTCCTTTATCGGGACTGATCGACGCCGATGGAAGATCGGCGTACGTCGACCTCGTGTTCGCAGACGCGAGGTAGGGTGAGAGGGGGTAATATAGAGTCGTGCGGGTCGCCGGTCATGTACAGAGGCTCTCTTAAGTTTCGGTACGTGAGGCATATAGTGAGAAATATGCGGGGGACGTGTCAGACGGCGGCAATTGCGATCGCGCTGGCGTTGGGAAGTCCGTTGACTGTCACCGAAGCGATGGCGCAATCGACGGCGCGGGATTTTCGGGTGGAAGCTGGCTCGCTCGGCCAGGCGCTCAATCAGTTCGCTGCGCAAAGCCATGTGCAGATCATCTACGCGCCCGAACTCGTGCAGAATCGAACCAGCTCCGGCTTGACCGGCTCTTTTGCGCCGGAAGATGCGCTGAAAGCGCTGCTGAAGGGCGCCGCGATCGCGATTGAGCAGGTCAATACATCGACGTTCGTGTTGAAGGCCATGCAAACCAAAACTTCGACTCCGGCCAAACCCGCGAGCCAGGGTGGAATGCAAGCCACGCAAGAACCGAAGACTTCCGAAGCATTCGCAACGATCACGGTCACGGGTATTCTCGCTGCGCAAGAGGGGGCGCTGAGCACGAAACGTGATTCGAATGGATTTGTCGACGCGATCAATGCCGAAGATGTGGGCAAGCTGCCCGACATGAACGTTGCCGAGGCGCTGCAACGCGTCACGGGTGTCGCGATTCAGCGTTCGCGCGGCGAAGGCGATTTCATCTCGATCCGCGGCCTCGGGCCCAGTTTTGTTCGTGGCGAAATCGACGGTCGCACCCTGGTCAGCTCGACTGAAACTTCCTACGCGGATCTCAACGGCGGTGGCGGAAGCAGTACGGGCCGGGAAACTAACTTCGACCTGCTGCCTGCCGAAATCATTTCGTCGATCGAAGTCGTGAAGTCTCCATCTGCCTCGCAAGTCGAGGGCGGCATCGGCGGCGTGGTAAATATCAAGACCCAGCGTCCGCTCGCGCTCGGCAATACCACGGCGGCGTCCTTCGATGAGACGTATCGCGACTTCAACGGCAAATACTCTCCGCGCGCTTCCGCCCTCGTGAGCTGGGTCAATGCGGACAAGACCTTTGGTGCGTTGGGCTCGGTGGCATATTCCGAGCGTCAAATCCGTGAAGATTCCACCAGCACCTATACCTGGATCCCGAAAGGTTTTGCTAACAACGCCTTCACGTACGATACCAACGGCGATGGCAAATCCGACGGCAGTCTGACGACCCCGTGGGTATTCTTCCCCGAATCCGTCAACGAAACGCGCAAGCGCGCGACCGCGCAGGGCAGCCTGGAGTGGAAGTTCGCCGATGACAGTCATCTGGTCGTCGATGCGCTGTATTCCCGGCGCGATCTGAACTCGACCGACCATTACGGGCTGCTTGCGCTTTGCTGCGGCGCCGCCGTCCAGTCCCCGGGCATACCGGCCAATGCGGATGGTAGCCTCACGCTTGAGCATCCTGTGCTCGTCGGCAGTACCCTCGTTGGATTTGACGGGGTATCGCCGAACTCCCTCTTCTACACAGACACGTACCACGCCGTCGAGACTCTCTATACTCTGGGTGCCAACTACAACAAGATGCTGGGCGATTCCTGGGAGTTGAATACCGACCTGGCCTATTCGAGGTCGCGAGCCGAAAATGTCGGTACTGGCGTCGGCATGCAGGCCCAGACCTCGATGCCGTATACGTATTTCCAGGCAAACCAACAGCAAGTCAGTTTGGGGCCGCTCCCTGCGGGGTACAGAGACCCGGCGAACTTCGACGCGTACAGCATCGGAAATGGGCAGATCACCAACAATGATCACGAATCCTCTGTCGCCGCGTCTCTAAAGAGAAACCTGTCCGCGGGATTCATCAGTGCAGTGGAATTCGGTGCACGGTACAGCGACCGCTTCATGGATAGGCTCGAGTACGATGACAGTATTGGCGGCAGCGGACCCGGCGGAATGATCTTCAATCTCAGCGGCCTTGGCCCGAGCGCCTTCGAGCACGGCCCCTCGGACTACATGGGCGGCCAGGTCGCGAATGCATTCCCGTTGGGCTCGTTCTTGTACCCAAACTACGATCAGTACCTCAGCTACCTCAAGAGCAAGAACCCGGCAGCAAGCCTCAATTCCGCGTTCAACTCGACGACTTCGTTTGCGGTCAAGGAAAAAACGACCGCCGCCTTCGCTCAGGCGGACATCGACACCGAGCTTGGGGGAATTCCGATCGAGGGAGATGCGGGTATTCGTCTGGTGAAAACCGACACCTCGGCGACGGCGTTCTTCCGTCCGTTCACAATTATCTTCACTCCAGTATCAGGTGGCGGGACCGTTGGGGGTGTCGTCTACACAAGTCCGAACATCACGCCGAACACTATCGGCCACAGTTACAACAATGTGTTGCCGATGACGAATCTGCGGGCCGAATTCACCGAGGATCTGTTGCTGCGTTTTTCGGCTGGCCGCAGCGTTAGCCGACCGACCTTCGCTGCAATGAATCCGGTGCTTAGCAGCGTGAATCCGACCAACCTTTTGGCAACAGCCGGAAACCCGAACCTCAAGGCCTACCTGTCGGACAACTACGACCTGGGCCTGGAATGGTATTTCGGCAAGGGTAGCGCGCTTTACGCTGCGGTATTCCACAAGGACATTCACGATTTCATCGGCCCGTCGACGACCACCAACACCACGTTCTTTGGCGTCGAATGGAAAGGCCTGACGCAGCCACAGAACCAAGGCGACGCCAGCATTGACGGCGTCGAGGTGGGTGCCCAACAGATCTTCGAATGCGGTTTGGGCTACGTGCTGAACGCCACCTTGATCAACAGCAGCGCGGCCTTCACTTCGGGAGTGAACAACGGAAAGACCATTCCGTTCGAAGGCGTATCGAAGAAGACCTACAACGCAACGGTGTTCTACGAGAAGAATGGACTCAGCGCGCGCTTGGCTTGGTCGCATCGCGGTGACTACGTCACGATTTCTTCGGATGTGTTGGGTGGCACGATGTACGTTGCGCCCTATAGCCAGCTCGATGCCTCTGCCAGCTATGAGATCGACAAGAACTGGTCGATCTTCGCCAACGGCATCAACCTGACGGGTTCGCATTCGCTGACCTATGTGAACACCCGGCTGGAACCCGCTGCCTACTCGTATGTTGGCAAGCGCTTCGCGCTCGGAATGAAACTGAAGTTCTAGTCTCCCGTCTATGCAATCCAGGGGCTGGATCGACCGCGCGAACCAGTGCGGGGCAGCCGGCCCCTTGCAGTTCCGGGGTTGAGGGGAGCCTCGCGCTGCTTATGCCTCGCCATCTGAAGCAGCGACAGCGATGGCGTGCAGATACAACAGCCAGATCGCCGAACATTCGGATTCCTCGGTGCTTTCGTGTCCGCAGACGCGAGGTAGGGTGGAGGGCTGCGCGATCCGTTACGGTAATGGAGAGCCGTGCGGATCGCCGATCACGTATTGAGGCTCTCCCAAGTTTCGGCACGCGAGGGCGCATTGGTGAGAAATATGCGGGGAACGTGTTTGGACGCGGCAATCGCGCTGGCGTTGGCAAGTCCGTTGGCTGTCACCGGAGTGGTGGCGCAGTCGGCGGCGCAGGGTTTTCGGGTAGAAGCAGGCTCGCTGCTATGCATTCGAGATCTCCAAATCGCAAGCGATCACACTTAAATAGATTGGGGAACGAGAAATGACGATAACTCTGAAATCCACCGTCCTTGCGACGGCCATTGCAGTAGCTCTGTTACCGATCATGGCAGGCGCGCAGAATACAGCGACACCCTCGGGTGCGGCCAATCAGCCGGCGGCTGCGACGGGCGAGCAAGATGCGGTGGCGAAGAAGAAGTCCGACCAGACGCAGGAAATGGCGACGGTTACGGTAACCGGCATCGCAGCTGCGCAAGAGGGCGCGCTGGCCACGAAGCGCGATTCGAACGGATTTGTCGACGCGATCAATGCCGAAGACGTGGGCAAGCTGCCCGACATGAATGTCGCCGAGGCGCTGCAACGTGTCACGGGCGTCCAGATTCAGCGTTCGCGCGGCGAAGGCGACTTCGTCTCGATCCGTGGCCTCGGGCCCAATTTCGTTCGTGGCGAAATCAACGGTCGCACACTGGTCAGCTCGACCGAATCGAGCTACGCGGATCTCAACGGCGGTGGCGGCGCCAGTACGGGCCGGGAAACCAACTTCGACCTGCTCCCTGCCGAAATCATTTCGTCGATCGAAGTCACAAAATCCACCTCTGCTGACCAAGTCGAAGGTGGCATCGGTGGTGTGGTGAATATCAAGACCCAGCGTCCGCTCGCGCTCGGCAATACCACGGCGACCTCCTTCGATGAGACGTATCGCGACTTCAACGGCAAGTACTCTCCGCGCGCTTCCGCCCTCGTGAGCTGGGTCAATGCGGACAAGACCTTCGGCATTCTGGGTTCGGTGGCCTATTCCGAGCGTCAAATCCGTGAAGATTCCACCAGCACCTATACCTGGATTCCGAAAGGTTTTGCCAACAACGCCTTCACGTACGATACCAACGGCGACGGCAAATCCGACGGTAGCCTGACGACCCCGTGGGTATTCTTCCCCGAATCCGTCAATGAAAAGCGCAAGCGCACGACCGCGCAGGGCAGCGCGGAGTGGAGGTTCGCCGATGACAGTCATCTGGTCGTCGATGCCCTGTATTCCCGGCGCGATCTGAACTCGACCGACCATTACGCGCTGGTTGGGCTTTGCTGCGGCGGTGGCCGCCAGGGGCCTGACAATCCGGATGGCAGCGTCATGCTTCAGCATCCTGTGATCGACGGCAGTACCCTTATTGGATTTGACGGGACAGGGCCGAACACCCTCTTCTACACAGACCAGACGCGTGCTATCGAGACTCTCTACAACCTGGGTGCCAACTACAACAAGATGCTGGGCGACTCCTGGGAGTTGAATACCGATCTGGCCTATTCAAGGTCGCGAGCCGAAAATGTCAGTACCAGCGTCGGCATGCAGGCCCAGTCCTCGATGCCGTATACGTATTTCCAGGCAAATGGCGAGCAGCAAATCAGTTTGGCGCCGCTCCCTGCGGGTTACAGAGACCCGGCGAACTTCCTCCCGTACAACATCGGCAACGGTCAGATCACCAACAATGATCATGAAGGCGCTGTCGCCGCGTCGCTAAAGAGAAATCTGTCCGCGGGATTCATCAGCGCAGTGGAATTCGGTGCCCGTTACAGCGACCGCTTCATGAACAGGCTCGAGTACGACGGCGGTATTGGCGGCGCCGGCCCCGGCGGAGTGACCTTCGACCTCGGCGGCCTGAGTGGCTTCGAGCATGGCCCCTCGGACTACATGGGCGGCCAGGTCGCGAATGCATTTCCGTTGGGCTCGTTCTTGTACCCGAACTACGATCAGTACCTCAGCTATCTCAAGAGCAAGAACCCTGCAGCAAGCTTCAATACCACGTTCAACTCGACGACTTCGTTTGCGGTCAAGGAAAAAACGACCGCCGCCTTCGCAAAGGCGGACATCGACACCGAGCTCGCGGGAATTCCGATCAAGGGAGATGCGGGTGTTCGTCTGGTGAAAACCGACACCACGGCGACTGCGTTCTTCCGTCCGTTCACCATTGAGTTCAGCCAAGTATCCGGTGGCGGGACCATCGGGCAAGTCGTCTACACAGCTCCGAGCGTCGCGCCGACCAGCGTCAGCCATAGTTACAACAATGTGTTGCCGATGACGAATCTCCGGGCCGAACTCACCGAGGATCTGTTGCTGCGTTTTTCGGCGGGCCAAAGCATTACCCGACCGACCTTCGCCGAAATGAATCCGGTGCTTAGCGGCGTGAATCCGACCAACCTTTTGGCAACGGCCGGAAACCCGAACCTCAAGGCCTACCTGTCGGACAACTACGACCTGGGCCTGGAATGGTATTTCGGCAAGGGTAGCGCGCTTTACGGTGCGATATTCCACAAGGACATCCACGACTTCATCGGCCCGTCGACGACCACCAACACCACGTTCATGGGCGTCCAATGGAAAGGCTTGGTGCAGCCGCAGAACCAGGGCGACGCCAGCATTGATGGTGTCGAAATAGGCGCCCAACAGATTTTCGAGTCCGGTTTGGGTTACATACTGAACGCCACGTTGATCGACAGCAGCGCGGCCTTCACCTCTGGGGTGAACGCCGGAAAGACCATTCCGTTCACAGGCGTGTCCAAGCAGACCTATAACGCGACGGTGTTCTACGAGAAGAATGGAATCAGCGCGCGCTTGGCCTGGTCGCGTCGCGGCAATTACGTCACGATTCCGTCGGATGTGTTGGGTAGCACGATGTACGTCGCGCCGTATAGCCAGCTCGATGCCTCAGCCAGCTACGAGATCGACAAGAACTGGTCGATCTTCGCCAACGGCATCAACCTGACGGGTTCGCATTCGTTGACCTATGTGAACGTCCCGCTGCAACCCGCTGCCTACTCGTATGTTGGCAAGCGATACGAGGTTGGGGTGAAGATGAAGTTCTGACAAACAGTTAGTTAGTTCTCCCAAGACGTGGGCACATTCGTACTGGTTGGATCTCCTTCAAGGCCAGTGTGGGTGTGCCCACGTTTTTTTGAGTCGTGCGGTATTCCGGGGAACAAACGCAAGGATCGCTCATGGCGTGTTCGCTCGGGCAGTCGGAGCATCGGCGCGCCCGGTCGCGCTGCAATCGTTGAACGAACAGATCGCAGGTGACCTTGATGGCTTCTCTCTTGCCCGACCGCAGGACCCTGGTGGTCGGCTTCGGTATTACGCTCGGCAATACGGCGCAGAGCGCCATTCCCTGGATATCCGGCAGCCTGGTCGAATCGGCGCATCTGGACATCCAGCAGGCGAGCCTCATGATCACTGCCGAAGTGTTCACGATGGGCATCGTGATGTTGTGCGCGTCCGCCTTCGTGCACAGGCTGCCGAAAAAGGCGGTACTGATTTTCGCCACGTTGCTGGCCATAGCGGCGCAAATCGCGTCCATCTACGTGACCCAGCTCGGAGCGCTCGCCCTCGTCCGGGCAGTGTCCGGTGCGGCGTTCGGTCTCGTCTATTCGCTGGCCTCGGCCATCGGCGCGGGTGCAGAAGCCCCGCAGCGCACCTACGGCGCCGCAGGCACCATCGCCTTGCTTCTCGGCGTGCTCATCAATCCGATGCTCGGTTACGGCATGCAGACCTATGGCGCGGCGGGCGTGTTCAGCGGCATCGTCATCCTGGCCGTGGTCCTGGCCGTGCCCCTATTTCTGATTTCCTTCAAATCGTTCGAGGCTTCGCCAACGGTCGCAGGCGCAATCGCCGCGGACCAGGTCAAGTCCGAAGAACGCTTCGACCTGCCTTCCGCTGGCGGTGTCGTCCTGACCATGGCCTTGATGTCGGCAGCGGTGAGCGGACTCTACGTTTTTCTCGAGCGCATCGCCCACTCCGTCGGCCTGGAAGGCACAGCCTTGGGCGCCGGGATGTCCGTCGTCTCGCTGATCGGCGCGTCAGGCGGCGTGATCGCCATTTTTGTTTCCAAGCGCGTCGGCAATGTCCTGCCGTTGTTGATCGGCCTGCCGCTGGTCGGCGTCATCATCCTCGGTATCGCAACGGCCAAGAACCAACCTCAATTCTGGAGCGTGTTCAGCGCGCTCACGGTGATGTTCTGGTTCCTCTATCCGTTCATTTTCGGACTGGCGGCCAAAGTCGATCCGAAAGGCCGCGTCGCCTCGGCGACCGGCAGTGGCAAGATCCTGCTCGCTTCGGGCGGGACGGCCTTGGCGGGTTTCCTCGGCGCGAACTACGGAATGCAGAGCTACGGCTATGCGGCGATAGTTATCTGCCTTTTGTCCGCCGCGATGGCTGCCTGGGTTATCGCGCGTTTGAGGGAACACCGTACAGCTTGTATCTCATCCCCTGAAGTTGCGTAACTCAGCAGATGGCGTGGCGTGCTTAAAAAAGGAGCAGGCAGATCGGTTTCTTTTTCGATGACGTGACATGGGTATTGCGACGAAAAACTTTACTGAAAGGTTTGTGATGAAAAATCTAGTGAAAAATTTCCGACTGCTTGCCGCACTTGCTCCGTTCGTGCTGTTCTCTCCCGCGCACGCCGCCGACAAGGTCAAGGCCGAAGCGCAGGCGCGTGCCAAGTGGCCGAACCTGCAGGAAGTCATCGTCGTGATCAAAACGCATTACGACATCGGTTATACCCGTTCGGCAAAGGATGTGGTGCAGTACTACCGCACGGAGATGATCGATCGCGCGGTGGGCGCGATGGAAAAAAACAAAGCCGCCCCCGAAGATCAGCGTTACTCCTTCACCATGCCGGGTTGGGTGCTGCACAAAGTGCTCGACGACTGGCAGGGGCAAACTCCGGAGCGCAAGGCGAAGCTCGACGAATTCGTGAAGTCCGGCCGCTTCCGTTATCACGCGATGCCGTTCACCTTGGAAAGCGATGCCTGCGAGCCTGAGGAAATGGTGCGCGGCCTGGAATTCGCTTCGGACATCAGTCGCCGCTATGGTCTTCCGCTGTCCATCGCGGGCAAGACGAGCGACGTGCCCGGCCACGGAGGCGCCCTGGCCACGGTCCTGGCGGATGCCGGCATCAAATTCATGCACATCGGCGTCAACTATCCGTCCGCATTCGCTACCACGCCGGGCTTGTTCTGGTGGGAAGGCCCGGACGGTTCGCGTGTGCTCACGCTCTACACGAGCACCTACGGTTCGGCGACGGGCTTCAACTGGCCGGATAATGCGGGCGGCGGCGAGCCCTTCGTCGGCAAACATTTCCTGCCGCCGGAGAACTGGCCGTACAAGATCTGGCCGGCGATTCTCGTGACGATGGACAACTCCGGGCCACCCACGGCTGAGGCCGTCGCCAAGTATTTCGATGAGGCGAAGAAGCTCCTCCCCGCGAACGTGAAGATCCGCATGGGGACGATGGACGATTTTGCGAAGGAGTTCCTCGCCGATCCGCCGGCCAATCTGCCGGTGGTCAAAGGCGAGATGCCGGATACGTGGATTCACGGTCTGATGAGCGATCCGCGCGGCTCCAGCACCTCGCGCTCCGTGCACGCCGAATTGCCCGGCGCAGAGTTGTTGCGCACCGAACTCGCCGAACACGGCGTATCGCTTGCGTCGGCGAAGAAGGAGATCGCCCGCGCCTACGAGAATATTCTGCTCTACGGTGAACATACCTGGGGCGTCGCTCCTGCGGTGAACTCGTACGGCGAGGCTTTCAAGAAGGCGGATCCCAAGCTCATCGCCTACCTCGAAAACTCATGGGAGGACAAGAGCAACTACATCCGCGAAGCGGACCGGATCACAAAAAAGCTCAGCGAGGAAAACCTCAATGCGATCGCCGGCAATGTGCCGGCCAAGACCGGCGACGTCGTCGTTTACAACTCGCTGCCGTGGCCGCGCTCGGAGACGGTCGAGGTCGGCGGCAAACGCATCTTCGTCAAAGACGTTCCGCCGAGCGGATACAAGGTCGTGAGCGCCGCGGAAGCCGCGAAGCCGGCGGATGTTCTCGAATCGCCGTTCTACAAGATCATCCTCGATCCCGCGAACGGCTCCATCGCATCGCTCGTGGACAAGCGCACGGGCCGCGAATGGGTCGACAAGGATGCGAAGTGGAAACTGGGTCAGTACTTGAACGAGCGATTCACCTTCGAGCAGACGCGCGACTACACGATCAAGTATCAGAGTCTGCGCATCAACCCGGGCGACGTTCATCCGGGCATGCACAAGCCCGGCATGCCTTCGGAGAAGCAGGTGCCCTATCGTGCCGCGACCGCTGCCAATGGCGTAGTCACCCTCGATGCGAACTCCGCCACGATCGCTTCCCCCGCGCGACCGGCAGACCATCTGCCCGCCACCGAGCTCAGGGTGACGCTGGATCAGACGCGTCCCGTCATCGACCTGGAGCTGACCATCAAGGACAAGGCTCGCGACAATTGGCCTGAGGCCGACTGGGTTAGCTTCCCCTTCAAAATCGCCTCTCCGAGCTTTCGCGTGTATCGCCAGCTCGGTGTCATCGATCCCGCGAAAGACATCCTTCCGGGAGCCAACCGCGACCTCTTCTCCGTGGGTGCTGGCGTAACCATTACCGATTCCGATGGCGCGGGCGTCTCGGTCATGCCGATCGATCATCCGCTGGTTTCGCTCGATCGTCCGGGCCTGTGGAAATTCTCCAAGAATGCCGAGGAGTTCACGCCGAAAGCTCCCGTCGTGTTCGTCAATCTGTTCAACAACCAGTGGAATACGAACTTCCGCTATTGGTATACCGGCAGCTGGTCGTCGCGTGTGCGCCTGACGACGTTCGATGCGAAAACGCCCGCAGCGGAAACGATCGCCATTCCCGCGCTTGAGGCACGCCGACCGCTGAGCGCCATCGTTGTCGGGCAGGCCTCGATTGCCGCGACCAAGCTCCCTGCGCAGATGAAGGGTATCGAGGTCTCGCGCAAAGGCGTGGTCGTCACCGCCTTCGGCGAGGACCCCGACGATCACAAGGGCACGCTCCTGCGCGTGTGGGAAATGGCAGGCACGTCCGGTCCGCTCACGGTCGCGCTTCCGGCCGGGACCAAAGCGACCAAGGCACTGCCGGTGGATCTGCGCGGCGAGAAGCTGGGAGCGCCGCTCGATATTCATGACGGCAAGATCGCCTTCACCCTCGGGAAATACGGGCCGGCGTCATTCCTGTTGCAATGAGGGTGAATGCTTGGCGCCGCGGCGGTGCAGCTCTGCTGGGTCGAACTCGGCGCCGCATCGTCTCATGTGCAGGCGGTGTGATGGCCGCATTCGCCTTGCTCGCATCGCCGTTCGCATGCGCGCACGGCGATGGCACCACGGGTGGTGAACTGAAGGCCGACAAGGATGGCAGCAGCGTCAGCCTCACGTTGAGTGTGCGTGGCTTGTCTTCCGCCGGGATCGTCAGGCCGGAGATGTATGAGCTGCCGGATTTCTTCGACGCGCAAAACAAGCCGCTGCTGCAGCTCGTCGAGAACACACGCCAGCTTTTGATTTTTCGCGTCGGCGAAACCGTGATTGCTCCGATCATCGAGCCGGGTGCCGCGGACCCCGAAGCGGCGCAACGCGTGGTGCGCTTTGAGTGGAAGCTGCCGCCGGGCAGCCGATCGTTCAGCATCGAGCGCAGCAAGCCCGACAGCGTGGACGGAATAGCTGATTGGCTTTTCACGCAGGTGAAGGAAGACGGAACTCCGGGAGATCCGCGCTACGTGCAGGTGATGTACGGTGATCGCGCGACGTTCGCCCTCGTCGGCGCTGGGGACTCCGCAGCGGAAGAAGTGGTGGAAACGCGGAAGCTGGGAATCGGCAAGCTGCTCTGGCTCGGCTTTCGCCACATCGTGCCGGAAGGCGTCGACCACATGCTCTTCATCCTGGCCTTGTTCCTGCCCCTGCCGCGATTGGGCCCGATCGCTGCACAAGCTACGGCGTTCACACTTGCGCACTCGGTGACACTCGGGCTCGCGATGGCGGGTCTGGTGCTTGTGCCATCCCGCGTCGTCGAAGCGGTGATCGCCCTGAGCATCGTCGTTGTCGCGTTGGGCAACTTGCGCACGAGGAAAGTGAGCGCGAGCCGGTGGATCATGGTATTCATTTTCGGGCTGGTGCACGGCCTTGGATTTGCCGGATCCTTCGCGCAGCTGAAGGCAAGCTCGGGCGACCTAGGGCGCACCCTGCTGTTCCTCAATCTCGGCATCGAGCTGGCTCAGCTCACCGTGTTGGTATCGCTCACGGCGCTCGTGTATTTCATCCGCAAAAAAGAGTGGTATCGACCGCGAGTGGTCGTCCCGGCGAGCCTCGGCGTTGCCGCGTATTCGGCATGGCTCGTGGCGCAGCGGATTGCAGGATGAGAAGAACGCAGCCGTGTGATGACAACAGCCAGATCAATCATCTGCCGTATTCGGGAGTTTTGAGCATGAGCTACCTACCGCAAATACATCATTCTTTCCGCCATTTTGCGTTCGCTGCGCTCATTGCGCTGTCGCCGTGGGCCAGCGGCGCGGACCTCGGGAACAATCATCCGGCAACTCCTGCGGTCGCATCTCGCGCAGGCGATGTGGCTTTTCCCGTCGATTTCACCTGCGAGCCACAGCCTTTCTACCGCCATCGCAAGGACGGCAAGCCAGGTCGTGAACTCAAGGTGGATCTGATCGGGGGCCGGCTCTCCGGCGAGGCCAGCGCAGAAGTCGTGGTCAGCGGTGGTCCTACGGAAACGATCCCACTCGAAGCCGTGCCAGGCGGCTTCGGCGACTTCCGCCTTCTGCTGCCACCCGGCGTTGGCGTGGACAAGGAAGCCCAGGTTTCCATCACGCTCAGGCGCGGTAAAAACTCGCTGGCGAAACAAGTCATCGTTCCACCCAAGCGTCAGTGGACGGTGTACATCTATCCGCATTCGCATGTGGACGTGGGCTATACGAATACCCACGAAAACGTGGAATTCATCCACAAGCAAAACTTGCTCAAGGGCATCGAGCTCGCGAGAAAAACCGCGGATTGGCCCGAAGGCTCGCGTTTTGTCTGGAATCCGGAAGTCACATGGCCAATCGAACGCTACTTAGCCACGGCCACGCCCGCCGAGCGCGAAGTCGTCTTCGACGCCATCCGCAAAGGCTGGGTCGCCGCGGATGCCGGCTATATCAACGACAACACCTCCGTCGCCAACGACGAGGAAATGTTCCACTACATCGGCTACAGGGCGAAATTGGAAAAGTCAGCGGGCGTCAAAATCGACAGCTTGATGCAGGTTGACGTGCCCGGCATGTCCTGGGGCGTGGTGCCTGCCGCGGTGGAAAGCGGCATCCGCTACATCATGGCCTTTCATAATGGCGGCGACCGCACCGGCAACACGAACGACCTCAACTACCGCCCCTTCTGGTGGGAAAGTCCGGATGGCAAGTCGCGGGTGCTGTTCTTTCAGCAAGGCAGCTATAACCCCGGCGCAGCCATCAAGGGCTTGAGCTATGCGATGGCGATGCTGGGCCAAACGAATCGGGAAAAGCTCAAGCAGCAACTCGATTTGAAAACGAAACAACCGCGAGCGAACTTCGCCGACAAGTATTTCCTGCCGACCATGCAGTTGCTGGAAACCGGCTCAGCGGCCCCCTTCGACCTCGCGCCGATTTCGAGCGACTTTCTGGCTTACCTCAAGCACATGGAGAACACCTCGTTCTATCCCTATGACATCTTCGCGATGTCGTGGGCCATGGCGGACAACACACCGGTCGATCAGGATCTGCCTGCAGCCGTGCGCAGCTGGAACGAGAAGTACGCCTACCCCCACATCATTATCGCCGGCACGCACACGATCATGTCCGCCTTCGAGAAAAAGTACGGCGACACGCTGCCCGTGCTGCGCGGCGATTTCACCGAGTACTGGACGGACGGCCTGGGCACGGCTGCCAAGCATACCGGCATGAATCGCCATGCCAAGGAACGCCTCGTCCAGGCCGATACGCTTTGGTCCATGCTCCATCCGAGGATGCCCGCGCCACGCGCGGATTTCGATGAGGCATGGCGCAATGTCGTGCTCGCCTCCGAACACACCTGGGCGTACGCCAATCCCGACCAACAGCCGATGCAGAACTTGATCCTCCAGGCGAAGTTCGCTCGCTTCGATCAGGCGGACAAACGCAGCAAGGAGCTGGAAGCCCGCGCCCTCGCGCCGCTGACAGGCAAGGAGGGTCCGCTCATCGCCGTGTTCAACACGCTCTCCTGGGAACGCTCCGAGCTCGTCACCCTCAGTGCGGAACAATCCCGCGCCGGCAGCTTCGTGCGCGATGAAACGGGTGCGGCAGTCCCATCGCAACGCCTCTCCACGGGCGAGCTCGCCTTCATGGCCAGCAACGTGCCTGCCTTCGGCGCCAGGAACTATGTTTTGGGCAATCAGCCAAACGAGTTCAAGTACCCCGCCGCCAGTGCGCAAGACCTCACCCTCGACAACGGCATCGTCCGCGTCACCCTTGATCCCGCCACGGGTAATGTCGCCTCGCTTGTGATGGGCGGTCGCGACTTTGTGGATACGCGAACTGGCGGCGCGCTCAATTCCTACCGCTACCTGCGCGGCGCGGAAGACGGCGCCAAAGCGTTGGGTCCCACGGACGTCAAAATCAGTGTGAAAGAGAAAGGCCCGCTCGTCGCCTCCCTGCTCGTCGAATCGAAGGCCGAAGGCAGCAACCGACTCGTGCGCGAGGTGCGCATCACGGCGGGTTCTGCGGAAGTGGACTTCGACAACCTCATCGACAAAGTCGCGACCACCGAGAAGGAAGGCGTGCATTTTGGCTACGCCTTCAATCTGCCCGGTGCACGAACCCGCGCGGACATCCCCTGGGGCGTGATGGAAGTGGAGAAAGATCAGCTCAAGGCCGGCAACCGCAACTGGATCGCGTTCCAACGCTGGCTCGACATATCGAACGCCGATGCCGGAATCACCTGGGCGTCGCTCGATGCTCCCGTCTTTGAGTACGGCAAAATCAGCGCGAACATCCTTGGCGGCGCGCTTTACTCGCCGCAATGGATCAAGGAACTCACGCCCTCATCCACGATTTACTCGTGGGCGCTCAACAATCACTGGCATACGAATTTTCCGCTTTCGCAAAGCGGTCTACTGCCATTCCGCTACCGCATCCTTCCGCATGCGAACGGCTATGACGCCGTCGCGGCGAATCGCTTTGGAACCGCCCAAGCGCAGCCGCTGGTTGCCACCTTGGTGAAAGCAAAGACCGATGTCGCCACGCTG
>Ga0207694_10001540_pt1 | contig 19600 bp, 17 predicted proteins | sample KBSC34metaG_FD_184353 | JGI IMG/M metagenome (GOLD analysis project Ga0207694, IMG submission 184353) | Corn rhizosphere microbial communities from Kellogg Biological Station, Michigan, USA - KBS C3-4 metaG (SPAdes) (version 2) | ecosystem: Host-associated > Plants > Roots > Rhizosphere > Soil... | reverse complement strand
CGCGCTGCCGGCCGGCATCTCGGCTTGGCCAGCCGCCAGGGGCAGGGCCACCACGAGGCCGGTGGAGAAGTCGAGGGTCACCTTCCATGTCTTGGCGTGCATGACGGTGGTGTTCGCCTGGGCGTGCGCGACGGGCGCGTTCAGGGGCGAGATCGCGTCGGCCTTGATTCCGAGCGACGTGCCCCCGGGCAGCTCGTCCAGCTTGAAGGCCGCGGAGGCCGGAAACTTCACCACGTCGGTCGAGGCTGCGTCGACGCTGTCGGGCAGGACTCCGGCGCTGACCTTCCCGTTCGAGTTGTTGGTGAGGGTGAGGTTGATCTGGCGAACGGCCGGAAGGCCAGGTCCCTTGAAGTCGATCTCCAGGTAGGTGCTCTTGGCGCAGCCGCTGGCGGCGGCGGCCGCCGCCAGGAAGCCGAGCGCAACGAGCTGCGCCCGGCGGACGATCGATCTGTTCGGGCGGGGCGTCTCGATCATGGCGGGAACGTCGGATTGTACAGGCCCAAGGAGGTAGAGGGCGGCTTGTCGCGCGACGCGGCCACGCCGATGCCGATCAGCAACACGACGCCGACGCCGGTCCAGAACCACCACTTCTTGTAGAACGGCGAGGAGGCCGGCTCGCCGGCGGGAGCCTGGGAGATGTCGACGCCCGCGCTGGCGGGCGCCACCGGCTCGACGGCCGCCGGCAGGGTCGACGGGGGCGGCGGATTCGTGGTGGTCGCCGGCGGTGTCCCCGACGGGGTGGCCGGCGGCGGGGTCGTCGTCGTGCCGGACGAGGGGGGCGGCGGTACCGTCGAGGGGACGGGCGGGGGCGGAGCTCCGACAGGCGTCACCGGCTCGCGCTTTTGTTCCTCGCCCTGTCTTTCGGCCTGCTTCTCCGCCTGCTTTTCGACCTGCTTCTCGAGCGTGCGGATCCGGCCCTCGACCTCTTTCCGGTTGGGCGCGCCCGGCATGTTGCGGAGGAACGAGCGATAGAAGAACAGCGCCTGGCCGGCGTCGCCCCCCAGCCGGAAGGACTGCGCGATGTTGTAGAGCAGCAGCGGATCGGGCTTGGCGTTGTAAGCCGCCTTGAACTCGGTCACGGCCCGCGGGTATTCGCCGAGGTTATAGGCCTTCGTGCCTTCCTCGTAGTGAGAGCGCGCCTCGGCGGCCTTGGGATCGTCGTGCTTGAGGGCACCCTCGGCTTCCTCGGCCGCGACGGCTGGGGTGGTCACGGACCCGACGCCCATCCACAGCGCGACAGTCACCGCAGCAAGAAGCCTCAGGGGGCGAGGATCGACCAAAGCGACCCGAGACTTTATCCCGAGTGGTCGGGAGCGGCAAATTCCCTCCGTCGGCGACGACGGCGTCAACCGAGCACGGCTTTGAGGACGATGGTCAGCAAGAAGCCCAGCACGACACCGGACGATGCCGTGCCCTCGTGACCGTGGCTGTGGGATTCCGGAATGATCTCGTTCGAGGTGACGTAGATGAGGGTGCCCGCCGCCAGCGCCAGTATGAACGGCATGGTGGCGGTGGCGAGGCCTGCCAGAGCGCTGCCGACGACCGCCGCGACCGGCGTGGCGAGGCCCGTCAGGGTGACCAGCGCGGTGCTGCGCGCTGGGCTCGCGCCGGCCCGGCGCAGCGGCGCGGCCATCACGATGCCCTCGCAAGCGTTCTGAAGGCCGACGGCCACCGACAGCAAGAGACCGAGGCGCGCGTGGTCGGCGGCGCCGAAGCCGGCGCCGATGGCCAGTCCTTCGGGCACGCGGTGAATCGCCAGGGCGCCCATGATGGCGTAGCCTCGCCACAGCTCGGGCGAGGCCGGGTGCGCGCCGCCCTCCGTCTCTTCTCCGTGCTCGCCGTGGCCGGCGCCGTGGGGCGGGAGGTGATGGTGGCGGTCGTGATGATCGTGGCCGGGCGGATGGCCCAGGTGCTGGTGGTGGTCGCTGGCGTGGCGGTGCGGGATCAGCCGATCCATGGCCGCCGCGATCGCCACCCCGATGATGAAGCCCGCGACGATCATGGCCAGCGCGCCGTGGTGCGCGGGCTCTCCTCCCAGGGACGACGCGCGCGTCGCCTCCAGCGCCTCGCCCAGCAGGCCCAGCGTCGCGGCGGCCAGCATGAGGCCGGCGCCCAGGCCCAGAATACCGTCGTAGGCGCGGCGGGGCAGCTCGCGAATGAACAGGAACGGCAAGGCCCCGAGGCCCGTGGCGAGCCCCGTCAGCGTCGCGGCAATCAGGGCGGCGCCCATGGGGCGCGTGTTATAGCGCGGCTGCCATGGCCGAATCGAGGGCGCCGCACGCGAAGAACACGGGCATAGGCATGGGCGTGGAAGAAACCACCGTCTACCTCGGGCTGGGTTCGAACCTGGGCGACCGGGCCGCATCGCTCGAGGAAGCGGTCCGGCGCCTCGAAGGACAGGGGCTTCTGCGGGGCGCCGTCTGTTCGCCCGTCTACGAGACCGACGCGGTCGCCGACGAGCCGCAGCCCCCGTACCTGAACGCCGTCGTCCGCGGCCAGACCCGCCTGGGGGCGAAGGAGCTGCTGGCGCGCTGTCAGGCCGTCGAGACCGCGCTCGGGCGCGTCCGGCCCCCCGGGGTCGACAAGGCCCCGCGCACCATCGACATCGACCTCCTGCTCTTCGATGCGGAGGTGATCCACGAGCCGCCCGACCTGATCGTGCCGCACCCCGCGTTGCTCGAGCGCGCGTTCGTGCGGGTGCCGCTCGCCGACGTGGCCGAGCCGGGGTTGGTCCATCCCGTCACCGCCGAGGCGCTGGACGTGGCCGCGCCGGCGCCCGCCTCGGTGCGTCCGTTCGCGCCGGCGAGGGCGGGGCGGGCAGCGGGCGGCGGTCGGGGCGCCTCCGCCTCGCGAGCGTCGAAGCCGGCCGGGCGGGTCCGCGCCGATCTGGCGCTGGTCGAGCAGGGACTGGCGCCTTCGCGCGAGAAGGCCCGGGCGCTGATCCTGGCGGGCGAGGTCCTGGCCGGCGATCGTCCCGTCGACAAGGCGGGCGACCTGGTGCCGGCCGACGCGCCGCTGAGGCTGCGCAGCGCGCCCATGCCGTTCGTATCGCGCGGGGGGCTGAAGCTGGCGCACGCGCTGCAGACGTTCGGGGTCGACGTGCGAGGCAAGGCCGCCGTCGACGTCGGCGCGTCCACCGGCGGTTTCACCGACTGCCTGCTGCAGGCCGGGGCGGCCCGCGTGTTCTGCGTCGACGTCGGCTACGGCCAGCTCGATCCGAAGGTGGCCGGCGACGCGCGCGTCCAGGTCTTCGACCGCACCAACATCCGCCATGCACCCGGGGATCTGTTGCCGCGCCGGGCCGAGCTGGCGGTCATCGACGTCTCGTTCATCTCGCTGGCGCTGGTGCTGCCCGCCTTGCGCGCGCATCTCGAGCCAGGCGCCCCCGTCATCGCGCTGGTGAAGCCGCAGTTCGAGGTCGGTCGCGCCCACGTCGGCAAAGGTGGCATCGTTCGCGACGAGGAGGCCCGCGCCCGCGCGCTGCGCGAGGTGGCCGAGACGGCGCGCCAGCTCGGCTACGAGGTTCGGGGCGACACCGTCTCGCCCATCACCGGCGGCAAGGGGAACATAGAGTATCTCCTGTACCTCGTCGGTCCCGGCTGACGCTGTCGTCGTCCCCGTCGTCCTCTCCGTCGTCGAACCCCTGGCGCTTGGCGAGCCGCGTCCGCTATCCTCCGGGCGTGCGCGTCCTCGTCACCGGAGCTGCCGGTTTCATCGGTTCACATCTGTCCGAGCGTCTGGCCAGCCGGGGCGACGACGTCATCGGCATCGACAACTTCGATCGATTCTATGCACGCGCCGTGAAGGAGCGGAACCTCGCCGAGGTGCGCGCTGCCGTCGCGGCCAGCGGCGGCGCCGGACGCTTCACCTTCATCGAGGGCGACATCCGCAACGAGACCGAGCTGGCGGCCGCGTTCGCGGCAGCTCGCCCGGACGTCGTCGTGCACCTGGCCGCGCTGGCCGGCGTGCGCCCCTCGATCGAGGAGCCGGCCCGCTATTCCGACTTCAACGTCAACGGCACGCAGCGAATCCTCGACGCCTGCCGCGCGCACGGCGTCGGCCGCCTGGCGTTCGCGTCGTCGTCGTCCGTGTACGGCCTCGACAGCCAGGTCCCCTTCCGCGAGAGCGATCCCTGCCTTCACCCCGTCTCGCCCTACGCCGCCACCAAGCGCGCCGGCGAGCTGATCAACTTCACCGCGAACCACCTGACCGGCCTCGGCGTGACGAACCTGCGCTTCTTCACCGTCTACGGCCCGCGCCAGCGCCCCGACCTGGCCATCCACAAGTTCACCCGCCTCATCAGCGCGGGCCAGCCCATCGAGCTCTTCGGCGACGGCTCGACCTCGCGCGACTACACCTGGATCGACGACATCATCGACGGCTGCGCCGCCACCATCGACCAGCTGGCCGGCGACGCCCGGGGCGTGTGCCGCACCTACAACCTGGGTGGCTCGCAGACCACGACCCTGCGCGAGCTGGTGGACCTGATCGCGGCCGCGCTCGGCGGCAAGCCGCAGATCGTCTGGAAGCCCGAGCAGCCGGGCGACATGAAGCGGACCCTCGCCGACGTGACCCTCGCCGGCCGCGAGCTCGGCTACCGCCCGAAGATGCCGATCGCCGAGGGCATCCCGAAGTTCGTAGCCTGGTACCGCAGCCTGGCCGCCTGAAGCAGTCCCGGCCGGCGGCTCCTCCGCACTCTCGTGCGGCGAAGGTCGAGACCGGCCTCATCGCCTTCGTGGAGCGTGTTTCTCGTGGCAGCGTTGATCGCCGGACTCGGGGGAGGGGCGATCGACGCGTCCCTGAACCATCTGGTGGCGCGCCGCCATTCGGCGCGCCACATGAACTGGTTGCACGCGTGCTGGGGTGTGGGCGCATCGTTGACGCCGATGCTCGTCGCCTGGCTCTTGAAACGGGGCCTGTCCTGGCGGTGGCCTTACGCCATCCTCGCCGGCGTCGAGCTGGTCCTGTCGGTCGCCTTCCTGGCGAACCGGCGAGGATGGAGCGACGACGATCAGCAGCCACCATCCCCGACGGCGCGGGTGGCCCACGGCCGACCCCGCGGGGCCATGGCGGCCAGCGTGGCCCTCTTCGCGCTGTACGGCGGCGTCGAGGCGAGCGCCGGTCTGTGGGCGACGAGCCTGCTGACGATGACCCGGGGTGCGTCGCCGGCCACGGCCGGGGCCATGGTCTCTGTCTACTGGGGCGCGCTGACGATCGCGCGCTTCGTCCTCGGCGCGTCGGTCCATCGGCTGGGCCCCCTGCGGCTGCTGCGGTTCTGCACCCGCGGAGCCGTGGTGGCCCTGGGGCTGCTGGCCCTGCCGGGAACGCCGCTGTGGTTCTGGGGCGGCGCGCTGCCGTGCTGGGATTCGCGCTGGGGCCGATCTATCCGGTGACGATGCACGACACGGCTTCACGCTTCGAAGAAGCCGGAGCGAGGCTGGTGGGATATCAGGTCGCCGCCTGCAGCGTCGGCGTCGCGGTGCTCCCCGGGGTCGTGGGCGTCATCGGGGCGTGGATCTCGCCGCTGCTGATCCCGCCCGTGATGATGGTGCTCGCCGCAGGAGTGGTCTTGCTGGAAGTCCGGCGCCGGAGGCACATGACCCCACATGGCGTCGGTTGACCACCTTTCCTCCGTGACAGACGCTACCGATATTCACGCGGCCACACGTTAGGGTAGCGCGGGGCCACGGAGGATCACACATGAGGGAGCAGCGAATGATGCGGTCGAGAATGGGTCTGCGGGTCGTTGTCCTGGCGCTGGCGTTCACCGCGCCCGTCGCTTGCGGCAGCGGTAGTGGCGGCATGGGAAGTGGCGGCGTTCCCGGAACCGCGAGCGGCGGCGCCTCCGGAACCGCGAGCGGCGGCGCCTCCGGAACCGCGAGCGGCGGGACCACCGGCGGGGGCAGTGGAGGAACCAGCGGGTCGACGACCTCGGGAGTGCAGGGGTCGAAGCGCCTCGATGCGCTGACGACCGACGAGAAGAAGAAGCTGTGCGACTTCCAGGCCCAGCACTTCGGGGGCTACGGAAAGAGCATCGACTGCGGGGGCGGCTTGACGCTCGACGCTGACGCCAGCCAGGCGGACTGCGTGTCGCAATGGCCGACCAACTGCGCGATGACGGTCTCCCAGGCCGAGGCGTGCACGCGAGACGCGAAGTGCTCCGATCCGCTGCCGGAGTCGTGCGCGCCGATATTCGAATGCTCGTGAGGTCAGCGCCCGGCTGGGGGCGTCCGGGGTCGGAGGGTGACCGTCCGAGTGAGGGCGGTGTAGCATCCAGAGCATGCGTCATCTCGGTCGCGCCACGTTGGTCCTGGCGCTCGCCCTGATGATGGCCGGAGCGGTGGAGGCCGCCGAGGGGGACGACCCGAGCGTCGGGGAGAAAGTGGGCGAGCTGCGGCTCTCGGCGTCCGCGGCAGCGGTGACGAAGTTGCTGGGTCCGCCCCCGAAGAGAGGCCCGGTCGTACCCCAGGGCGTCCCCACCGTCGGTTTGCGCTGTCCCCAGGCGGGATGCTGTCTCGTCGCACGGCTCTGCCTGTTCTTCGTGCACGTCTGACCGGACGCGCCACCTGTCGCTCTCCCCGATGAGCCGCCGGTGCCGGCTCACCCGGTCGTTCTTCGGGCAAGCAGCAGGCGTTTCGCCCGGACATAGAGCCAAAACAAGGGCGCTGACAGGATGAGCGTGCCAGCGCCCCGGATGAAGAGATTGCCGTCGCTAAATAGCAGCGGAAAGAGGGCGTTGAAGAAGAAGATGGCGAGCGCCAGGCACCACGTGACGGCTATGGCGACGCGGTCGAAAGCGGAAGGGCGCCCGTCCCCGAAGAGGCAGAAACGAAGGACCTCCCGCATGCCCGGCGCAGCCATCGATTTTGCCTACCAGGCGCGGCGACCATCAGCAATCGCACCGTGCGCGCGGACGATGAGCGCAACTACCAGCTCAAGCTGAGCGCCGGCACCGGGGGGCTGCCCGCGGACGACGCGCTGGCGGTCGCGGACGGGGCAATCTCCTGCTTGCCGAGGTGCCAGCCGGCGACCGCGCCGATCGGCGTGAGCAGCGCTACACCCGCCATGGCGGACATCGCGTTGGTGAAGGCGGCTGTGTCGTCGGGCGCGGGTGACGGGGCCATCAAGAAGCCCAGCAACGCACCGAGCACCGCGCCCGCATACGCACCCACCAATGTCGTCGAGCAGCGGCCGCGGTAGGCGCTGCTCAGATACCCGGTGCCGCAGACGGCCGCGCTGGCCAGCGCGGGGGCCAGCAAGCCCACGTAGACGACGTTCGCGTACTCGGAATCTATGCCCGCCTTCCTCGGGTAGAGGCCGGCCTCGCCCAGCGCGATCACGCCGCCAATCTCGGCGCCGTACGCGACCAGCAACTGCAACGAGCCGAGCCCGATCTGAGGCCACGGCGATGAGCTGCGGGCAAGCGCCGCCGGGGGCTTCGTCTCCACGGCGGTGGCGGGTGGTGGAACGGCGGCGGGGAGCGCTGGGGCGGCGTTGGACGCGATCGGAAACGCCAGCATCGGCAGCAGGCCGGCGAGCAGCGCGGTGCGAGTCATGAGCACAGAAAAGGCAAAGCCTATGCCACCGCCCAACGCCCATCTCCCCGGCGCGGCGCGCGCAAACGTCGTTGGAGATCTGACGCCAGCAGATATGGTTCCGACATGCGGCCGGGTGTGCACCCGACGACAGCGGAGCTGGTTTCCCTTTACAAAGACCCCTTGTCTGCGCGAGGAGGTCTTCATGCGGCGCGCTCGTGGACGAATGCTCCTGGGTGCGGTCGTTCTCGCTGTGATGGCACCCATGGGCTGCTCCGCCCCGGGCGCGGGCGGTGATGCGGGGGCCGGAGCCGCTGGCGGGGGCGGAGGCCCGCCGGGAACGGGAGGAGCAGGCGGCGCGCCGATCGATTGTTTGCCCCCGGTCGCGTCGACGGGCGGCACCCGTTACTGCTCCAACTCGAAAGGAAATGCCGGGCCGGGCTACGCGTACGAGCTCTGGTCGAGTGAGCCAGGATCGGGATGCATGACCGTGCTCGGAGACGACGCGAGCTTTCGCGCGACCTGGACCGACACGACCGACTTCCTGGCCCGCGCGGGGCTGCGATTCGATCGAACCAAGACGGCGGCGCAGGTGGGAAGAATTTCAGCGGACTTCGCGGAAGCCAAGACCGAGTCCCCCACAGCGGGGAAGACGAGCAAGATCTACGTCGCGATCTACGGCTGGACCGTCAGCCCGCTGGTCGAGTACTACATCATCGACGACTACGGCGCCTTCGTTCCCGGCCCTGTTGCGGCCGACGGCACGCCGCGCACCCACGTGGGCACGATCATGGTCGACGACGGCACCTATGACGTCTGGCACCTCGCCGTGAAAGACAAGCCGGCCATCACGGGCGACGACAAGGATTTCGATCAGTACTACAGCGTTCGGCAGTCTCGTCGTCCCTGCGGAAGGGTCTCCGTGTCGGAGCAGTTCTCGAAGTGGGCCCCTCTCGGCGTCCAGCTCGGAAAGCTGGAGGAGACCATGTTCCTCCTGGAGGCGCAGGACAACAGCGGCACCATCGAGGTGAGGGCGAGCTTCGACATCGAGTGAGGGGGCGAGGGGACCGCCGATCGGACGTGCTCAGCTCGCCGCGGCCAGCTTCTTGGGACCGTCGGCGGCCGGCGCGGACGCGGCGGCGGGGGCGTGGCGGTTGATCAGCTCGACCAGATCGCTCTTGCACGAGCCGCAGCCGGTCCCCGCCTTGGTGGTGGCGCACAGGACCTCGAGTGTGGTGGCTCCGCCCGCGATGGCCTCCTTGATGCGCGAGGCGCTGACCTTGTTGCAGTTGCAGACCTGCCGGTCGCGCTCGGCGCCGGCGCCCAGCGCGGCGGCGGAGCACAGCGACGCCAGCGGATCGTCGGGCAGCGGATCGCCCCGGTCGAAGGCCTGCACCAGGCTGGGCGCCGCCTCCGTGTTGCCGACCAGGATCGCGCCGACCAGCTGGTTGCCGCGCACCACCAGCTTGCGGTACGACCCGCGCCGCGTCTCGACCACCTGGATGACCTCGTCGCTCTCCAGCTCCGGTTCGGCGCGCCCCATCGACGCGACGTCGACGCCCGCGACCTTGAGGCGCGTGTACAGCCGCGAGCCGCGATAGCGCGCCTGCGGGTTGGCCCCGGCCAGCACGTCGGCCAGCACGGCCGCCTGGTCCCACGCGGGCGCGACGATGCCATACAGCTTGCCCGCGTGCTCGGCGCAGTCGCCGATCGCATAAACCCCGGGCGCCTCGGTCGCCAGCGTGTCGTTGACGATGATGCCCTTGTTGATGGGCAGCCCCGAGGCGCGCGCCACGTCGATGCGCGGGCGCACGCCGCAGGCCAGCACCAGCATGTCGGCCGCCAGCGTCTTCTGATCGTCGAGGCGCACCCCGTCGATGCGGTCCTCGCCCAGCACCGACTCGACCGTGCGGCCCGTGCGAACGAAGATCCCGCACCGCTCGATCTCGCGCTCCAGCATCTCGCCGCCCAGCTCGTCGAGCTGCGCGTTCATCAGCGTCTTGCTGGCGTGCACGACGGTGACGTGCAGGCCGCGATCGCTCAACACCTTGGCCGCCTCCAGGCCCAGGAGGCCACCGCCCAGCACCACGGCGCTGTCGCCCGAGCGGGCGTGGGCGCGCATGCTGCGGCAGTCGTCGATGGTTCGATACACGAACACACCCGCCTTCAGGCCGCCGTCGGCGGAGAAGATCCCTTCGAGCGGCGGCACCAGGGGCTGCGCGCCGGTGGCGAACACCGCCACGTCGTAGCGCTGGTCGGGCTGGCCGTCGGCCTGGATCACCTTGGCCCCCGGATCGAGGCGGCGCACGGCGACCCCGTCGAGCAGGCGCACCCCGTTGTCCTCGAACCAGGCCGGCGGCTTGGTCACGATGGCGTCGGGGTCGGCGCCCGCCAGGACCTTGCTGAGCAGCACGCGGTTGTAGGCGCCGCCCTTCTCCTCGCCGTACACCGTGATCTCGAAGCGCGACGAGGCGCCGCGCAGGATCAGCTCGTCGAGCAGGCGGCAGGTGGCCATGCCATTGCCGATGATGGCCAGGCGTTTTCGAAGGGCCGTCACGAGACCATTCCTTTCGTTGTCGTCGGTTTCTTCGCGGGGGCGTCTGCGCCGGCCGAGGACGGGCCGGGCTCGCTGCGCTCGCCATCGTCGGCCGGCGTGGCCGCGCGCGCCCTCACCGCGCAGACCTTGAATTCGGGCATGCGGCTCGTGGGATCGAGCGCAGGCTTGGTCAGGATGTTGGCGGACGCCTTGCCACCCCAGTGGAACGGCGCGAACAGCGTGTCGGCGCGGATGTCGGCGCTGATCGTGACGGTGAAGATCACCTCGCCGCGCCGGCTCTCGACGCGCAGGCGCCCGCCGTCCACCACGTCCAGGCGGGCCGCCAGGTGCGGGTGCAGCTGCACGCGCGGCTCTGGCTTGGCGTCGACGAGCGGCGCTACCCGGCGCGTCTGCGCGCCCGAGTTGTAGTGCTCCTTGTAGCGCCCGGTCGTGAAATAGAGCGGGTATTCGTCGTCGGGCACCTCCGCGGCGGCCCGGTGCCGGACCGCGTGGAAGCGGGCCTTGCCGTCGGGGAAGGCGAACGCCTCCGCGAACAGGCGAGGGGTGCCCGGGTGGTCGTCGGAAGGGCAGGGCCAGAACACGCCGCTCTCGGCGCGGATGCGGGCGTAGGTGATGCCGCTGTAGTCGGCCTTGCCGCCGGCGGTGGCCGCGCGCAGCTCGTCGAACACCGCCTCGGTCGAGTCGAAGCGGAACCGCGGCCCCTCGCCCAGGCGGTCGGCCAGCGCCGCGATGATCTCCAGGTCGGAGCGCGGCCCGGGCGGCGCGTCTTGCGCGCGTTGGCGCAGGATCACCCGGCCCTCGAGGTTGGTCATGGTGCCTTCCTCCTCCGACCACTGCTTGATCGGAAGGACCACGTGCGCGTCGGCGGTGGTGTCGTTCTCGAACGCGTCGGCGACCACGAGCAGATCCAGGCTGGCCAGCCGGCGGGCGATGTGGCGGGCGTTCGGCGAGGCGACCGCCACGTTGGAGCCGAACACCAGCAGTGCGCGGATCCCGCCCTCTGGCCCGAGCGCGTCGAGCAGCTCGTAGGCGCTCTTGCCCTTGCCGGGCAGATCGGCCGGGTCGACGCCCCACACGCGCGCGAGCGCCGCGCGGTGCTCCGGGTTCTCGATCAGGCGGTAGCCGGGCAGCTGATCGGCCTTCTGCCCGTGCTCGCGCCCCCCCTGGCCGTTGCCCTGCCCGGTCAGGCAGCCGTAGCCGCTGGCCGGCCGCCCCACCTTGCCGAGCGCGAGCATCAGGTTCGTGAAGGCGAGGACCGTGTCGGCGCCCTTCGACTGCTGCTCGGGGCCGCGGCCCGACAGCAGCATCGCGCTGTCGGAGCCGGCCAGGAGCCGCACGGTGAGGAGCTGCTGCTCGATGGAGACGCCGGTCAGTCGCTCGACGTGGGCCGGGTGGGTCTCGAACACCGCGCGCCGGGCTGCCTCGAAGCCGACCGTTCGGCGGGCGACGTACTCGCGGTCGACCAGGCCCTCGTCGACCGCCAGATGCAGGAGGCCGTTCGCGAGCGCGAGGTCGGAGCCCGGCGTGAGCTGCAGGTGGTGGTGCGCGGTGCGCGCCGTCTCGGTGCGCCGTGGATCCACCACCACCAGCGTCCCCTGCGCGCGCTGCTCGTGCACCCACTGCATGATGGGCGGCATCGTGTCGGCCGAGTTCGCGCCCCACAGCAGCAGCGCCTTCGTGCGCGCGATGTCGCTGACCGGGAACGGCAGCCCGCGGTCGAGGCCGAACGCCTTGTTCTGCCCGGCGGCGGCGGACGCCATGCAGTAGCGGCCGTTGTAGTCGATGTTCGGCGAGCGCAGCGCGACCCGCACGAACTTGCCCAGCAGGTACGCCTTCTCGTTCGTCAGCGCGCCGCTGCCGAAGGCCCCGAGGGCGGCCGGTCCGTGCGCCGCGCGGATCCGCAGCAGCCCCTCCGCCACGAAGTCGAGCGCGGCGTCCCATGACGCCGGGACGAGCCGACCCTCACGCCCGCGGACGAGCGGCGCCAGGATGCGCGCGGGGTGGTCGAGCAGGTCCGCCGACGTGAACCCCTTGATGCACATCTGCCCGCGATTGACTGGAAAGTCCTCGTCGGGCCGGACCACCGGGCGGCCCTCTGCGCGAGCGCCGAGCTCGCCCTCGATCATTTCCTCGGCGTGCGGCGCGACGATCGAGCTCGTCGTCACCGTCATCCCGCACTGGAAGGCGCAGTAGGGACAGTGGGTGCGCACGACCCGCTCCGTCACCGCGCGCAAATGCGGGTGCGAGATCTTCGACGCTGCCGAGGTGTTCGCCATGAGAAAACGGCGTCGACCCCGTCGATACGCGCCGCTCACTGGTGGTAGCAGGCCGCCCGTTTCCACCGCGTTTCATCTCACCCGTCCCCGCGTAAACAAGTCGAGAACACTTCGTCGAGAGGACGCGAGCGTCCGGGACGCCGCGGGCTCGGGTGATCACCGGAAGGCCAAGACCCGTCCTTGCCTCGCTACTTGCTTGCCGGGCCCCGGAGGAATCGCAGGATGGTCGAGGTGAAGGGGACCGTGGAGTCATAGATGGGAACGTGGTCGCCGCTGGGAATGATCCATAGCGCCGCGTCCGGTATGGAACGGTAGAGGCTCACCGGGATCTCGACGGGGAAGAAGCGGTCGCGATCCCCGTGCACGACCAGCGTGCGCGCCGTGATGGTCGACAGCTCTCGCGCCGTGAAGGCCATGTCGTCGTGGTTCTCGTGAAACGCCTTGAACTGCCCGATGAGCTGCCGGATCTGCGCGTCGCCGCGCTTCGCGCACTCTCGATACATGTCTTGCACCTGTCGAGGAAAACTTTCGAACGAGGCCCGGCGGAACAGGGCCCGCGCCTGTTCGGTGAAGTGGGATGTCGCGCTGATCAGGACCATCGCGTCGATACGCGCCGGCTGGCTCGTCGCCATGTGGAGCAGCGTCATCCCCCCCGAGCTGATGCCCATGGCCGAGAAGCGGCCGATCTCGAGCTCGTCGAGCAAGAGGAACACGTCGCGGGCCGCTTCCCGGTGCGTGAACTCGTTCGCGGGATTGGTGGAGTGCCCGTGGCCGCGCAGGTCCACGACGATGAGCCGATGGCGCTCGGAGAGCTCGGCCGTGAAGGGATGCCAGTTCTGGGTGCACCCGCCAAACCCGTGCAAGAGCACGAGGGGTGCTCCGGCCCCCGACTCCTCGTAGTACATCTCGATGCCGTTGACCTGAACCGTGTGACCGCGAGCGGTCGCCTGGGTGGCAGAGTCCTTGTTTCTCATCTGGTGCCTTTCGAGCGTCCTCGCTCCTGTCGGACCGCCCTATATCGTGCGACCACTCATATGTCTCGCACCTGAAGACAGCCGTCGCCGCGATCCGATCGGTCTCCCGGTTCGTACTTGGGGACGAACCGAAGAGGAGGCCCGTTCATGAGCCAGACAGAAAAGACGGTACGCGATGCCTATGCCGCGTTCACGCGCGGCGACATCCCTGGTTTCCTTTCGCTCTGCACCCCAGACATCACGTTCCAGGTACCCGGGGACGGCTTGCTCTCGGGGACGCTCGCCAAGGACGAGTTCCTCGCCAAGCTCGGGCCGGCCATGGAAGCCGTGGCCGGCACCTTCCGCGAGGAGATCGTCGAGCTGGTCTCCGGTGACGAGAGCGCGGCGGTGCTCGTCGCTCAGCGGGCCGAGCGCGACGGCCGACTCCAACGCTGGAACGCGGTGCACTGGTGGGGTCTGCGTGGCGGCCAGCTCGCCTCGTTCCGCGAGCTGGTGGACGACGCCGCATCGTTCGAGCGCGCCTGGCACCGCTAACGCGGCTTCGCCGCTCGCGGAGGGGGGCGAAGTCCCCACGCGCAAGTGCCGGAGGCACCGTTAGCATTCGCGCTCGAATCGGGTCCTCGTCCTGTCAGTGCCGAGGAGTCAGCGGCTCGGGCGGTGAAGGATCGTCCCCGCCGCGCCCACGGCCCACACTTCGCCGTCGGGCGCGCCGTCGACGGACCACAGGTTGCGAGGCGTGCCGCTGGCCGACGCGACCCAGCCGGCGGCGGTGCGATGAAGGATCGTGCCGGCGTCGCCCACGACCCACACGTCGCTGGCGTCGCGGCCCCAGATGCCGTGCAGGGCGTTCAGCGTCCCCGACTGCACGCGCGACCACGCCTGGCCGTCCCAGTGGCGCAGATCGCCGCGGTCGCCGACCAGATACACGTCGTTGGGAGCGGCGCCCCACACGTCCCAGAACGTGCCGGCGTTGCCGTCGCCGACCCCCGACCAGGTCTGGCCGTCCCAGTGCAGCGCGGTGCCGGTCCCGCCCACCATCCAGACGTCGTTCGCGCCGAAGCCCCAGACGGCGCTCTGGCGTTCCACGCCCAGCCAGCGCTCCCACTGGCCGTTCGTCAGGTGCGCGCCCGCGTAGCCTGCGATCCAGACGTCGTTCGGGCTCGAGCCCCACAGGCCTCCCGGCGAGGCGAGAAAGTCGATGTCCTGGCGCGGAGACCAGGCGCTGCCGTTCCAGCGCGCGAACCCGAGCGACAGGATGCTGTTCGTGACGGCCCACAGATCATTCGGGCCAGCGGCCCACAGGGACGTGAACGAGGTCTGCGTGTCGACGCGCGGGGCGGGCAGCCAGCCTCCTCCGGCCGTGGTCTGGTGCCGGAGCTGCGCGCCACCCAGCCACACGTCGCTGGGCGCGGCGACGGCGATGCTCGCCAGGTTCGAGGTGGGCGCGACGACGCCGGTGGTGACGTCGGTGAAGGTCGCGCCGTCCCCGTGGATGATCGTGCCGCCGATCCCGACGCCCCAAAGATCAGTGGCGCTCGCGCCCGCCAGCCGGGTGAGGCCTCCCAGGCGCTTGCGGGTGAGGACCCTGGTGGACCAGCTCTGGCCGTCCCAGTGCGCCAGCTCCGGGTCGCGGTCGCTGCCCGACGAGAGCACGGCCCAGACGTCGCTGGGGCTGGTTCCCCAGAGTTGGCTGATGCTCTCCAGCTTGACGAGCCCGGTCTTCTGCACCGACCACGCGGCCCCGTCGTAGTGCAAGATCGTGTCGCTGGTGTTGGCCCAGACGTCGCTCGGGCCCGTGCCCCAGAGGCTGTTGATGGCGCCGCTGACGGGGCTCGCGACCTTGCGCCAGCCGCCGCCGTCGAAGTGCAGGAAGCTGCCGTCGCGCACGCCCGCCCAGACGTCATTCGGGCCGCTGCCCCACATCGACCAGAGGGTTCCGGTCGTGTTGCTGAGCGCGCTGGTCCAGCTCTGGCCGTCCCACCAGTAAAGGACGCCGTTCAGGCCGCCCGCCCACACGTCGTTGGGTCCGCTGCCCCACACGCAGCTGAAGGACACCACCGGCTGCGAGAACGAATAGTCGCGCCAGGCCTGTCCCGTCCAGTGCAAGAGGGTGCCGAGGCCGCCCACCGCCCAGACGTCGTTCGGGGCGGCCGCCCAGAAGGCATAGATGGTGTTCGTTCCGGGGTGGGTCGTGCGGCGCCAGCGCGTGCCGTCATAGTGGACGATGGTGCCCGTGTCGCCGCCGGCCCAGACGTCGCTCGCCGACACGACCAGCAGGGCGGACAGATCGGTGCCGAGCGGCCACGGATTGGACCAGCACCAGCCGTCATCGCTGCACACGACGTCCTCGGGCCCGCCCATCGGGATCGCGGCGTCGGGCCCATCGGGGGGCGCGGCGCTGTCCGGGGAACCGTCGGAGGCGCCGCCGTCGGCAGGCGCAGACATGTCCGCGGGCGCGTCGGTGTCTGCGCCGGCGTCGGGCGTCGCGCCGCCGCCGGCACCGCCAGCGCCTGGTCGGCCCCCGCCGGCCGACGCGGCGTCGCCGCCGCTTCCGGAAGTACCGGCGCCGCCGCCGGCGACGTCTCGACCACCCAGGCCGGTGCCACCCGTTGCGACGCCGGGCACGTCGCCGCCCGCGCCGCCCGACCCGGCGCCGCCGCCGAGGGCGCCGCCGTGTCCGTTCCCCGCGCCTCCGCCACCGCCGCACGCGGCGCCCGCCAACCCGCCGAGGCCCGCGACGATCACCACGAGGCGAGCGTTCATGGCGCCGGCACCCGCCGCAACAGGCCGCCCGCGCAGCCCAGGAACACGTCGCCGGGTCCGGCGCCGCCAAGCGCCTGCGTCAGCGAGGCGTCCACGTGCAGGATCGTCCACGCGGCGCCGTCATAGTGAACGACGCCGGAGCCGGCCGCGAGCCCCCAGACGTCGCGCGGCCCCGAGCCCCACACCTTCTGGGCCGTCTTGCTGCCGGACGCCGCGGTCCACGTCTGGCCGTCGTAGTGATAGGCGGTCTCGCCGAAGGCCCAGACGTCCTGGGGCCCGCTGCCCCAGATGGCCTGGATGCCGCTCGTGAAGTTGCTGATCGGGATCGAAGTCTCGCCGATCCACTTCGCGCCGTCCCAGCGCACCAGGATGTCGTTGAAGCTGCCGGCCCAGGCGGCCGCCGGGCCCGCCGAGAACACCGACTGCAGGGCCGTTCCCTGGATGCTGGCGTATTTCGATGACCACGCCGCGCCGTCGAAGTGATACGCGCTGTGCAGGCCAACCGCCCAGACGTCGCTGGCCGAGCTGCCCGACCCGGCCAGGAACTCGTCGCTGCCGGTGTTCTCGGCGAGCGCCCAGCGCGTGCCGTCCCAGTGCGTGATCTCTCCGTTGACCCCGAACGTCCAGACGTCGTTCGGCGCCGATCCCCAGAGTGCGTTGATCTGGCGCGAGCCCGCCCGCGCCGTCACGCGCGCCACCGTCTGGCCGTCGGAGTGGTACAGGTACGCGATGTCCGCCAGCCAGATGTCGTCGGGTCGGCTGACCCACAGCGCGCGGACGCCGTAGGGCAACTGGCTGGCCATCGTCTGGCCGGGCGCCGCCGCCGGCGACGGCGACCACGTGCGCCCGTTCCAGCGGGCGATCGTGCCGCGATCCCCCGCGCCCCACACCTCGCCGGGGGCGATCCCCGACAGCGAGGACAGCGATGCCCCGAGCGAGATCGGCGTCCACGTCGTTCCGTCCCAGTGCTCGACGCTCTGGTAAAGGCTGACCCAGACGTCGCTGTCGCCGCCCACCCAGATGCCCTTGGCGGCGAACCCCTTGTTGGGGCGAACCGTAGAGAAGGCGCTCCCGTTCCACCGCAGGACGGCCCCGTCGTCGGCCGCGAACCAGACGCTGTTCGGGCCGGTGCCCGCGATGGCGGTCAACGCGCGCGACGTTCCGTTGACGATGCTCCAGTCGTCGCCCTGCTTGCGCCACAACACGCCGGCCCCGCCCACCCACACGTCGTCGGGGCCGGTCGCCCATACGGAATAGAGATCGCGGTACTCGGCGCGCGTCTCGGTGCTCTCCGCGATCGGCAACCGCAGGGCCGTGACCGGCGCCCAGCGCGAGCCGTCCCACCGCAGCAGCGTGCCGGCGCTGCCGGCGGCGTAGACCTGATTGTCGGCCGCCGCGTACACGCCGTTGAGGACGGCGTCGGGCACGCCCGTGTCCGTGATGGTGAAGGCGGCGCCGTCGAAGCGAGCGGCCAGGCCGTTGTCGCCCACCGCCCACACCGCGCCGGACGGTTCCGCCGCGAGCGCCATCACCCGATCGGCCGTCAAGCGGAACTGCGTCCAGGCCGTGCCATTCCAGTGCAGGAGCGCGCCGTACCAGCCCGCGATCCACACGTCGTTCGGGCCGCGCGACAGCACGGCAATCAAGTCGTTTCCGGTCGGCAGCGGGTGCACCCAGCAAAAGCCCGAGGGATCGCAGAGCCGGGGCGACCCCGTGATGACCGCGCCAGGCCCGGGTGCTCCCGCCGCGCCCGCGCGACCGCCCGCGCCTGCCGCGCCGGCACCACCGCCAGGACCGCCCGCGCCTGCCATCGCGCCCGTCGACCCGGCAGTTGCCCCCGCGTCGCCGCCCGCTCCTGCGGCGCTGCCCCCAGCGCCCGCCTCTCCAGGGCCGGCGCCGTTACCACCGCCCGACGGAGCGTCGAGCGCGGGCAACCCGTCCACCGGATGGTCGTCCGGCGCATCCATCGACGCATCCGGCGCCGAGCCGCCTCCAGCCGCCCCTTGGCCCCCATGCCCCCCCGCGCCTCCACCACCGCTTCCGTGGCCCCCGCCGCAGGCGACCCCAAGACCACCGAGGGTGCACGCGACCGCCACCGAGACCAGCCCAGGAGATCTCATGGCGCCGAGGATAGACCGGGGCTCCCCCGACCACGAGTGATCGACCGCGCACGTCGCCCACCGCCGGCGTCCGCCTTTGCGACTCAAGCGACGTCGACAGCCACGGTGGCGCGACGATCACGCCATGTCCCCTCTCAGTCAGCCCCGCGGAGTGAACCGCGCCAGGCGCTTCAAGGCCCGGGGAGATGAAATCTCGAGAAGCGGCCTTCAGTTCCCCGACGCGCTCCAAACGGTTCAGCCTGACCTGCCGCGGCGTACGGGTGAACCGGATCTCCGGCCTGGCGGAACTCCCCCGACGGGTCTTCGATGTACGTTCTCGGCTTGGCTGTGGAAAATGGGTTCGCGCGAGGTCGCGAATCGATAAGCTTACGGGACGCGAGCGCGGCGCCCATGGGGAAGATCGATCGTCTCGACAGCGTCTCGTTCATCTCGTCCAGCGTGGCGGCGGGGCGGCCGGACGCGGAGCTGGTGGCCGGGTTGCAGGCCGACCAGGCCTGGGCGCGGCGCGAGATCTGGGTGCGCTACTCGGGGCGGGTCCGGCGCTACCTGGCGCGCGCGCTGGGGCGGCCGAGCCACGATGTGGAGGACCTGACGCAGGAGGTGTTCCTGCGGCTCTTCGTGCGGCGCGGCGCCATTCGCCAGCCGGAGGCGCTGCGCGAGTTCACGATGGCGGTGGCGTCGCACGTGCTCAAGTGGAACCTGCGGTCACGCTGGGTGCGGCGGAAGGTCCGGTTGTCCGACGACGGCGAGCTGCCGGAGCCTGCCGCCGATCGCGGCCAGGAGGAGGAAGCGAACGATGCGCTCCGCCGCTGCCGGGTCATTCTCGACGGGCTCGGCGCTCGCGAGCAGGTCGCGTTCGTTTTGCGGTTCATGGAGGAGATGACGATGGAGGAGGTGGCGGCGACGATGCGGGTGTCTCTCAGCTCGGCCAAGCGGCTCGTGAATCGAGCCACCACCGCCGTGGCGGAGCGCGTGGGAAGCGACGCCGATCTGAGGCGCTACTTCGCGACCAACACAGGCAACGCCGGCAGCACCGGAAAGAAGGGGGGACGGCCGTGAACCCGACGAACCAGGACTGGCCAGAGGGCGAGCTCCAGACCCGCGTCGCCGAGCGGGTGGGGCGACTGGTCGCCTCGAGCGCCGATCCGGCCCCGTCGAGGCAGCAGGACGAGCGGGAAGCCGAGCAAGGCTTCGTGCGTCTGGAGGAGCAGCTGGCGCGCCGGATTCGAGCGGGTCGTCACACGCGCTCCGCGATGATTCTGGCGGTGGCGCTGCTGGCCGGGGCGGGCGGCTATTGGGGCCTCGGTCGGATGGCGCCCTTCGCCGACCGGGCCATCAGCTACAGCATCGCGGGGGGGCCGGCCCTCCAGCAGGG
>Ga0207694_10001536_pt1 | contig 19620 bp, 14 predicted proteins | sample KBSC34metaG_FD_184353 | JGI IMG/M metagenome (GOLD analysis project Ga0207694, IMG submission 184353) | Corn rhizosphere microbial communities from Kellogg Biological Station, Michigan, USA - KBS C3-4 metaG (SPAdes) (version 2) | ecosystem: Host-associated > Plants > Roots > Rhizosphere > Soil... | reverse complement strand
GGTCGCCACGAGGTTCACGCCTTCGGTCGTGCCGCGCGTGAAAATAATTTCATCCGCACTGCGGGCGTTCAGAAAATTTGCCGTGCGCGTGCGCGCCGCTTCGAAGGCATTTGTCGCGCGATTGCTCAGTTCGTGGATTCCGCGATGAACATTCGCATTATCGTGCTCGTAATAATGCACCAGCGCATCAATCACCGCGCGCGGCTTCTGCGAGGTGGCCGCATTGTCGAAATAAATCAGCGGCTGCCCATGCACCTTTTGGTCGAGGATGGGAAAATCCTTCCGCAAACTGATCGAATCAATTGTCTTTGCGTCTTTCATTCAAAAATAAACCGCGGATAAACACCGATGAACACGTATAATGGTCAAATTCGTTCGTGTTTATCAGTAATTGTTCGAGCGATATGCCTAAACGCCTGTGTTCCCTTTTCGGCGTTCGGGGTTCTTTCGGATCTCGGATTTCGGGCTTCGGATTTTATCCGTGTGAATCCGTGTCCATCCGTGGTTAAAAATCACATCAACCCCAACTGTAACTTCGCCGCTTCACTCAGCATGCTCTGGTTCCACGGCGGATCCCAAACCAGTTCCACCGCCACGTCATCGACGGACTCCAGGCTGAGCAATTTATTTTGCACGTCCTGTTGCAACACCGGCCCCATGCCGCAACCCGGCGCCGTCAAAGTCATCTTTACACCCACGCGATAACTGCTCTCCGCCATGGGCTCAATGTGGCAATCGTAAATCAATCCCAGGTCCACTACGTTCACCGGAATTTCCGGATCGTAACACGTGCGCAACTGGTTCCAGATCTCCTTCTCGATCTGTTCCTGCGTCACCGGGCCAGACGCCGTGCCAGTCTTCTTTTGCACCATTTCCATTCCGAGCGCATCGGCGTCCTTGCCCTCAATGCGGAACATGTTGCCATTCACGACCACCGTGTAACTGCCACCCAGCGATTGCGTGATCGTCGCCTGTTCGCCCTTTTGCAGCGTGACTTTGGTGCCGATCGGGATGACTGAGGCATCCACGTCGCGGGTCAATGTGACTGGTTCATTGGAATTCATAATGCAAACAAATGCGGGCACATCTTCGCCTCAATCCGGTTTGAAATCAACCGCCTATCGCCGTGACAAAATACATGGTTCTTGGCTCAGGGATTGCTGACAAATGAGCGCATCGATGACCAAAGACGGCATAACTCTTTTGAACGAAGCCCAGAATGGATTTTTCTGGGTGGGGGGATTTTCACTCGTAGCGACTCTCGCCTGCGCGGTGTGGCTATTCGTGATTGTTCGCCGGCGTGACCTTTGGCTGCGCTGGTCTGCGTTTGAATTTAACTTCTATTCACGCTTGGGGCTTCCTAAAAAATTCATTGAAGCCTCTCGCCGATTCGAAGAAAGCGGCAAAATGATTGTCCTCGTCGGAACGTTTGTCGCCACGTTCGTACTCCTGACCACGATAAATACTCGCTCTTTTTTAAAAATCACCGACTTGAAGAAAGCTCAAACATTATTTGCGGCCGGGCGCTCCGAATTTGAAGCAGGAAACAACCAGGCTGCGCTTCTGGATTTCACGAGGTCGATCCGGTTGGATCCGGGAAATATTTCCAGCTACTTCCTCCGCGGACGAACCAAACTTCGGTTGAACGATTTCCGCGGAGCCATCGCCGATTGCGACCGCGTTATTCAATCGAACCCCGATTTTAATGCCACCGTTTACGATACGCGCGGTCGTTCCAAATATCACCTTCACGACTACGCCGGGGCCATAGAAGATTGCGGAAAGGCCATTAAAATCGATCCCGAATTCGTCAGCGCCTATAGTGGCCGCGGCTTGGCGGAGTTGGATTCCAAAAATTATGCCGCTGCACTGGCTGACTTCAACCACGCTCTCGACTTGAACCCAAATTTTTCGGAAGCGTATTTCAATCGCGGCTTCTCAAAAAATGGCATCAAAGATTTTTCCGGAGCCATCGCGGACTATTCCAAAGCCGTTGAGATCAACCCTCAATTCTCGATCGCCTACTTTTACCGGGCCAACGCGAAGCGTGCTTTGAAAGATTATCAGGGTGCCCTGGCAGATTACGACAAAGTCATCGCCCTCAATCCAAAATCGGACCCGGCCATTTCCAATCGGAACATTACCCTCAAGCTGATGGGTCGATAGCCTCACCAGGCTAAGGCATTTATGGAAATGTTCTAATGACTCGGCTCCCATCGCTGACCATCTGTGGCAGGGCTGAAAGCCCGCAATTTTAAAGCCCAGGCTAAAGGCCTGGGTATTCATGGTCGGAGAACCAAGCCCTGAAAGGGCGGCCCATGTTGCGAAAAAATTACGATTTCCGAGACTGGAAAATATTCAGCCAGACTGCCGCTCCCCAAACATCGCGAAACTCTTTAACCCTGCTCGCTCTCCGTACTCACCGGCTGTTGCCCTTCACCTTTTAGCGCCGCCATCAACGCATGCCACGAAAGGATCGCGCACTTCACGCGCGAGGGATATTTATGCACGCCTGCGAACACCGCCAGCTTGCCCACGTCGCCGTTCACCTTGCCGGACATCACCATCTCGTGCACGAGATCGAACATCTTCTGCACTTCCGCCTTCGATTTGCCCTTGATGTTGTCCGTCAATAACGACGCCGACGCCTTCGAGATACAACAACCGGAACCGACGAAACTCGCATCGGTAATCTTGTCGCCATCCAGTGTCAAAAAGAGCTTCAACTGATCTCCGCACAGCGGATTATGTCCCTGCGCCGAGCAAGTCGCCGCCGGCGCCTCGTGAAAATTCCGCGGCTTCTTGCAATGGTCCAGGATGACCTGCTGATAAAGATCGTTTAGATCGTCGAACATTTCCGAAGTTCCAAGTTCCAAGTTCCGAGTTCCAAGCAAAGGCCGAAATCCGTCTTCGAATGCGCAACTTGTTGAGGCGTTTGCATTTTTGGAATTTGGAACTTGGAGTTTGGAATTTTCATTTAGCGTTCACGTGCGGATTCGCCTCAATCCGATCCCACACCAGCTTATCCAATTCCTCGCGCGCGCCCTCGCATTGAATGCGCTCAATGATCTCGCCCGCGAACGCATGAATCAACATCCGCCGCGCCGTCTCCGTGCTCAATCCGCGCGAGCGCAGATAAAAAATCGACTCGTCGTTCAACTGCCCGATCGTCGCGCCGTGCGTGCATTTCACGTCATCCGCATAAATTTCCAACTGCGGCTTCGTATCCGCCGTCGCGTCGTCGGAGAGCAACAGATTCTTGTTCGTCTGCTTCGCGTCAGTTTTCTGCGCGATTTGCCGGACCAGAATGCGTCCGTGAAAAACGCCCTTCGATTTGTCGTCGAGAATGCCGTTAAAATATTCGTGGCTCGCGCAATGCGGCTGCGCGTGTTCCACAATCATATGATGATCCGCGAGTTGCTCATCCTTGGTCAGATAGAGCCCGTTCAAAATGCATTCCAGCCCTTCGCCCGCCAGTTTGGCACGTATGTTATTGCGCGAAAGTTTCGCACCCATCGCGAACGAATGCACGTTCACACGGCTCGTGCGGCCGAATTCTCCTTGAATGGTTGCGATGTGATACGCTTCCGCCGCTTCGTCCTGAATTTTCACATGCTCCACTCGCGCGTTGTCATCGGCCACTATTTCCGTGACTGCGTTGGTGAAATACGCCGCGTTGCCGGAGCTCACATAACTTTCCAAAACCGTCGCGCTGCTGTTCGCCTCGGCAATGATCAAATTGCGCGGATGAATCGTATCGCCCTTTTGCTTCGCCGTGGAAATGAACACGAGTTGAATCGGTTCCTCCACCGCCACACCCTTCGGCAAATAAATAAACGCGCCATCCGAAAAGAATGCCTGGTTCAACGCCGCAAACGCATTTCCCTCACCGACCGCGTAACGCCCCAAGTGTTTTTCCACCAGCGCAGATTCCTGCGTGAGCGCCGCCGCCAGGTTCGAAACCTTCACTCCGGCCGGAAATTTGCCCACGGAAGACAAGTCCGCAGCAAAATGCCCATTTACGAAAACCAATCGGCTGCCCGCGAGCTTGCCAAAAGCCGCACCCGCCAGAATTTCCGCAGCGGATTTATCTTTCGTCCCGTCCAGCATGGGATTGAACGGCAGCCCGGCAATGGGGGCTACGTTCGTGAAGCGCCAATCCTCGTCTTTGACGGTCGGGAAACCTTGCTCCGCGAAGCAGGCAATGCCCGCTTTGCGCAGCGGGAAAAGCCACGCGGGCTGATTCGTTTGTTTCTCGAACCGTTCAAAGTTCTTAAGATAAGGATTGGTGCCGTTCATTGTAACCGTCGTCTGAGCCATAAATCGAATTCGCGGAAATTGTGTCCGCGTCAAGTCACCCAGTGTTCCATGAGCGCGGTTCGAGCGCAAGCGTGGGAAAAGCATTCACAAGTCCCGGGGCGCATCTTGGCACTGCCTCCAATACGGTAGGGCAAACCTGCTGGTTTGCCCCAATTTATGATAGCTAGCGAAGCGATGCCATCGTCTGCGCGTGGTAAAACTTCACGGGCATCGTCTTCGAAAGATAAAGGCGACCCGCCAGGGTCACCCCATCTGGTCTGGTAACAGGGATGCGTTCCAAATTCCAAAAAGGCCGACGATTTCTCTGTGCTTTTTGAGCTTGGAACTTTCGCCCTCAGTTCGATTCTTGCGTTCAGTCAGGACTCGGGCAGAGTGTGTCACCTTTATGCCGACAGAAGATGACATTAAAAATGCGTTGAAAGCCGTCAAATACCCCGGCTTTTCGCGCGATATCGTTTCGTTTGGGCTCATCAAAGAAATTTCCTCCGGCAACGGCGCCATTTCCATCACCATGGAAATCACCGGCAGCACCGAAGCCGGCCAGCAGATTAAAGCCGAAAGCGAACGGATTTTGAAAGGCTTGCCCGGCGTCAGTTCGGCTTTCGTACAAATCAAACAGAAGGCGGGTGCGGCGCCCGGTGGCCAAAATCCAAACAAAGTCCCTGGCATCCAGCGCGTTGTCGCCGTGGCCAGCGGCAAGGGTGGGGTGGGCAAATCCACTTGCTCCGTCAACCTCGCGTGCGCCCTCACTTTTCTGGGCTATCGCGTCGGGTTGCTCGACTGCGATATTTACGGCCCCAGCATCCCCCTTATGATGGGCGTCCACGAGCGGCCAACCATCAGCCCGGATGAAAAACTCGTTCCACCCTCGAATTACGGCGTAAAACTGATGAGCATGGGCTTCCTGCTCGAAGACGATCAACCAGTCATTTGGCGCGGCCCGATGATCCAAAAGACCATCCAACAGTTCGTCATGGCCGTCGATTGGGGCGAACTGGATTTCCTCCTGGTCGATTTGCCACCCGGCACCGGCGATGCCCAACTGTCTCTGTGTCAAATCGTTCCGCTCGATGGCGGCGTTATCATCACCACCCCGCAAGAAGCTTCGCTCGGCGTCGTCCGCAAAGGTATCGCGATGTTCGAGAAGGTAAACGTGCCGATCCTCGGAATTGTCGAGAATATGAGCTATTTCACGGCTCCAAACGGCGATCGCATTGAGATTTTCGGCCATGGCGGGGGTCGAGCCGAGGCCGCGCGCAAGGATGTTCCCTTCCTCGGTGAGGTGCCAATCTTTACCGAAATCCGCGAGGGCGGCGATGCTGGTCACCCCGTAGTCGTGTCCTCGCCGAAGAAACCCGCCGGGCAGGCATTTATTCACATTGCGGAAGCCCTTCAGCGACGTTTTAGTTAAATTTCGTCGAAATCCTTTGTTTTTGACCGGGTTGCGCCATTGCGAATTTGAGGTAAATTAGCGGTGAAGAATGTGAGAATAAGATGATCATAAAATCTCACAAACCATTGCAAATTAAGGTTGTCACATCCGGTAACCCTGTCTAGACTTTCAACCCACAAAGACCTTTGGTCTGTACTATGCCTAATGATGCTAAAGAACCGGCTCAGGCAAACGACCTGCTGAAGAATTCCTCGCTGTATCGCGAATTCCAAGCTGAACGCGAGGAAATCTTGCGTCACAAGTGGATCGAATCCGAAAAAGCGGGTCGTGATATCGGTTTTGAGCGCGCTTTGACCGATTGGATCATCAAACACCGGTCCAAATGGCGGAAAGCCCGTCAGCCCGTATCCGCGAATTAACCGGATTTTTACGTCGGTAACGCTCCTTTAACGCAGCCCTGCGAGGTTGCTAAGGAATGATGAAAACTGATTTTATAACAACGAACAGCCCTGTCTGGGTTTGTTCGTTTTTTGTTTTTAGCCTCGCATCCGCTTCGACCAGCCTGACCGCTGGATCAATTCCAACAACAACCGACCGTTTGAAGGCTGCACAAAGTTTCACCCTCTCCCCGGGGGAGAATGCATGGAGTGAGGGCGAACGTACCCACAATTCGTCCCGGCCAACCACGTTACTTCCACAACGTCACGTTTCTGGGCCTTCGACCCTCGACCCTTTCACATGCCTGAACCCGCCATCATCCTAAACGCCCAAGCCACCCAACGCGCCCTCACCCGCATTGCGCACGAAATCGCTGAGCGCAATGAAGCCAGCGGCGACGTCGTGCTGGTCGGCATTCAACGCGGCGGCGTCGAGCTCGCGACCAAATTGAAGGACTCGCTGGCCGAGATTTGGAAGCATCCCGTCCCGCTCGGCCAGCTGGATGTCTCCATGCACCGCGACGACCTTGGCCAGCGCGCCGTTCCCGAGCTGCATCCCACGGTGATCCCGTTCGATGTCACCGGCAAGACCGTCGTGCTCGTGGACGACGTGCTATTCAGCGGCCGCACCATTCGCGCCGCGATGGATTCCCTGAACGATTTCGGCCGCCCCCGGCGCATTCAACTCGCCGTGCTGATCGACCGCGGCCATCGCGAATTGCCGATCAAAGCCGATTTCGTCGGCAAAAATGTGCCCACGGCGCCCGATGAAAAAATTTCCGTGCGCGGTGAAGAAGTCATTTTGGAGAAAGGAGGGCCGGTTAAATAGTTAAACGAGTTAAATAAGTTAAATGCGCCTGAGCTGGCGCGCTCCCCGCTCATTTAACTGATTTAACTGATTACTCATTTAACCAACCCCATGTCCTGGACCCGTAAACATCTGCTCGACGTCGAATCGCTCACACCGGAAGAAATCATCACGGTGCTCGATACCGCCCGCGCCTTCAAAGCCGTCGGCGAGCGCGCCATCAAGAAAGTTCCCGCGCTGCGCGGCAAGACGGTGGTCAACCTCTTCGTCGAGCCCTCCACCCGCACGCGCATCAGCTTCGAATTGGCCGAGCAACGGCTCTCCGCGGACGTCATCAATTTTTCCACCGAGGCCTCCTCGTTCAAGAAAGGCGAGACGCTCAAAGACACCGCCCTGAATCTCCAGGCATTGAATGCGGACTTCATCGTCATCCGCCACAGCGCTTCCGGCGCGCCGCATTTTCTTTCCCGCGTGCTCGGTGCCAGCGTCATCAATGCCGGCGACGGCGCGCACGAGCATCCCACGCAAGCCTTGCTGGACGCCTTCACCATTCGCGAGCGAAAGGGAAAAATTGAAGGCCTGAATGTCACGATCCTCGGCGACATCCTCTACAGCCGTGTCGCGCGCTCGAATATTTGGGCGCTCACGAAACTCGGCGCCAAGGTCACGCTCTGCGGCCCGGCAACTTTGGTGCCGCGCGTGTTTGAGCAAATGGGTTGCCGCGTCACCTACAACGTGGAAGAAGCGATTCGTGACGCCGACATCATCCATCTCCTGCGCATCCAGCACGAGCGCCAGCGCAAGACGATGTTTCCGAGCATCAACGAATACACCACGCTCTTTGGCCTCAACAAAGCGCGCCTCGAGAAAACCAAACCCGACGCGCTCATCATGCACCCCGGCCCCATCAATCGCGGCGTAGAAATCGACAGCGAAATCGCCGATGGCGAGCGCTCGCTGATTCTGGACCAGGTCACCAACGGCCTTGCCGTCCGCATGGCCGTCCTCTTCCTCGTCAACGGCGGCAAAGGCCCCCAGGAAATCGCCGCCTAGTGGCACGGGCATCTTGCCCGTGCGATCATATCCTTCAGTGTAACCGAAATTGAAACGCACCGGCGCGGACGCCCGTGCCACGATTACTTCTCCGGCACCTCAATCACATCCCCATCCCGCAGCCAAAGATCAGCTTGGCTCGGATTCCTGCAATCGATAACCCACTCCTGCTTTTTCTTCGTCTCCGAATCAACGCGCGTGACTTTCACCCGCGACAAATCAGACGACACGCGCACAAGTTTGGAATTGTCCAGCACGGAACGCAGCATGAACGAGATTCGAGCCTCTCTAACCATCGAGAATTGGACTGGATTGCCAGACACGTTGGCGAATTCGGGCTTGAGCCTTATGGGAGTGCTGACGCCTTTGATGTTGATGGTCACTCCCCGCGCGAGACAATTGGTCAAAGCACTCACCGTTTGAAGCCCCAACCCCGTCCACGGTTGATCGACTGGATGATCGGACTCGGGGATTTCGACCACGTCGCCCCATTCCAACCAGGTGTCTTGGGAACAGTCGCCTTTACTTAGGATGTCCTCCACGTCCACATAGATGGCCTTTTGCTTCATGGCGGCCTCGGCGCGACGGTAGATAAGTACGTGTTTAAAGTCTGGAAAATGCAGACTGTTTTGCCAAATGGTTGAGCCCTCTCCGGTTTCTGTCTGCCACTCGCCGGAAGTCGCCTGGGAGATCAAACGGTATTCCCCCGCAATCATCTCCAACAAGCTATATCGATTCCAATCCCGCGAACCTTTGGTGAAAGCAACTCTCGACTGCGACGCCCGCCGCACCTCAATGCGATTGCGCTTGGGCAAGTTGGCAAGTCCTCCAGCTTTCACAAGAAGGTCGGCGATTGTCTTCACATTATTGGCGTCCGTGATATTACGTGGAACGATTGGAGTCGGCCTGATCGCGGTCTGCGCCAAGTCCAGCGGTGTGTCGCCGGCAGTATTTTGAATGTTGGGATTGGCCTTGTACATCAGTAGGACGGACACATCTTCGGGCGAGGCACGCCATACCGAATAATGAAGAGCGGTACTACCGTTCGTGTCTTGCATATCCACCCTCGCCCCTGATTCAAGCAACACCGCCATGATGTTGGTATCCCCTTTTGTCATAAGAGGAGTTCTGCCGTCGCTGAGGGCGGCATTCACTTCCGCTCTATGTTCGATAAGCATGCGAACAACCTCCACCGTTTTAGCGCCAAACAAAGGCATGCCTCCGTCTGGATCGCGTGCATTCGGGTCCGCACCTTTTTCTAGTAGTGCCGCAACAAACTGGTCACGACCGGATCCCTGCACAGCAGTAGTGAGCAATGAATATCCATAGCGACTGCGGACATTGGGATTCGCTCCGTGATCCAGCAGCAATTGAGCAGCATTCGCATCGTTATTTCCGAGAGCGGCAAATAGCGGGTTGTCATATTGCGACTCACCCTCCGGATTCGCTCCCGCATCCAGCAGCAATTTGAGAATGTCGTTGTTCCTGTTCCAGATCGCGAAAACGATCGGCAGGGATTTAACATTTTGTGCGTTGACTGAATTACCAATGCCCGCGCGGTTCGGATTTGCCTTGTGCTCCAAAAGCACGCGCACGGCATTCGTCCGTTTGTCTCTGATCGCGAGTATTAACGGTGTATTATCGTCGCGATTGGTCGAATCCACGGTCGCGCCGGACGTCAACAAAAGCGAGGCCACTTCTGTGCAGCCGCGACTGGCAGCCTCATGCAAGGCGGTGTTTCCATTTTCGTTTTTAGCCTCAATGTCGGCTTTGGCTGCCAACAGTATCTTGACGCAATCAATATTATTGTTTCCCGAGGCGAGACCCAGGGGCGTCGAGCCGGTCGTGAAATTGATGTCCGCCCCGTGTTGGATGAGCAATCGGAGTAAATCAGTTTTGCCATCCCGCGCCGCAACCTGTATCGGACGTAATCCACTGTTGTCTGTCCCTGAGCGCGCGTTAACGTCCGCTTTGTTCGCCAGCAACACCTCCGCGACAGCGGAATAGCCCTTCGAAACCGCCACGTAAAAAGGATTAAGTCCACGCCCACTCACGTCCGCTCCGCGCGCGAGCAACAATTCCACCATCGCCTTATGGCCGTTCTCCGCCGCGGCAGTCAGCGGCACGTCACCATGATTGCTGCTCAAGCCGTTCACATCTGCGCCGTGATCGAGCAGATATTTTGCGACTACTAATTGGCCCTTCATCGCGGCCTCGATCAATGGCGTGTACTTCCCATTAATTCCCTGACCCGGCGCATTGATCAAATCCGGGCTGTTCTGAATCATCAACTGAATGCGCCGGATTTCCTGTTGCTCTTCGTCGGTGACGGCGGATTCTTCTCCACTCCCCGTCGTTCCCGCGATTTCGCCGTGGCGTTTTCGTTGGAGATTAACCTCCGCCTGCGCCTGCGCTAATCTGATTTTGAGACTATCCACGATACCCTGAACCTGCGCATCAATCTTCCGCTTCGTATCCTCCACCAGCTCCTGCGCCGCCTTATATTTTGGATGATCCGGAGAGTAATTCGATTTGAGCTCGATCAATCCCTGCTGTCCCAAATTCAGTCCCGCAATCAGCCCGTCCAAAGTATCATTACGAGAATTTTGCTGCACATAAACCACCCTTTGATCGTGAGTCATTTTATCGATCGCCTCCAATTGTGCCTGGAGCGCCGCCACAGTTGCCTCCGCTTCCACCGCCGAGGACTCGTCTGCCGCAACCGCGGGTGACAAAGCCGCCGCGTTCAACCCCGTCAAATTTTGCCGGCTCAACGTCACCAGCGTCGGCTGATCGCCAAACTCCTTGAGAATGCGCTGATACTGCACCACCGCGTCATTCGTCTTGCTCAGTTTGCGATAACATTCACCCAGCCGAAAAATCGCCGTCGCCGCCAGCTGCCGATCCTTATCAAAAGCCGTCGCCAGCGATTGATAATTCGAAATCGCGGCATGCAAATCGCGATTCGCCTCCTCCTCAAACAATCCCTGTTGCAGCAAACCCGTGAGATCATTCGTCGCACCGCGCGCGAAAGTCGTCAGCGCGAGCACCGTAACCAGTAGACAAATTTTTAATTTCATAAATTCCTCCACACTCCGCTTAACACTTTAAAATTTTCCGCGAACCGAGTTGTCACGCTTTTGCAAAATTGAAACAGACAAAAACGCAGAGTCGCAAAGAACGCAGAGTTCCGCAGAGAAAAAGCCGGATGTTTCGCATTTTTTCCTCTGCGCTTCTCCGCGTCCTCCGCGTCTCTGCGTTCATCCGTCTCATAATTCCAACCGATACCCCACCCCATGCACCGTCTTGATCCACTTCGGCGAATCCGGATCCGCCTCGATTTTCCCACGCAAGCTCGCCACGTGATTATCCACCGTCCGCGTCGTGGGAAACGACGCATATCCCCATACCACATCCAAAAATCGCTCCCGCGTCACCGGTTCCCCCGGCGATTCCGCCATCAACCGCAACATCGCAAATTCCTTCGCCGTAAGATGAACCGATTTCCTCCCACGCGTTGCTGTTTGCCGCGCCAGATCGATTTCCACCTCGCCAAATTTCAGCTTCACCGGCGATTTACCCTGCTTCTGAAATCGCCGCAGCAACGCCCGCACGCGCGCCAGCAATTCCTCCGTGCTGAAAGGCTTCACCAAATAATCATCCGCCCCCGCATCGAGACCCGACACGCGATCCTCAATCTGCCCCTTCGCCGTGAGCATCAGAATCGGCACGGGATTCGCCAGCCGCCGCAACTCCGCGCACACCTCGTAGCCATCGAGCTTCGGCATCATCACATCGAGCAGGATCAGGTCCGGCTTTTCCTCCATCGCGCGCTTCAACCCACTCGCGCCATCCGCCGCGGTAATGGCGCGATAACCCTCATTCTCGACCACATCCTTCAACGCCGTCCGCATCGGCGTCTCATCTTCAATGATCAAAATGCGAGGCATAGGTTTAGCCACAGATGAACACAGATAAACACAGATGCAAAGGAGCGCGGGCTTTAGCCCGCTTCAGTTCGCGCATACTCGCCGCGTCAAAATTCCGCGCCTCGTTGCCTTGTTTTGCCTATCCGTGTTCATCTGTGTTCATCCGTGGTTTTAGTTTGTTTCACCGGCAACACAATCGTGAATCGACTCCCGCGCCCCATGCTGCTGCGCACGGTGACCTCCCCACCGTGCGCCGCAACAATATGCCTCACGATACTGAGGCCGATCCCCACCCCCTGCGTCTCCCGGCGCAGCTCCGAGCCGAGCCGGTAAAATCGCTCAAAAATCTTCTCATGCTCCGACTGCGGAATACCCCGCCCATGATCTTCCACCCAAAGCAAAACGGGCATCCCACCTTTCTCCGGATTTGCATGTTGCGGTGCCCCTCCGGTATCCACCCCCACCGTCACCACCTGCCCTTGCGCCGAATGCTTGATCGCATTATCAATCAAATTCACCAACGCCTGCTGCATCGCCCGCCCGTCCATTTCCACTTCGATGTTGGATGTTGGATGTTGGATGTTGGATGTTTCCAACCTCAGTTGGACCCCCTTCTCCTCCGCATACGGCTCCATCAACTTCACCGTCTCCCGCGTCAGCGCGAGCACGTCCGTGGGCTCAAACTCATATTGTTTGCGCCCCTGTTCGATGCGCGAAAAATCCAGCACATTCTCGATCAGTGACGACAACCGCCGGCATTCCTGCACAATGAACCGGTAATATTCATTCTGCTTCGCGCCCTCCGCCACCTTGCCGCGCTCCAGGCTCTCCGCCATCAAACGCACGGACGCGATCGGCGCGCGTAATTCGTGCGACACACTGGAGACGAAATTCGACTTCTGTTCATTCAATGATTGTTGCCGCAGCAATGACCGACGCAACACCAACGCCGCCGCCAGACCACCGAGCAACGCAACGATCACCAGTGTGGAAAATAAAAATTGCCTCCAATGAACCGCCCGATAATACGTCTCCGGATTCTGCAACCGAATGGTGAGGCTGATTGGCAGGCCCGTAGAATGCAGTTGCTCCAGCTCAGCCGATTTGCCACTCGCGGCAATGTCCATCATCTGGTTCAAATTCTCTGGCGTCCATCCTCCGGACAACAACAGCGTGCGCCCCGCGATATCAATGGAGATCACAAAATCAGCATGGCGATCCACCTCCCGGTAGCGGTTGGATAACTGCTGAAACAACCCGTTGTACCGAATGAACCCGTAAAAAATTTCGTCGAAATCTTTTGGTTTTGCGGTGATCCAATCGGCTGGAGGCGTCTGTTTGAAAAACAGCGATGGTTCCGCGCCGTTCACCCAAAAAACTTCGGGCCACATGTTGGTGCCCATTTGCGCGAGAGCCTGCGCGTAAAATCGTCTGCACTCTTCGGAGTCATCCCAAAGATTGAACAGCGCGTTGGTGGAGGTTTGCGGAGTGGCGGAATTAATCAGGGCCGGGGCAACTTGTCGCAAACGCCGAATCGCTTCTGCAGAAATCGGAGAGGCCGGTCCGTTTTGAGCAATTTCCGACACCAGAAACGACGGGTTCCGACGCCACTCTTCCGGCAGCGCATCCGGATTGTCTTTCGCTAAATCGAGAATTTTCAAGATCGCGATTGGTGCCAAGCCTATTCCCGATTCCGAAACCGCCTCCGGCCCAGAAGTGAATCCATCAAAAATATCGTTGTATGCGGCAATCGCGCCCGGCGCGTCCCCGGCTTTTTCCAAGGCCGCCGCACGCCGGCTCAATGCCATTGGGCGAAAATGGCTGTCTGCGATTCCTGACTGCAATTCCTCCGTCCAATGAGAGCCCAACCGCGCGCGCCCATTTAGAAATGCCAGGTAGAGATCAGCGGCCCGCTTCCAATCACCCGAGGCAAAAGCTCGTTCAGCTTCGTTCCACTGAGCCAGTTTGTTTGAATTCAAGTTGCCGAGCGCCAGCGGCGCCGGTTCCGGCGGCCAAACCCAGGGCCGCGGCCAAACCAATTTCTGTTTGTGATTCAGCGCGAGATATTCCCGCCCATTGGCCGTGAAACCACTCGGCTTGAAATCGATCATCTTAAAATCGCTCTCCGCCAGCGACAGGATGGAAGACGCAATCTCCTCCGCGCGCGCCTTCGCCTCCTGTTGCGCCGAGCGGCGATCCGAACTGAGCGTCCACACCGCCATCACCCCGAGCACCAACAGCGGCGAGAGCACCACGGCGAGCGGCCAGAGCAGGGGAGGGAATTTTATTGGTGCGATAGGCCGTGGCGTTTCGGCCAATACTGCGGCGCGCTGTCGATATAACTGGTGGCACGCAATCCCCGCCACGACCGCATAAGAGGCCAATTGTACGTAAACCTCCGTGCCAAAATGACCGGTTCGCAGGTGAATCAAAACCAAAACCGCGGAAGCAATCGTAAACCAAATCAGCAAAAAGATTTGCAGCCGTTGTTTTAACCGCAACGGCCGGCTGCTCCTCGTTTGCGCGAGCACGGCTCCAGCCAGCACAGCAAATAAAAACACTCCTGCCAGGCCATAAAATGCCAACTGTGAGTTCCCGCTCATCTCGCCTCGCCAGAGTGGCCTTTGCGTTTCAATAGCACAAGGTCACGCTAACTCCGGCGCCCTTCGCAATTGTCACGCTTTTGCAAAATCGAGCGCTGGATCTCAGCGGGCGTTTTCAGCAGTTTTGCGCGCTTCTTCCACGTCCTTCTTTATCGTGTCGATGTACGCGCGGGAATAATTAAGCCTGGCTTCCGCCCCCATCATAATTCCATCCACGCGCTCATCGATTTGCTTCTGCAGCATTTTGACTGTGGTATCAAGGGTTCGCACTCGGGGATATTGTGCAGTGTAGAGCTTGCTGAGATCGTTCAATTCCGTTTGTGCCGCATCTAAATCCTTCATCAACTCTGTCATCTGTGTATCTGGGAAGTTGATTGGCAGCACTTTCTTCAAATCCTCCCGGCTCAAAGCCTTCAGTTTTTCATAAGCAACTTTCTGCTTTATGTATTCCGCTTCCTTTTGCAGCCGGAGCAAGTCCAACTCCCTCAATCTCTTTTCCGTGTTCCCGATTTGAGTGTCCGGCGGATTCACTTTTTCCGTCTCCTTCTTAGCCTCTTCAAGGCGGGACGAGGAAAAAGCCGCCCGGGCCTGAAGGCCCAGCATGACCCCATCGATTCGGTCGTCAACCTTCTGTTGAAGCTCTCGAACGCGCAATTCCGCCTTTTGCAAATCAGGATTTTGTGGGGTGTACCACGAGCGTGCCTTTTCGAGTTCCTGCTTCGCATTATCCAAATCGGACAACAGCTGGTTGAGCATCGTATCCGAATACGCTATTGGCAATGCACGCCTCAAATCCTCCCGGCTCAGGGACTGTAACTTCTCATTCAATGCCCTCTGCTGATTGTATTCCGCCTCCGCTTGCACCCGTTGCGATCCCTGCGTCAGATTCTTTTCCAAATCCCGGAACGCCTCGTTCTTCGGGTCAATAATGACCGCCGAGTGCGCTATTTCCACCGCATCCGCCTTCCGCCCTTCTTTCACGAGGAAGTCCACATAGCTGAAGACGACTTCGGGCGAGTAAGGACAAAGCGCGAAGGCTTGCTTCAAAGCGAAATCCGCCGCCTGCATCAGTTTTCGTTTCTCGGCGTCATCCTTCGGCACGTATTCTGGCGGCATTTCCACAAAGTGAATTCCGAGCCGGGACTTGTATAAGCCGGCAATGGAAGACCGCCATTTGGAAAACATTTTCGGCGCGTAATCATCCCGGACAAAATCCGGATCCCCAGCGAAACCGTCCAAATTTTTCCGTCCGTAAACCTTCGTCGCGAAATCCGCCACCACCTCCACCGGTGTCTCCGGCGTCAACCACTTGCCGAGCCACCCATCCACGCGCGCCTGCCAATAATCCTGATCTTTTTGAATCACGTCATCCGGTATTTTCGCCTGCGGTTGGCGGTTGATCTTCATGATCAATCCATTCGGCTCGAGATACGGATACATCCAATCGTGCGGAAAACTTTCCTCCACATAAAAATCGCGATTCGGATTCTTCTCGAAAATAAGTTTCGTGAGACGCGCATTGATCGCTTGCACCGCCACCTGTCCGCCGATCTGGACATGGCCGTCGTTATCCATCTTGATGTCTTCTCCCCGTCTGACTTGCTTTCGTTCCTGCGGAAAACTGTCGTCGTGCTGCTTCCGGCGTCCGACATCCTCTTTGTAATCCAGGAAAGCATTCTGCACGTCATTCGTGGAGGGAATGAAAAGCACCCTGTCGCGGCTCCAGGAATTTGCGCCAGCGTTGGCCAATTTTGGCACGGCTGCATCAACCTGGGCCATTTTTTCTACCCGCTCCAATGCCGTGTTGCGTTTCGCTCTCAAATCCTCCAGCGCTTTTTCTGCCGTTTGACGTTCTGCGTCATCGCCGGATTTGCTCATTTCGAGGTCCAATGCCTTTTGTCTCGCCGCTTGGAATTGCTTGTCGAGCTTAAGCAACTCTGGGTCCGCCTTGCGCGCCTCGGCGAGCTTTCCGAACGTACTCCTTTTCTCACCGTACATCTCCCGCAGATACTCCTCATAGGTCGGGTCGGTCAGCGGATTTTGCGAAAGCGTATAAAACGGGTCCGCGTCCACCTGCGATTTGCTAAACGCTGTCGGCAATCCTCGACCGGGATCCGTGCCGCCAAAATAAATCGACCCGGGAGGAATGGAATCAATGAGGTCGTGCGCCGCTTGTTGCATGAACTTCGCATCGCTTGACGCGAATTGATCGTAGACGAGCGAAATCTCCAGCATCGGCTGCCAATAGCTCGTGCGATACGCCGGCCGCCAATCCTTGTCTCCCTCGTGGGCATATTGCGGATGATATTTCCTGAAATCCGCATACATATTGGTGATCGTTCGAAAATCGCCCTTCTTCGCGGCATCAAAATATTTTTGAAATTGCGGGTAAATTGTTTCTCCCGCCGCCGCCGCCAGCATCTTCGCCTGCGCCTCTTTGGCAGCGGAGAATTTTTCGAGTTGCGCCAGGGTTTGCTTGCTGACGGAGCTCGTGCGGTCATTAACGGCGGCATTCGTTTTGTATCCGCCGATGTAAAAAAGGACCGTCGCGATCGAAATAAAAATCCCCACCAACCCAGCCGGATGCAACCGCCGTACGCGCGACGCATCCACAATCGCCGTAACGCGCTGCTCCAAATTCGAACTTCGCGCCATCGCGATTCCCGCTCCCTGCGGCGCGCGACGAAACGTTCTCGCAATATCCACCAGATGCCCCGCGTAATCAGACGCCCTGCATCCGACGTTCAGCACCAGGTCATCGCACGCGCGCTCGCGCTCGATGCGCATTTGCCGTGCGGCAATCCACGCCAGCGGATTGAAGCAATAGATCGCGCACGCCAGTCGCGTCAGGCTTTGCGTCAGGCAATCCCATCGTTTCACATGCGCCAGTTCGTGCAACAGCACGACGCGCCGCCGTTCCTCGGGCCATTCGTCAGCTTCGAGCGGCAACAAAACCTTTGGACGAAGCCAACCCCATGTCAGCGGCATCACGCTCCCGCTGGATTGCAAAAGGCGAACGCGTCGGCGAATTCCCAACCCGTGTGAGGCATCATCGAGATGCGCGGCCCATTCCGGCGCGGTCAACACGCTCGCACGTTTTGCCAGGATGGCGAGCTGGATTCGACCAACGATCGGATAAAGTAAGACCAACAGTGCCCCAATTGCCCATGCGCCGAGCCCGAACGAAACCCAATCACGGGTTAGGTGCGCGTTGAACAATGGTTTGGCCTCTTGCCGCACCACTGGAATCACTGGTTGCTCGAAGGGCGCAGATTCCGCAACTGCCGAAGTGGGCTTCGTAGATCCGAGTTCGAGTGAGAGCGCAATTTCATTTCCCGAAAGTTGGCCGCTGGAGACCGTCCAGAGCGGACGCGGGGTCGCGGGCACAAAAAACGGAAGCAGTGGCAACAATAATAACCCGGCCACGCTGAGAAACCAGATCAAATGCCGCGTCGCCGCCGCCGCGCGTCGCCATGCCAGGCAAAGTCCGCCCGCAAACGCGAGCACCACAAAACTCTTCAACAATGTGTCGAGCCACACCGCGGCCAGGCGGGGATTGTGGGAAAAACCTGGGTCCATCCACGCATTCATTTTACCGTCCCTCCTTCTTCGCTTGTTTAATGATGTCCTGCAGCTTGTTCAATTCCTCGTCGGAAATCTCCGCATCGGAATTCTCCAGCAACGCTGCCATCGCGTCCGAAACCGAACCCTTAAAGAATGTGGAGACCACCCGCCGCAATGCCGATTTGCTCGCTGCCTCGCGCGAAACGCGTGGCAGATACACATAACGCGCGCCATCGCGATGATGCTTTGCGTGGCCTTTCTCCTCCAGAATGCGCAACAACGCCCGCACCGCGGAATAACTCGGCGCATTCGGCAACGCCGCCAAAACTTCCGCCGCCGTGGCTTGGCCACGCGCGTGCAGGACATCCATGATTTGCCGTTCCCTCCGACTGAGATGATGCTCCGTGTTCATTTGAAGTGCTAAAAAATTAGCAGATGCGCCTCGGGAGTCAACGGAAAAGTGCTAAAAAATTAACATCAGTTGAATCGGCTCAACGGGTGTATCTGTCTCCCTCTCCGCCACGTAGTGGGGGAGAGGGCCGGGGTGAGGTGGTGCTTCAGGGTTCAGGGGCGAAGCGTCGATCGTTTATCTGGTCGCAGCCACTCTCGTTTGCTTGGCGTCATCTAGCTTTATTTAGAATTATTCCAAATCTTGACAAGGAAGGGGAGGAGCCATAGTTTAGCCACGGAATGTCCCGAGTCGAACACAAAAAGTTGGATGAACATTTGAGCCGCCAGCTCTCCACGAGCGGCTTCCGGTTCACTCCGCAGCGCCAGCATGTCTATGATGTGCTGATGGGCGAGCGGGATCATCCCACGGCGGAAGAGGTTTTCATCCGCTCCAAGCGCGAGATGCCGGATATTTCCATGGCCACGGTTTACAATTGCCTGGATGCCCTGGTGCAATCCGGCATGGCCCGTCAGGTGAATGTGGATCGCGGCGCCACGCGTTTTTGCCCGAACATGCGCGAGCATTGCCACTTTTATTGCGACAATTGCGCTAAGGTGTTCGATATTGATTTGCCCAGCGAGGGACCGGACGGCATTACTCTGCCCAAGGGATTTAAAGCCGCACGATTTGAGATCGCGATTCACGGGCTTTGCGCGAAGTGCGGCAGCGCAGTTAAATAAATGATTGGTTAAATGAGTCGGTGGACGATTCGTTTAACCGTTTTGCTATTTAACCCATTTAACAATTTAACGGATTTACGAAAAGATGAGCACGGCAACAGAGACAATTGAAGGCTTAGTCCAGCAGGAATACAAATACGGGTTCGTCACGGACGTCGAGACCGAGTCCGCGCCGCCCGGTTTGAACGAGGACATCATCCGGCTGATTTCCCATAAGAAAAAAGAACCAGCCTGGTTGCTTGAGTGGCGACTCAAGGCGTTCAGCCACTGGAAAACCATGACCGAGCCCACGTGGCAGTTCGTGAAGTATCCGCCCATTAATTTCCAGGACATCACTTACTACTCCGCGCCGAAGCAAAAGACGGATGGCCCCAAGAGCCTG
>Ga0207694_10001533_pt1 | contig 19662 bp, 17 predicted proteins | sample KBSC34metaG_FD_184353 | JGI IMG/M metagenome (GOLD analysis project Ga0207694, IMG submission 184353) | Corn rhizosphere microbial communities from Kellogg Biological Station, Michigan, USA - KBS C3-4 metaG (SPAdes) (version 2) | ecosystem: Host-associated > Plants > Roots > Rhizosphere > Soil... | reverse complement strand
CTTCGTCGCGGCGCGCTCGGCAGCCACATGCGGCAGTTCATGCAACGTTACGATCTTCTCGTCACTCCCGCCGTGGCGGTGCCCGCCTTCGACGCCCGGCCCGCCGGCCATACCCCCATGGGGCCGCAGAGCATGCTCGGCTGGACGCCGTTCAGCTACCCCTTCAATCTGACCCAGCAGCCCGCCTGCTCGATTCCCTGCGGGCTCACGCGCGAGGGCCTGCCCATCGGATTGCAGATCGTAGGACCGATGTTCGGTGACGCGCTCGTGCTTCGCGCGGCGCGCGCCTATGAATCGGTGCGGCCCATCCCGCGGCCGCCGGCCTGACCGCGTTCCGCTGCCTGGAAGGCTCCACGGGCGCGGCTGCCGACACGTCACGGACGCCAATGTCTGGCTATACTGCCGCCTTGCCTGCGTGCTCGTGCAATCGCAAGCGTCGATGCGCGGTGCGCTGTCGCAGCCGTTCCGGGAATTTCGACGATCGAAGGGGGAGCCCGTCATGAATCACCGCGCCGTCCCGTCTCGTTCCTTGATTGCCGCCTTCCGATCCGACGGGCCGCCGCACGAGCGGCCCAAGGCAGCGCGCGCTCTGTCCATCCTGATGCTCGCGGCCGTCCTCTGCGCGCCCGCGGCGATGGCGCAGCAGAAGGTGCTCAAGTTCATCCCGCAGGCGGACCTGCGCATCCTCGATCCGATCACCACGACGGCGTACATCACCCGCAACCACGGGTACATGATCTACGACACGCTGTTCGCGACGGACGCGAATTTCAAGGTGCAGCCGCAAATGGTGGACAAGTACGAGCTCAGCAGCGACAAGCTGACGTACACGTTCACGCTGCGCGACGGGCTCAAGTTCCACGACGGCACGCCGGTGCGCTCGGCGGATTGCATCGCGTCGGTCGAGCGCTGGGCCAAGCGCGATGCGCTGGGGCAGAAGCTCGCCGAGGTGACCGACGCGTGGAAGGCGGTGAACGACAAGACGTTCACGCTCAAGCTGAAGAAGCCGTTCCCGCTCACGCTCGAGGCGCTGGCGAAGCCGTCGTCGAACGTGCCGTTCATCATGCCCGAGCGCATCGCCAAGACCGACGCGTCGACCAACATCACCGAGGCCATCGGATCGGGCCCGTTCAAGTTCGTCAAGGAAGAATGGGTGCCGGGCAGCAAGGTCGTGTACGTCAAGAACACGGACTACGTGCCGCGCAAGGAACCGCCCTCGTGGGCCGCGGGCGGCAAGGTGGTCAAGGTCGATCGCGTCGAATGGATCTACATTCCCGATTCGGCCACTGCCGCCGCCGCGATCAATGCCGGTGAAGTCGACTGGTGGGAGCAGATGCCGCCCGACCTCATTCCGGTGCTGGCGAAGAACAAGAGCGTTAAAGTCGAGAACATCGATCCGCTGGGCTCGATGGGCGTGCTGCGCTTCAATTTCCTGTACCCGCCGTTCAACAATCAGAAGATGCGTCAGGCGCTTCTGTACGCGATCGATCAGAACGACTACGTGCTCGGCATCGCCGGCGATCTGAAGAACGGGCATCCCTGCTATTCCTATTTCACGTGCGGTACGCCGCTCGCGAGCGAAGTCGGCGCAGCGCCCATGAAGGGCAAGCGCGACCTCGACAAAGCCAAGCAGCTCATCAAGGAAGCCGGCTACAAGGGCGAGAAGATCGTCATCATCGACGCGACCGACCAGCCGATCGTCCACTCGCAATCGCTGCTCACCACGGACATCCTGCGCAAGCTCGGCCTCAACGTCGACCTGCAGGCCGGCGACTGGGGTACCCTCATCACGCGGCGCTCGTCCAAGGAGCCGATCGAAAAAGGCGGCTGGTCGATCTTCCACACCTGGCTTGTGGGTCCCGATGTCACGTCGCCCGCGGTGAACTTCGCGATTCGCGGCTCGGGTCAGAAAGCATGGTTCGGCTGGCCCGACGATCCCAAGCTCGAGGAGCTGCGCGAGGCGTGGTTCAACGCCACCGACGCCGCTACCTCGAAGAAGGATGCCGACGCCGTGCAGGAGCGCGCGTTCGAGTTCGTTCCCTACATTCCCACGGCGCAGTTCATTCTTCCCACTGCGTACCGCACGAATCTCACCGGCGTGATCATCGCGCCGATGACGCTCATGTGGAACGTCGAGAAGAAATAGGGACGACAGCGCGGATTGCGGTGGGAGAGCGGTCGTTTTCCTCGCGCCCTCACGGAACAGGGCGCGAGGTGGGCAATCGCAGGCCGCTCGATCGTGCACTAGCGGGTAGCGGGTGATCGCGTATATCGTCAGGCGCCTCTTCTCGACCGTCGTCGTGATGGCCGTGGTCGCCTTCGTGGTGTTTTCGCTTCTCTACCTGACACCGGGCGATCCGGCCGCGATCATCGCCGGAGACATCGCCACCGACCAGGACATCCAGCGCATTCACATGCGGCTCGGCCTGGACGACCCGTTCCTGGTCCGATTCGGCCGCTGGGTCGGGTCCCTGGCGCACGGCGACCTCGGGACCTCGATCTTCACCAACCTTCCTGTCGCGCAGCTGATCGGGCAGCGCGTCGAGCCGACGCTGTCGCTCACGTTGTGCACGCTGGTCGTGTCGATACTCGTCGCCGTCCCGCTCGGCGTCGTCGCGGCCGCAAAGGCCGGGACCTGGCTCGATCGAGCGGTGATGTCGTTTTCGGTCTTCGGGTTCTCGATGCCGGTGTTCGTGTTCGCCTACATCCTGATCCTCACCTTCGCGGTGCAGCTCGACTGGCTTCCGGTGCAGGGCTATACCAATTTCCGCGACGGTGTGTGGGAGTGGCTGCGCCATCTGATCCTGCCGAGCATCGCGCTCGGCACCGTGTACGTTGCGCTCATCACCCGCATGACGCGCGCCAGCATGCTGGACGTGCTCGCGCAGGATTACATCCGCACGGCGGAGGCGAAAGGGCTCGCGCCACAACAGGTGCTGATCGGACATGCGCTCAAGAACGCCGCGATTCCGGTGATGACCATCATCGGCGTCGGCATCGCGTTGCTGATCAGCGGCGCGATCGTCACCGAGACGGTCTTCGCGCTGCCGGGCATCGGGCGCCTCACCGTCGATGCGATCCTGCGCCGCGACTATCCGATCATCCAGGGTGTGATCCTGATCTTTTCCGCCGTTTACGTTCTGGTGAATCTCCTGGTCGACCTTTCCTACGTGCTGTTCGATCCGCGCATTCGCTATTGATGGCGAGGACTGCCGACATCGGCGCGGCCACCGCAGCGGCCCCGGCTGCCGCGCCGCGATCGATGTCGCCGACCTGGCGGCGCTTTCGCGAGGCATTCCGCCGCCATCCCACGGCGATCCTCGGCGCCGCGATTCTGATCGCGATGATCGCCATCGCGATCTTCGCCCCGTGGCTCGGCACCGTCGATCCGCAGGCCGTGTCGCCGGCGAAGCGCCTGCGACCGCCCTCGGGGGCTTTCTGGCTCGGCACCGACATGCTGGGACGCGACGTGTACAGCCGCGTCGTGTTCGGTGCACGCGTGTCGCTTACGGTCGGTCTCGCCGTGGCCGCGCTCTCGACATTGCTCGGATTGACCATCGGACTCGTCACCGGTTACATGCGCCGCGTCGACGCGGTGGTGATGCGCGTCATGGACGGCCTCATGTCGATTCCTTCGGTGCTGCTCGCGATCGCGCTGATGGCGCTCACCAAGGCGAGCATCGGCAACGTGATCGTCGCGATCACGCTCGCCGAGATGCCGCGCGTGGTGCGCCTGGTGCGCAGCCTGGTGCTGAGCCTGCGCGAGCAGACCTACGTCGAAGCCGCCATTGCCGCGGGAACGACGCTGCCGCGGATACTCGTGCGCCACATCCTCCCCAACATCGTCGCGCCGCTGCTCGTTCAGGGCACGTACGTGTGCGGCTCGGCGATGATCACCGAGGCGATCCTCTCGTTCATCGGCGCGGGCACCCCGCCCAACATCCCGAGCTGGGGCAATATCATGGCGGAAGGGCGCAGCCTGATCCAGATCGCGAGCTACCTGATCGTGTTCCCCGGCATCTGCCTGTCGGTCACCGTGCTGGCGGTGAATCTTCTCGGCGACGGCATGCGCGATGCGCTGGACCCGCGGCTCGCGCGGCGGATGTGAAACGATGAGCGCGCCGCAGACCTCTGATCCACTGCTCGAAGTCGAGGGGCTGAAGACGCATTTCTTCACGCGCGACGGCGTGGTTCGCGCCGTCGACGGACTCTCGTTCTCGGTGCGACGCGGCGAGACCCTGTGCATCGTCGGCGAGTCCGGATGCGGCAAGAGCGTGACATCGTTGTCGATCCTGCGCCTGATCGCATCGCCGCCGGGACGCACGGTAGCGGGTCGCGTCTTGTTCGAGGGGCGCGACCTGCTCGCGATGCCCGAGGCGGACATGCGCAAGGTGCGCGGCGACGCGATCTCGATGATCTTCCAGGAGCCGATGACATCGCTCAATCCGGTGCTGACCATCGGCCATCAGATCGCCGAAGCGCTGGTGCTGCACCGCGGCCTTTCTCGCGGCGCGGCCGAAGCGCGTGCGATCGAGATGCTGCGGCTGGTCCGCATGCCGGAGCCTGCGCGTCGCGTGCTCCAGTATCCGCACGAGCTGTCGGGCGGCATGCGGCAGCGGGTCATGATCGCCATGGCGCTGGCGTGCGAGCCTCGCCTGCTGATCGCCGACGAGCCCACGACCGCCCTCGACGTCACCATCCAGGCGCAGATCCTCGACCTGATGCGCGAGCTCAAACAGCGCACCGGCGCGGCGATCATGCTGATCACTCACGATCTCGGCGTGGTTGCGGAGATGGCGCAGCGCGTGATCGTGATGTACGCCGGGCGCAAGGTCGAGGAAGCCTCGGTCGAGGACTTGTTCGCGCGCCCGCGCCATCCCTACACGCGCGGCTTGCTCGACTCCATTCCCAAGCTCGGCAGCGCAAGCGCAGCGAGCGAAGGTGCGGCGAGCAGCCGCCTGGCGGAAATCGCGGGAACGGTGCCGTCGCTGTCCGAGGCGATCGTGGGCTGTGCCTTCGCGCCGCGCTGCGCGTACGCGACGCAGCGCTGCCGCGCCGAATACCCTCCGCTCGAGGAAAAGGCGGCGCACCACTGGGCCGCATGCTGGGAGTCGGCCCGGCTGGTCGCCGACGAGTCGGTGGCCGCGGCATGACCGATCCTGCAACGGACGCGAACGCCGCGACGTCGCGCGCGCTGCTCGAGGTCGCGCACCTGAGCAAGCATTATCCATTGCGCGGCGGCATCTTCGGACGCACCCGCGCCAGCGTGCACGCCGTCGACGACGTGAGCTTCGCGATCGCGCAAGGCGAGACGCTGGGGCTCGTCGGCGAGTCGGGATGCGGAAAGTCCACGATCGGCAGGACGATTCTGAGACTGGTCGCGCCGACCGCGGGAACGATAACTTGGCAGGGGGCCCGCATCGATGAGCTCGACGCCCAGGCGATGCGATCGCATCGGCGCGACCTGCAGGCCGTCTTCCAGGATCCGTATGCATCGCTCAATCCGCGCATGCGCGCCGCCGACATCGTCGCGGAGCCCATCCGCAATTTCGAAAGCGTCGGCGCTTCCGGGATCCGGGACCGCGTGGCGTCGCTGTTCGAGCGCGTGGGCCTGCGCGCCGATCAGATGCCGCGGTACCCCTACGAATTCTCCGGCGGGCAGCGACAGCGGCTCGGCATCGCGCGCGCGCTCGCGCCGCGCCCGAAGCTGATCGTTTGCGACGAGCCGGTGTCGGCGCTCGATGTCTCGGTGCAGGCGCAGGTAATCAATCTGCTCGGCGACCTGCAGCGCGAATTCGGTTTGTCGTACCTGTTCGTGGCCCACGATCTCGCGGTCGTGGAGCACATCAGCCATCGCGTCGCCGTCATGTACCTCGGCCGGATCGTCGAGCTCGCCGCAACGAGGCCGCTGTTCACCATGCCGCAGCATCCGTACACCGAAGCGCTGCTGTCCGCCGTGCCGGTGCCCGATCCGAAGGTGCAGCGAAAGCGCATCATTCTCACGGGCGACGTCCCAAGCCCGGTCGATCTGCCGAGCGGTTGCCGCTTTCACACGCGATGCCCGTACGCGTTCGAACGATGCCGCGTGGAGGAGCCGATGCTCGCGGAGGTGCGGCCGGGTCACTTCGCGGCATGTCATCTGCGCGACGCGCCTGCGACCGCCGTTTTGTCGAGTACCGACCGTCCAAAGGAATCCATCCCATGAGCGATCTCAATCGCCTGAGCGCAACGACGGCCGCGCGCAAGCTCGCCGCGCGCGAGATCACCGCCGAGGCCCTGCTGGCCGATTGCATTGCACGCATCCACGAGCGCGAAGCGCAAGTCCGCGCGTTCACGTTCCTCGACGCCGACGGCGCCATGCGCCGCGCGCGCGAGCTCGACGCCGGCCCGCCGAGGGGGCTGCTGCACGGCCTGCCGATCGCGGTCAAGGACCTGTTCGACACGTTCGACATGCCTGCCGCGTACGGCTCGCCGATCTATGCCAACCATCGGCCCAGGTCGGACGCGGCCTGCGTGGCGCTCGCGCGCGCCGCGGGTGCGATCGTGGTGGGCAAGACCGTCACCACGGAATTCGCGACGTTCCATCCGGGCCCGACGTGCAATCCGCACAACCTCGCGCACACGCCCGGAGGCTCGTCGTCGGGATCCGCTGCCGCGGTCGCCGACGACATGGTCCCTCTGGCGTTCGGCACCCAGACCGCGGGATCGATCGTGCGTCCCGCAGCGTATTGCGGCGTCGTCGGATACAAGCCCACCTTTGGCACCGTGAATCGGGCGGGCGTGAAGCTCATCTCCGACACGCTCGACACGGTGGGTGTGCTCGCGCGCACGGTACCCGACGCCGCGCTGTTCGTCGCTGCGCTCACGGATCGACACGAGCTCCTGGTCGACCGGCCGCGAACGGATGCTCCACGCATCGCGATGTGCACGACGCACGAATGGGATCGCGCGCAGCCGGAAACCGTCGGCGTGTTCGAGCAGGCAAAGGAGCGGTTGCGCGCCGCCGGCGCGATGGTTCACGACGTGACGCTCCCGCCACCGTTCGCGCAACTTGCGCAGGCGCAGATCACCGTGATGGTGTACGAAGTGGCCAAGTCCCTGTCGTACGAGAACTCGCGACATCGCGATCAGTTGAGCCCCGAGATGACCGCCATGATCGACGCGGGCCTCGCCGTTTCGCCGGCTCAGTACGACGCCGCGCGCGAGCTCGCGCGGACGTGCCGCGCGATGCTGCCGCGGGTCTTCGGGGATGCCGACGTGCTGCTTGCACCCAGCACACAGGGCGAGCCGCCCTCAGGAATCATGGCGACCGGTGATCCGCTGTTCAATCGCATCTGGACGCTGCTGCATGTGCCCGTCGTGCACGTTCCGGCAGGTGTCGGCCCACGCGCGATGCCGCTGGGACTGACCGTCGTGGGGCCACTCGGCGGGGATCGTGCGACGCTCTTCGCGGCCGATTGGATCCACGCGCGGCTGGACGCCGCCGGAGCGCAGCGATGACGACTTCACCGGACGTACGATCCGATTCCACCCACGCATTCGACGCGCTGCGCATCGACGGCAAGCGCCTGTGGCAATCGCTGATGGAGCTCGCGACCATCGGTGCGACGCCCAGGGGCGGCGTGCGGCGACTCGCGCTCACCGATCTCGACCGGCAGGGCCGCGATCTGGTGGTGCGCTGGCTGCGCGAGACGGGCGCGCGCATCGAAATCGACGGCGCCGGCAATGTCTTCGCGATACGGCCGGGCCGCGATTCGTCGCGGCCTGTCGTGCTCACCGGAAGCCATGTCGACACGCAACCTTCGGGCGGCAAGTTCGACGGCAACTACGGTGTTCTGGCTGGCTTGGAGGTATTGCGCACGCTCAACGCGGCCGGCGTCGCGACCGAGAAGCCCGTCGGTGTCGCGATATGGACCAACGAGGAAGGCAGTCGCTTCGTTCCGGTCATGGGCGGCTCGGGCGCGTTCGCCGGCGTGTTTCCGCTCTCGCATCTGCTGCAGCAGCGCGACATCGACGGGACGTCGTTCGGCGATGCGCTGCAACGCATCGGCTACGCCGGCGACACGCCCGTCGGGGGACGCGCCCTCGACGCCTACTTCGAAGCGCACATCGAGCAGGGCCCGATCCTCGAGCGCGAGGACAGGGTCATCGGCGTGGTGACCGGTGCGCTCGGGCAACGCTGGTACGACTGCGTGTGGAGCGGCCAGGATTCGCACGCGGGCCCCACGCCGATGGAAACGCGGCGCGACGCCTTGCGCGGCGCTGCACGCCTGGTCGAATCGGTCAACGCCATCGCGCTGCGTCACGGGCCCGACGGTCGAGCCACGGTCGGATTCATGCAAGTGAGCCCCAATTCGCGCAACGTCGTGCCCGGTCGCGTGGCGATGAGCGTCGACATGCGCCATCCCGACGACGACGCGCTGGTGTCGATGGATGGCGAGCTGCGCGAGGCGGCCACTGCGATCGCGACGGACCTCGCGCTCGCCTGCGATCTGCGACAGGTCGACCAGTTCCCGGCTTCGCGCTTCGACGGCGCTTGCGTCGCGGCCGTCCGCCGCGCAGCGCGTGACCTCGGCTTGTCGAATCGCGACATCGTCAGCGGCGCCGCTCACGACGCCATCTATGTCGGCCGGGTCGCGCCCGCCGCGATGATCTTCGTGCCGTGCAAGGACGGCATCAGCCACAACGAGATCGAGGACGCGCAGCCGGACCATCTCGAGGCCGGCGCAAACGTGCTGCTGCACGCGATGCTGGCGAGGGCGGGTGTCGCCGTCCGCGCTCCGGGCGCCGGCGCAGCTTGAAATGACTACGCGCCCGGACCGGGTATTGCTGGCGGTGGCGGGCGCGCAGTTGGATCTGGTTGCGAGGGGCAGGATTTGAACGTGCGACCTTCGGGTTATGAAGGCGTGAGGCGGGCCACAGCCTTTTTCCTGCCGACCTACCGAAAAGGCTCCGGGAACATGACCTCGGCCGAAGCGCCCACAGCTTCGCAGCGCAGACCGGTCTGACCTATCGTCCGTTGGTCCAAGGAAAGTCGACGAGCGGCATATATCGACGTTCGATCTAGCTGGTCAGTGGTCAGTTTGCGTTGCTGGACGACGGGCTCGGCTTCAGCCTCGTCCCATGGCCGCCTGTTCTCGAACAGCGCCTTGGACAGTCAGTCACGGCATCAATGCAGGGCGACTACGCCGTGTTCCGGTTCTCACGCCAACTTGCGCGGTAAGGCGGCGCTGGAGTCCACCGCCGGCTAACGTCGCTAGTAGAGGTGCGTCGAGTGCCATTGCGAGCCCACGGGACCCCGGTCGCGCCCGACACGTTCTCACTCGAGCACGATGTTCTGCTCGTGGCCGATCTCGCGCCACTGCGCCAGCTCATCGACGACCGACTTACGGAAGGCGTCGCCATAGATCGGCGCAACAGTCGATCCTGCGTGTTCGAGCTTCGCGCGCACGCTGGGGTCGGCGAGCGCATCCGCGACCGCCTTGCGCAGCCGCTCCGCTACAGCGGGTGAAAGCTTCGCCGGTCCGACCAGCGAATACCACACCGTGACGGTTGCCTGTGGTATGCCAAGCTCGGCGAGCGTCGGCACGTTGGGTATCGCCGGATGGCGCTGCCGCCCCGTGTAGGCGATCACCCGCAGCGCGTCGGAATTGATGTACGACGACAGCGCCACTGGCGTGAGCGGCACCATGTCGATGTGCCCGCCGAGCAGGTCTGTCATCGCGTTGGAGATGCCGCGATACGGGATGTGCTGCATCCGAATGCCGGCCTTCTTCATGAAAAGCTCCACGGCGAGATGCGGTGCAGCGCCCACGCCGTTGGTGCCGAAGCGAATCTTGCCGGGGTTCGCCTTGGCGTACGCAATAAACTCCTGCATGTTTGTGACGGGCAGCTTCGGATTGACCGCGAAGGTCATACCGTTCTCGCTGATGCGGGCGATGTAGGTGAAATCGTCCGGCATTTTGTAAGGCATGTCGGACTTGAGCGCCGGGACCATGGTCAGCGTATCGACGGAGGCAAAAAGTAGCGTGTAGCCATCGGGCGATGACTTGGCGACCGCGTCGGAGCCGATCAGCCCCACGGCGCCTGCCTTGTTCTCCACGACCACCGCCTGACCGAGACGCGATGTAAGGGCTTCGGCCAGCACTCTCGCCGTGACGTCGTTGCCGCCGCCCGCGCTGTACGGCGAGATGATCTTTATCGGCTTGGTCGGGTAATCGGCGCACAGCGCCGGCGAACCCGCCAGCAGAAACACTATCGCAGCGACGACCGTTGCTCGAATCGATCTCATGTCCTCTCCTTCGCACCGACGACGTCCGTTGGGCGCTTTGCCGCCTGGAACCATTCACGGCGGCCGCCACGTATTGGAATGCGCCTCAGCTCGTTGGGCCGCCTTGCACTACGGTCCGGTGAGTGATGCGAATCTCCTTCGCGGTGTCGTAGGGTGTCGCCGCGTGGAACGTGCAGCGGTTGTCCCACATGACCAGATCGTGTCGGCGCCATTTGTGGCGATAAGTGAACCGCTCCTGAGTTGCGAAGCTCATGAGCTCGTCAATGAGCGCACGGCCGTCGTCCTCACTCATGCCCTCGATCTTCCATGCATGGCAGCCGAGATAGATCGCGCGCTTGCCCGTTATGGGATGCCGGCGTGCCAGCGGATGGGCTGTAGGCGGCCCGATCCGCAGCTCGTATTCCGTTGCCGGCGGGCCCCCGGGTGCCGCAAGGCGCGAGTACTCGACGGAATGGATGACGCGCATGTCGTCGATGCGCTGGCGCGTCTCAGCTGGCAGCGCTTCATAGGCCTTCGCGGTATTGCAGAACAGCGTGTCGCCGCCGACCGCCGGGACCTCGACCCCATACAGCAGCGTCGCGAACGCGGGGTCGGATCGCCACGATCGGTCGGTGTGCCAGCGCATCGCGGTGGCGTCCGGATGCTTGCCGTTGGGTTTGCCGTCGGGACCCACGTTCGATGCTATCTGCACGAAGTTGTTCTCGCCCTGACGAACGTGTCCCGCCATGGTGTGCTCGAGAGGCGGGCCCCACAGCCGCGTGAAGCACACCTGCTGATCGAGCGACAGGTCCTGGTCGCGGAAGCAGAGCACCTGGTATTCGGCGAGCAATGCCTCCAGCTCTCTGAACGTATTGGGCGACATCGGCTGCGACACGTCGAGTCCCATCACCTCCGCGCCCATGACTGCCCCGAGCGGGCGAAAGACGAACGGTGCCGTTCCCACGCTTTGCGCGCGCAGTGCCTGTGTCATTGAAGTCTCCATTGAATGCGAAAACAGTGCGATCGAAGCGCGCCGGGCTTACCCGACCGCTCGCAGCGTCACGTTGATGTTCTTGATCTGAGTGCATGCGAGCAGCTCGTCGATCGACTCCTCGCGTCCCATGCCCGACTGTTTGTATCCGCCGAACGGTACGCCGACGTGGTGCGTGCTGGCGCCGTTGATCCAGACGTAGCCGGCCTCGACGCGACTGGCGAGACGATGTGCGCGGTCGAGATCGTGAGTCCAGATGGAGCACGTGAGTCCGTACTCGAGCGCGTTCACGCGACGCAGCAAGTCAGCCTCGTCGCGCCAACGCAGCACGCTGACCACCGGTCCGAAGATCTCCTCGCGCGCGATGCGCATCTCGTCGTTAACGTCGGCGAACACCGTAGGCTCGACGAAATAGCCGGATGCGAGGCGTGGATCCGAGGCTCGTTTGCCGCCAATGACCAGGCGCGCGCCGTCGTCACATCCATGGCGGATGTATGCGAGCGTCTTGTCGAACTGCGCCTGGCTCGAGAGGCAGCCGACCTCTGCGTCCCGATCGGTGGGCAGCCCGAGCTTCAAAGCGCGAACGCGCTGTACGATCGCCTCGAGGGCTGCGTCGTGAATGTCCTCATGCAGGAACACCCGACTCGTCGAGTTGCACGACTGGCCCGTGACGTAGCGGAAGTTCATGCCCTTCACCACGCCGTCCGCGAGCTCATCGATCCCGGCGTCGGCGCACCCGATCAGCGCGTTCTTGCCCCCCAGCTCGAGCGTCAGGGCCTTGAGCGACTTGCCCGCCGCTTCCATCACTGCGCGGCCGGCCGCGATGCTGCCAATGAAGCCGATCTTCGCGACCTGCGGATGCTGCACCAGCGCGACGCCTGCATCACGGCCGCCGGTGACGACGTTGAACACGCCAGGCGGAAATATGTCGTGCCAGAGCTCAGCGATGCGCAACGCGGACAGCGGTGTCTGATCGGCCGGCTTGACGATGAGCGTATTGCCGGCGGCCAGTGGGGCCCCCGCCTTGCCGGCAACGAACAGTAATGGATGATTGAACGCGCCGATGCGTGCGACCACGCCGAGCGGCTCGCGCACTGTGTAATTGAGGACTGACGGCGACACGGGGATGGTGGAGCCTTTCATCTCGGTCACCAGTCCCGCGAAATAGTCCATGTACGCCGCGCTGAGCTCGACGTCGTACAGCATGGCGTTGAAGGGATTGCCACCATCGACCGCATCGATGAGCGCGAGCTCTTCCGCGTGGCGACGCAGCACGGATGCCGCTTCGCGGACGCACGCCGCGCGCTGCTGTGCCGGCGTGTCGCGCCACACCTCGAATGCTGCGCGAGCGGCCTCGACGGCGCGCGCGACGTCGGTGGCGTCAGCCACGGCCGCGGAGCCGAGCGCCTCGCTGGTCGCCGGGCTCGTGATTTCCATCCGACCCTGGCCGAGCGGCGCATGCCAGGCACCGCCGTAGTAATGCTGGCGGTGCGCGGGTAACCGGAAGCGGGCTAGCGCGGTGTCGTCCAATGCCATCGAAGCTCCTTGCTGTTCGTGTCTAGGATGGGCGCTAGCCAACGACCACGCGATACGTCGTGTGAACTTCGGCAGCGGTGTCGTAGGGCGTGATGCGATGCATCACGTACCGGTTGTCCCACATCAGCAGATCGTGCCTGCACCAGCGGTGCCGATAGACCAGGTGGTCCTGCGGGTCGCGCGATGCATCCCTGTCGGCGAACAGGATGTCGCCGCCGTATCGCGGCACTTCTACGCCATAGAGCAGCGTCGCCACGAGTGGCGCCGAACCGCTCGACGTATCGGCTTGCCATGTCAGACGAGCCGGATCGATCGCCCGTCCGTCAGGACGACCGTTCGCGTCGGCGTTCGAGCATATCGCGGCCGGTGCGGGGGTCGTTCCGAAGAGTCGTGCGAACGCGAGCAGCGAGTCCGCCGTGACCCTCTGGTCCCGCAAGCACAGGAGCCGATGCGCGAGCAAGACGCGGTGCAATTGCGCGCCGACGGCGCGCGACATGGCTCGCGTCACGTCGAGGCCGATCACTTCGGCGCCGATCACGGCGTCGAAGGGGCGCACGTCGAACGGCGCCTCAAGCTCGCGACGCCACGCGGCGCCCGGCGAAATCATGTGTTTTCGCTCCACGAGAGTCGCCTCGATCGTCGCACCGCACCTCGGCGAGGGTCAATCGACATTAATGCACACGGCTCTTGAGAAATTGGCGGAATGCAGTCCAGCTCGCCGGCGGTATTTCGCAACGTGAGACGGGCGACTATGATGGTGGGTCATCATCCAGAGTGCAGTCCGATGCCCCGCCGCCTGCCGCCCCTCAATGCCATTCGCGCCTTCGAGGCCGTTGCGCGTCATGGCAGCGTGTCGTCGGCGGCCGACGAACTGTGCGTGACGCACGGCGCGGTGAGCCGTCACGTGTCTCGTCTTGAAGACCACTTAGGCGAGAAGCTGTTCGTGCGGGATCACCAGCGCCTTGCGCTGACCTCGCGCGGCGCGGCGTATGCCGCCGAGCTCACGCGCCTTTTCGACGGGATCGAGCGGGCTACGGCAGAGAACTTCCGTGCAGTCGTCGAGCGCCAGCCATTGCGCATCGGCACTTATCCGACGTTCGCGCATCGCGTTCTCATTCCAAGGTTGTGGCGCTTCCAGGAGACGTTTCCCGACATTCCGTTCCAGCTCGAGACCTCCCAGGGGTTGCCGGATCCCCCACGGCTGGACGTCGACGTCGCGGTCGTACTGGGACGCGGTGACTGGCCGGAACTCATCTCCGAAACGTTGTGCCGCGAGGAGCTCCTGCCGGTATGCAGTCCACGACTCCTCGCAGGACGCACCGTGAAGCAGCCGCGCGATGTCGCCGATCTTCCGTTGCTGCATGCCGTACCGCGCCTTAACGACTGGGAGCAGTGGTTCGCGAGCATGGACGTAACTGGCGTCGATCCTTACCGCGGCATGCGCTTCGACACCTCGGGCATGGTGTACCAAGCGGCAGTGAACGGGCTCGGCGTCGCCATGGCGCAGATCGCGTACATCCAGGAAGAGCTCGAGCAAGGCACGCTGGTCGTGCTGCACGAGCAGCCCCTCGTCACCGAGCGCGCCTTCTACGTCGTATATCCGTCGCAGCGACGCGCCGATCGACGCGTGCTCGCGTTCGCCGAATGGCTCGAGCGCGAGTTGGCGCGTCTGACGCACCTGTCGTCGGTTGCGTCTCCCGTCAAGGCGACGCACGTGGGCCACGAAGCGCAGCGCAAGAACCCGGAGACCGGGGAGCCTCAGTCCTGAACGACGAGGTTCTCGGATTTCGCGAGTGCCTTCCATTGCTGGAATTCGTTCACGCATGCATTGCGGAACGCGCTGCCCAGTTGCGGCGACATTTGCAGGCCCGCGGCGGCCAGCTTGTCCCGCACGGCAGGCATCTCGCTGATCGTTGCGATCTCCTTGCGCAGCCGTTCCTGCACGGCTGCCGGCAACTGGGCGGGGCCGAAGAGCCCGTACCAGACGGTCGCCGTCGCCTGGGGCAATCCGGCCTCGGCGAAGGTCGGAGCGTCGGGGAGCATGGGATGACGCGTGGGCGCGGTGATTCCCAGGATGCGGATCTTGTCCGAACCGATGAACTGCGCGATGGTGATCGGCGTTAGCAACGCGAAGTCGATCTGACCGCCAAGGAGATCCGTCAGCGCCGGCGCGACGCCCTTGTAAGGTACGTGCGTCATCTTCACGCCGGTGTACTTCTCCATCAGCAGCGTGGCGAGATGCGGCATGCCACCCACGCCGCTGGTGCCGTAGCTCAGCTTGTCGGGATGCGCCTTCGCGTAGTCGATGAATTCCGCGAGGTTGTGCACGGGTAGCTTGGCCGCGACCACCACCGCCATTCCCGTGTCCGCGACCTTCGCGATGTAGGTGAAGTCGTCCGGCACCTTGTAGGGCACCTTCGCCCACAACGCCGGCACCGCGGTCATGGAGTCCGTCGACGTCCAGAGCAGCGTGTAGCCGTCGGCGGCAGCCTTGGCGACGAGATCTGTCCCGATGGTTCCACTTGCACCCGGCCTGTTATCGATGAATACCGTTTGCCCCAGCCGCTGGGAAAGGGCATCGGCAACGATCCGAGCCGTGCCATCCGTGCCAGCGCCCGGCGGATAGGGCACGACGAGCCGGATCGCGCGCGCAGGGTACTCATCGCCGCCCGCCGCATGGGCGAGCAACGCAACGGCTAACAGGACGGCGCAGAGCATCTGCAGTGAACGTCGCACGAATATACCTCCTCAGCCTGCTTGTCGTTGGATCGCTCGTCGCGCGCGCCAGGCGGATCGCGCAACGTCGACGTATCGTCGGAACCGAGGCGCGCGAAGGCAAGCGACTTTATGTCACAGGCCGCTTGCCAAAATTGGTCTGCGTGGCGCGTGGGCCGTGCGTACACTCGCCGGCGTCGCTTGCAAGGAACAGTTCATGGAAGCGAATCGCAAACCGGTGATGATCGTTACGGGTGCTAGCCGCGGGCTCGGCGCCGCGATCGCGCGCCTCGCCGGCCGGCGCGGCTACGCCGTATGCGTGAATTACGCGCACGACGCAGCGCGCGCGGAGGAGGTGGTTAGGGCCATTCGCGTCGACGGCGGTGAGGCCATCGCCGTAGGGGCCGACGTGGCCGACGAGCGGGCCGTCGCAAGTCTATTCGAGCGAGTCGATGCAGAGCTCGGCGCGCTGCGCGCGCTGGTGAACAACGCGGGAATCAGCGGACCACATGCGCGCGTCGACGCTCTCACGATGGACAACGTACGCCGACTCTTCGACGTGAATGTCTTTGGAACACTGCTGTGCTCGCGAGAGGCCATCCGCCGCATGTCGCAGCGGCACGGAGGAAGCGGCGGCGCGATCGTGAACGTTTCCTCGGCCGCGAGTCGCCTGGGCGGCGCCGGCCGAAATGTCCACTACGCCGCGAGCAAGGGTGCGGTGAATTCCATGACGGTCGGCATGGCCCGCGAAGTGGGCGCCGAGGGCGTGCGCGTCAACGTCGTGAGTCCCGGCGTGATCGATACTGAGAGCCAGCCGCCAGGGCGGGTGGCGGAGATCGGGCCGACGCTGCCGATGGCGCGCGCCGGCCAGCCCGATGAGGTCGCGCACGCTGTGCTGTGGCTGGCCTCGGACGAAGCGTCGTACGTCAACGGGACGATGCTTGACGTGTCGGGCGGGCGGTGAAGATGCCAGCGCTCCCTTAAAATGAATGGCCGCTCTGGCCGCGGCGTGACTTCTCAAACCAGCATCGATTGCTGGGCGAAGATACCCGCCATCGCGCCCTGCGATGATGCGAGGGTGACCGAGGGCAGGAGGGGCGTGGCGAGGTCGCCGGCGGCGTAGACGCCGGGCATGCTCGTTTGGCGGCGCTCGTCGACCTTGAGGGCGATGCCGACGGGCGTATCGACCGTGGCGACGTCCAGTGATTCATGCAGGCTTGCGGACGGCTTGTTGCGCGGATGGGCGAACAGGACGTCGACCGCGATATTGCGGTGGGTATCGAGATTGACGGTGATGATATGGCCCTTGTGATGGGCGATCTCGACGATCCGGCCATCGACGACAGGTACGTTGCGGCGCGCCAGATCGGCCTGTATATCGGGCGGAACGTCGTGACCATCGGCGAAGACAGTCAACTTGTCGGTCCAATCGTGGAACAGCCTGACAGACTGGTGCGAGTGCGGGCCGGACCAGACGAGGCCCCAATGCTGGCCGGCGACTTCAAAGCCGTCGCAATAGGGGCAGGGCACGATGGACGTGCCCCAGCTTTCGGCAAAGCCCGGAACATCAGGCATCTGGTCGGCGACGCCATAGCTCAGGATCAGGCGGCGCGCCCCAAGGCTTTCGCCATCGCGAGTGAGGACGGAGAAATCGTCGATGGCGCCGGAGACGCTGTCGGCACGGGCACTGACCAGCCTGATCGTGGGATAACGCGCCAGTTGCTGCCGCGCCTCGGCCAGGATGTCCAGCGGTGGCTTGTGATCGTGGCCGAGCAGGCCATGCGAGTGGCCGGCGAAGCGATTGCGCGGCAAGCCGGTATCGAGAACGGTGACCTTGCGGCGGGCACGGCCGAGCTGCAGGGCGGCGGCCAGGCCGGCAAAGCTGCCGCCGATGATGATGACGTCATCCATGGAAACTTCGCGATCAGTATTCATCGAAATCGTCCCTTACCTAGGCGAAATCTGCGGTGGCATGTCCGCTCGATGGAGACGTTATGCCTCACAGCCACCGGCGAACCCTCTCCTGGTACGCACAATACTCACCGCCAAACAAGGCCGAAAGCGTGCGCTCTTCGGGTTTGATTTGGAAGCGGTTGATGTAGAGCATGAAGGCGGGCACGAGAAGTAGAGCAAGTGGATTTGCCAGGAACGCGGCCCAGCCAAGCAGTGCCAGTAGTAGCCCAAGGTACATGGGGTTGCGTGTAATGCCATAAATCCCACCGCTGACCAATGCGGACGTGGTCATTGGCTTGGTTGGATTGATCGTGGTTCTTGCGCGCCTAAACGAGACGACCCCCGCCGTGCTGACGACAAACCCGACCGCGACAAGCGTCAGAGCCGCGCCCACACGCAAGACGAATGGCAACTCGAGCGGTGCGACAAGCGACGACGCGAGCCACATGCAAAGCGCGAAGAACAGCGCCACAACAGGAGGCGGTATTTTCAGTTCAAGTGAACTCATGGCAGCATGCGTGCGGCATAACGCCCCGGCCACTGCCGAGCAGCCCGACAACATGGCCAGCGCCGCCGGCGCCACGCGGCGCATGCCGCGGGCAGTGTGGCTGAGGTCTGGATACGAGAGGGCATCATCAACGTCTATATCCTGGACTATCGAGTACAGTAAGTACAGTGATCTATACTGGACTGTCAAGTCCAGAAAATAAGATGCCCAAAACCGAGAACGATGCGGCGCCCAAGTCGCTGCGCGGCAGGCCCCGCGACCCCGCGCGCTGCCAGCGCATCCTGGAAGCGGCGAGCAGCCACTTCTCTGCACACGGCCTGGAGCGGGCCAGCTTGGACGCTATTGCCGCAGAAGCCGGCGTGTCGAAGATGACGATCTACAGCCACTTCGCATCCAAGGAAGGACTGTTCGAGGCGGTGGTCCGCGACCGCACCGGGCGCGTGGTGGGCGGCCTCTCAGGAGTCGAAGCGCTGGACCCGAAGCAGCCCCGCAAGGCGTTGCTCGCCATCGGCGAGCAATTCCTCACGCTGGCACGCGAGAACGAGGCTCTGGGCCAGATCCGCCGCGTGTACGGCGCCGCGGGGGCTCAGCCCGAGGTTTGCCGGGCGTTCTACTGCCAGGGGCCCGACCGGCTGATCGGGGAGCTAGCTGCCTACCTGCGCCGTGCAAACGGTGCGGGCACGCTGAAAGTACGGCATCCGCGCCAGGCGGCGGACTTGTTTCTGTCGATGTTCCTCGGCGACGGCCACATTCGCGGGTTGCTCTTGCTCGACATGCCCGCTCCTCGCGAGAACAGAGCGCTGCTTCGCGAGGCGGTGCGCGTGTTCATGGCGGCCTATGCAGAAGTTGCCTGAGCCGGGGCGCGCAGGCGCGGGTTGAGCGCATCCCGGTACCTTAGCCGGATGTGATAGTGCCGATTCCGTTCTTTGATCTGCACGCGCGGTAACGCCCGCCCCTTGTCTCTTTGAAGACGGGTCTGGGCGTCCAATCACGCCGTAGCTGGGCCCGCTCCGGGTCGATCGCGATTTCGAGGGGCGGCTTGCCGATGCAAGATCCAGTGACTCGTTATGGCCGGTCAGCGACTTGGCAAACCGACTCGAAAGCGAACGTTCGAGCCGCACGCGGGCGCCGGCGCTAGGAACGCTTGAGCGCGTCGTATTGGATGCAGGTCAACGACCGCGCGTGACGTGCGACGCCTGAAGCGAGAACGCATCGTCAGGCTCGGTGCGAATCTGCGAATCTCCGGCGGCCCGATGATCGCCGACTAACTATAGCGTTGCTCGAGCTCGTGCCGTTCGGCTAGGTAGCGCGCGCGATCCACGTGCCAGTGCGCTCATCGCGGAAGCGGAACGGGCACCGCTCGATCCGGCGCTGGAAGCCGAGATTGTCCGGCCGCGTAACGGCCGCCAGTACGAGAGGTTGTCGTTCAGTCGGGACCGCCCCTATAACTCGATGACCGCGCCGGGCAGTTTCAGCGACGGCGACAGCGCGAGAAGTCGAGGTCGTCCTGCCGCTCGCCCGGACGCACCCCTTCGAAATGGCCCGCGTGCGGATTCCAGCACTCTCGCTGCACATCGCGATTGCTGGGGCGGTAGTCGCCCACCGGTCGGCAACGCGAGAAGTCCAGGTCGTTCTGGGTTTCGCCGGGACGCACCCCTTCGAAATGGCCCGCGTGCGGATTCCAGCACT
>Ga0207694_10001526_pt1 | contig 19734 bp, 18 predicted proteins | sample KBSC34metaG_FD_184353 | JGI IMG/M metagenome (GOLD analysis project Ga0207694, IMG submission 184353) | Corn rhizosphere microbial communities from Kellogg Biological Station, Michigan, USA - KBS C3-4 metaG (SPAdes) (version 2) | ecosystem: Host-associated > Plants > Roots > Rhizosphere > Soil... | reverse complement strand
TAACCCGCGGTTTTTGGACCCGGGAACGAATGGTTGAAACACCTTGCCGGAGGACCTCCGCGAGGATGCGAAAGTGTCAACCATCATCCCGGTCTGTTTTGTAAAGGAACCTGCCGGTCGTTCAGACGCGGCGGCGGGGCAGTTTCCGCCGCCGTGGCTCGGCGCGGTTGGGCACAGTCGTATCGTGCCCTACCGCGCGCGCAGCCCGGCCCGGAGCGCAGCGGAGGGACACGCCCAGGAACGCAGTTGCCGTTTCCGTGGAAGAAGACGCCGTCTTGAACCAGCCTTGAAGAACCCGAGAATCCAGGCGGAATGCAGATCCCGATCGAACGGTTCGAGCTCGGCAACGGGCTGAGGGTGGTGCTGAGCGAGGACCACACCAACCCCGTGGTGGGGGTCAACCTCTGGTACAACGTGGGGAGCCGCAACGAGCTCCCCGGGCGCACCGGGCTCGCGCACCTCTTCGAGCACATGATGTTCCAGGGGTCGCAGCACGTTCCCGAGACCGGCCACATCGCCCACGTGGAGCGGGTGGGGGGGAGCCTGAACGGGACCACCTGGCTCGACCGCACCAACTTCTACGACACCGTGCCCGCCGACCGGCTGGAGCTGGTGCTCTGGCTGGAGAGCGACCGCCTGGGGTGCTTCCTCCCCGCGCTCACCCAGGAGAAGCTCGACAACCAGCGCGAGGTGGTGAAGAACGAGCGCCGCCAGCGGGTGGACAACCAGCCCTACGGCGACTGGGACGAGCGGATGCAGGCCATGCTCTTCCCCCCCGACCACCCGTACCACCACTCGGTGCTCGGGAGCATGGAGGACCTCGACGCCGCCACCCTGGACGACGTCGCCGACTTCTTCCGCACCTACTACGCGCCCAACAACGCCGTCCTCACCCTCTGCGGCGACTTCGACCCCGCCGAGGCGCGCCGGCTGGTGGAGCGCTGGTTCGGGGGGATCCCGCGCGGCCCCGCCATCCCCCCGCTCCCCGGGCGGCCGGTGCTGGAGCCGTTCAAGCTGGGGCGCGAGGTGCGGCACACGGCGCGGGGCGGGGTGCCGCTGCCGCGCGTGTACCTGGGGTGGCGCGTTCCCGTCTACGGCTCGTCCGACTACTACGCGGCCGACGTGGCCAGCGAGCTGCTGGCGGGCGGAACGTCGTCGCGCCTCTACCGGCGGCTGGTGCGCGAGCGGCGCCTGGCCCGCGGCGTGGCGGCCTTCCTCCTCCCCGTGGTCACCGGCTCCAGCGCCTTCATCGTGCGCGGCAACGCCCCCGCCGGGGGCGCGGCGGAGCTGGAGCGCGCGCTGCTGGACGAGGTGGAGCGCCTGGCTGCCGAGCTCGCCGACCCCGCCGAGATGGAGCGGGCGATCACCGGGCTGGAGGCCCGCCACCTCTTCGAGCTGCAGAAGGTCAACGAGCGCGCCGACCAGATCTCGATGCTCACCACCTACTTCGACGACCCCGGGCTGGTCGCCACCGAGCTGGAGCGCTACCGCGCGGTGACCGCCGCAGACGTGCGCCGCGTGACGGCCGAGCTCCTCACCGCCGACAACCGCGCGGTGCTCACCTACCTCCCCGACGGCGAAGCGCCCGCGGAGGCCGCGTGAGCCCCCCCGCGCCGGCCGCCGCCCCGGACCGCGCGGCCCCGCCCCCGCGGGGGGCGCTGCGCCCCTTCCACTTCCCCCAGGTGCACCGCCGCGCGCTCCCCAACGGGCTCCGGGTGCTGGTGGCCGAGGTGCGCAACTTCCCCATCGTTACCGTGGACGTGGTGCTGGACGCCGGCGGGGTGTCGGAGCCGGAGGACCGGACGGGGCTCGCGACGCTCACCGCGGGGCTGCTGGAGAGCGGCGCCGCCGGCCGCGACGCCGACGCGATCGCGGAGCGGATCGATGGGCTGGGGCTCTCGCTGGACTCGGGGGTGTCGTGGGACACGGCCCAGTGCGGCTTCACCTGCCTGCGCTCGCGGCTGGAGCCCGGCTTCGAGCTGCTGGCGGAGCTGGTGCGCCAGCCGACCTTTCCCGAGGGCGAGGTGGAGCGGGTGCGCGACGAGCGGGTGAGCAGCATCGTCAACCGCCGCGGCACCCCCTCGTCCGCGGCCGACGAGGCGACGAACCGCTGGATCTTCGCGCCGGGCACCCTCTTCGCGCGTCCGCTCGCGGGGATGCTGCGCACGCTGCAGGGGGTGGGGCGCGCGGAGGTGGCCGCCTTCCACGCCGCGCGCTACCGCCCCGACGCCGCCACGCTGGTGGCCGCGGGCGACGCCTCGGTGGACGAGATCGTGGCGCTGGCCGAGCGCTGGTTCGGCGACTGGGCGGGGGGCGCGGGTGCCCTGGCGCTTCCCGCGGTGCGCCCGCGGGTGGAGGGCACCACGGTAGTGCTGCTCGACCGCCCGGGGGCGGCGCAGAGCGAGCTGCGGGTGGGGCACGTGGGGATCGAGCGCGCCGCGCCGGACTACTTCGCGGCCACGGTGATGAACGCGATCCTGGGCGGCACCTTCAGCTCGCGGCTGAACCTGAACCTGCGCGAGCGGCTGGGCTACACCTACGGCGCCTCGACGACATTCGCGGCGCGGCGGCAGCCGGGTCCGTTCAGCATGAGCACCGCGGTGCAGACCGAGGCCACCGCCCACGCGGTGAGCGAGACGCTGCGCGAGCTGCGCGGCATGCAGGAGGCCGAGGTGACCCCCGCCGAGCTCGACGACGCGCGCAACTACCTGGCGGGGGTCTTTCCGCTGGGGCTGCAGACCACCGACGGGGTGTCGGGGAAGCTGAGCACCCTCGCCACCTACGGCCTGCCGGACGACTACTGGGAGCACTACCGCGACCGCCTGCTGGCCGTGACCGCCGCCGACGTGCTGGCGGCCGCGCGCACCCGCCTCTGGCCCGACCGGGCCGCCGTGGTGGTCGACGGCGACGCGGCGCGTATCCGCGGGGAGCTGGAGGCGCTGGAGATCGGGGAGGTGGTGGTGATGGACCCGGACGAGCTCGAGGCGTGAGCCGGAGGCGCGGGACGGATGGAGCGTCTCCCGGGCGTTCCTGAGCGCGACCCCGCCGCGGCCGAGGAGGCGGTGGCGCTCGCGCAGGCACGGCTGCGCGAGGCGCGCGCGGCGCTGCTGCGCGCCACCGGGGGGGCGCCCGCCCGCGCGGTGCTCGCGGAGCTCGCACAGCAGCTGGCGGCCGAGCTCGCCTTCGGCTTCGACGAGCTGCCGATGCGCCCCTTCACCGGCCGCGTTCCCCGCGCGGGGGGCGTGCTGGGCGCGGTGCTTCCGGGGCGGCGGATTCCGCACCGGGTGGTGATGGGGCGCTACCTCTCCGCCACCCTCCCGTCGCGCACGGGAACCGGGGCGCTCTGGTGCCTGGCGCGCATCGGCCTGCTTGCGCTGGGGGCCGACGGGGTGCTGCGGGTGGGGTGGGTGGACGAGGCGGTGCACCGCACGCCGGACGACAACCCGTTCGTGGGCGCGCTCGCCTGGGACGACCGGCGGCTGCTGCGGGTGCCGTCGCGCGCGGTCCGGGTGGCGCGGTGGCACGGCGGGAGCGAGCCCGGGCAGGTGGCCGCCCCCGCGCAGGTGCTGGATGCGCTCGCCGCGCTGGCGGGGTCGGCGGCCGCGGCCTCGCAGCAGGAGCTGGAGCTGCTCCGGCGCCTCCTCGGCTGAACGGCAGGGCCTCGCGCGGAGCCGCAGAGACACGGGAGCCGCGGCCGCCTTTCGGCGTCGCCGCGGCTTCGGCGTGGGGCCTTTCCGTTAGCAGTGAGTTAACGCACGCCCGGGGCGGTTGTTGGGGTCCCGGGCTTCCGCCATCTTTTTACTCACAGGTGAGATGACCGAACACGACGCGCCCGGCCTGCTCTCGCGGCGGCCGGTGCACAGGGGGCCGGTGGTGGACCTGGGGATCGACACGGTGCGCTTCCCCGACGGCTCCACCGGAGAGCTGGAGATGATCCGCCACTCCGGCGCCGCCGCGGTGCTCCCGGTGCTCTCCGACCCCGCCGGCCCCGATCCCCAGCTGGTGCTGGTGAGGCAGTACCGCTACGCCGCGGGGGGGTGGCTCTACGAGGTGCCCGCGGGGCGCCCGCACCACCCCGGCGAGCCGTGGGAGGAGTGCGCCAGGCGGGAGCTGCTGGAAGAGGCCGGGCTGGTCGCCGGCGAGCTGCGCCACCTCACCACCATCTTCACCACCCCCGGCTTCACCGACGAGCGCATCCACCTGTACGCCGCCCTGAATCTTACCGAGGGGGAGACCTCGTACGATCGGGACGAGTTCATCGAGCGGGTGGCGATGCCGGTGTCGCAGGCGCTGGCGATGGTGCAGGGCGGGGAGATCAGCGACGCGAAGACCATCTGCACGCTGCTGTACGCGGCGGGGTTCTTCTTCGGGATGTAGGGGGCGCGCGTCAGAGGGGGCGGGAGCGGCGCGTTCTCGCGGAGAGGGAGACGGCGGGGGATGTGTCTCCGGGCGACGCAACGCGTCCCCTGCGGTGGACAGCAACGGGACAGCGGGGCCGGGGCAGAGGCGGCGATTAGCGAGGCGGAATCAGGGCTTCGGCACGTTCGGGCGGCGGGTACGCCGCGTGCCTTTCCACTACGGCGAAGCCTGCCAACCCAAGCGGTTCTCACGAGGAGGTCCAATGTTCGGAGTCCTGGCGGAAAGCACCGCGCCCCCGGTCGGGCGCGCAGCGCTGAAGCCGCTCGACGACAGCCAGGTGGTGGCCGCGTTCCTGGACGGGAACCGGCGCGCCTTCGACGAGCTGGTCGAGCGCTACCAGAACCGGCTGCTCAACTTCGTCTACCGCACCACGGGCGACCGCGAGCGCGGCGAAGACCTGGTGCAGGAGACCTTCATCCGCGTGTACCGGCACCTGCACCGCTTCGACCAGAGCAAGAAGTTCTCGACGTGGATCTACACGATCGCGAGCAACCTGGCGAAGAACGAGCTGCGCAACCGCTCGCGCAACCCGCTGGTGCTCTTCCAGACGCTGTTGAAGAACCGCGAGGCCGACCAGCGCCCGCTGGAGTGGGAGGACAACACCTACCGCCCCGACGACCTCTTCCGCAAGCGCGCGCTGAAGAGCCAGGTGGACGCCGCGGTGGACCAGCTCCCGGAGCACCACCGCACCGTGTTCGTGCTGCGCGAGATGGAGGGGAAGACGTACGAGGAGATCGCCGAGATCACCGACACCAACCTCGGCACCGTCAAGAGCCGGCTGAACCGCGCCCGCAACAGCTTCGCGCGCATCATCGCGCCGCTGCTCGACTGACCTCACCGCGCGCAGGGAGAGCGACATCGAACGCTGACTTCGTCCGGTCTCACGGGAGGGCGGGCTGCCACCAGGCGGCCCGCCCTCCTTCGCTTCCGCGGCTGGGCCCCTCACCCGAAAAAACAGGCGAGACAAACCCCCGTCTCGCCTGTTTTTCGACCTCTCCCAACTGCGGGAGAGGGAAAGGCGGCCGCAACGGCAGCTGCACGAAAACCCTGGCGCACCGCGGCGAGCGACGCAACTTTCAGTCACCCTCTCCCCGCCGTTGGGGAGAGGGTCGGTTCGGGCGGACGCACGGTGCCACGGGCTGAGCCGAGGCCTGTTCCGCCCGAACCGGGGTGAGGGGTGGTGCGTTTCCACGTGAGGGAACTCCCCGGAAAGAGGCGCGTACAACCGTGCGTCGTCCGCCCCGGGCGGGGCGGGCGGGGTTCCCAGCGGCGCGACCGAGATGATCGACTGCAACACCTTTATCGCGCGGTACTCGGAGTTCCGGGACGGTGACCTGTCCTGGGCCGAGAGCGTGGAGATGGAGGCCCACGTCGACGACTGCGAGAGCTGCGCGCACTACCACCGCGTGGTGCAGCGCGGCACCGACGTCTTCCGCGCCCTCCCCGAGCTGGAGGTCTCCGAGGACTTCGGCGAGCGGCTGCGCTGGCGCCTCTACCAGGCCGACGACGAGATGCGCCGCGCGCGCAGCGGCGCCGCCCCCGCGCAGGCCGCGGGGACGCTCGCCATCGCCGCGGCGGTGGCCTTCGCCGCCTGGGTGCCGCTGATGCACTCGGGGCCCGCCATCGGGCGCCTCCCCGCCGTGGCCGCGGCGCCCAGCCAGGCGACGCTCTTCCGCCGGCTGGCGTCGGAGGCGCTGCACCAGGAGGCCACCGGCCTCACCTCGCGCCTGGCCCAGATCGGTGTGCGGGTGAACGAGATGCCGTACCACGACGTGGTTTTCCGCCCGCAGGGGCCGCTGGTGGGGCAGCTCGCGTCGTTCACGCCGCCGGCCCCCGACGCGGGCGCCGCGGCGCTCCAGCCGTAGCTCACCCGCTTCCCATCCGATCGGCCCGGTGCCGCAGATCTCGTACGACCAGCTGCAGCGCACTCTCCGCGACCGCGTCGCGGGGGGTGCGTTCTTCTTCCACGGCGACGAGGACTTCTTCCGCGAGGAGGCGGTCGGGCGCGTGGTCGCGGCGTACGTGGACGAGGCTACGCGCGACTTCAACTTCGACCAGCTGCGCGGCTCCGACGTGGACGCCGACGGGCTCGCCTCCGTGCTCGCCACGCCGCCGATGATGGCCGAGCACCGCGTGGTCGTGATCCGCGACGCGCAGGGCCTCTCGCCGAAGGCGCGCGAGGTGGTGGAGGCCGCCGCGAAGGCGCCCGAGCCGGGGCTCATCCTCGTGCTCTCCGCCGCGATCCCCTCCGGCTCCAAGGCCAAGTTCTACGACGAGCTGAAGAAGCGCGCCGTCTCCGTGGAGTTCGCCCCGCTGGCCGCGGACGACGCGCCCGGGTGGCTGATGGAGGAGGCGCGCTCGGCCCACGGCGTGGAGCTCGACGCCGACGCGGCGCGCGCCGTGGTCTCGGCCATGGGCGTCGAGCTGGGGATGCTGGTCTCCGAGCTGAAGAAGCTCGTCGCCTATGCCGGCGACCGGAAGCGCGTCACCCTCGACGACGTGAAGGCCGTCGGCGGCTCCATCCCCCGCCAGGACCGCTGGGCCTGGTTCGACCTGGTGGCCGAGCGCCGCATCCGCGAGGCGCTGGACGCGCTCCCGGTGATGCTGGAGCAGGGGGAGAACGGGGTGGGGCTGGTGATCGGGATGGGCGGAGTGCTGCTGAAGCTCGGCATCGTCTGCGCCGGTGGGCAGCGGGCGCTGGAGGCGGAGCTGAAGCCCTTTCAGCGGTGGATGGCGCGCCGCCTCGTTCCCCAGGCGCGGAAGTGGACCCTCCCCGAGGTCGACCAGGCGCTCGCCGAGCTGCTGCGCACCGACCGCCTGCTCAAGTCCGCCTCCCTCAGCGACCGCCAGGCGCTGGAGGAGCTCCTCCTCCGCCTCTGGTCCATCCGCCCCGAGCGCGCCGGCCGGGCGGCCTGAGGTACCTTACAATCTTATCGTCGTTTCCGATAAGCTTCGTAAGTCTCCTCAAGTCAGCTTGATTTCACGCAGAGCCGCAGAGACGCAGGGAAACCCACCTGACGGCTCTGCGGCTCTTCAGCTTTTCGGTGGCTTCGCGCGATACTGCACTCCCGGCAGGCCCTCGAAATCCGCATCCTGCGTCCACAGCGTCGCGCCGAACGTCTGCGCCGTGGCGAGCATCACGCTGTCTCCCAGCGGCAGCTTGTGGGTTGGTCCGAGTTTCCAGCCGGAGGAATCGCCGACGTTCACAGGCGGTCGGGCTCGCGCTCGAAGTCGGCGTTCATCCCACGGAGAAACCCGCGCAGCTCACGCGCAGGGCGCAGTGGGATCAACTCGATCCGGTTCTCGTAGGGGATCACCTGTACCTGCTGTCCGGGCTTCAGCCCCAGCCTCTCGCGAATCCGCCGCGGAATTACGACCTGGTACTTCGGCGAAATGACGACCTTCTCCATGTGCTTTCCTCCCGGCGGTTTGATCGATGTCCTTCGTGGCACGAATCTACATCGATCCTCTGATAACCTTTCCAGGCCTCCGCAAAGTTGGCCTCACACAGAGCCGCAGAAACGCAGGGGAGAGACGCCGAGACTTCTTTGCGTCCGCCCCCCCACTCCGGCATGCCCTCGAGTTACACGCTTGCGGTGACGATCGACACGCGGCGCGGCACCGCAAAGCCGTCGGTGCGGTTTGCGTAGTAGCGCCGCACGGCCTCCTCGCGCGAGAGGAACCGGGCATCGGAGAAGCCGAGTGACCGCAGCATCGCTCCGACTTCTTCGGGTGTGAAATAGCTGATCCACGGCTCACCGATCGATGCGGCGCCCGCGGCGAGCCTCGCGGCCGGCGATGCCGGGTCGGGGTTCGGCTCCGCGAACGTGAACACGATCTCGCTCCGCTCCGGGAACGACAGCACGGTGCGCAGCGTCGCCTCGATCGCGTCGCGGGTGAGGTACATCGTGACGCCGAGCCAGGAGAAGAACGTGCGCTTCGCCGTGTGCACGCCGCAGCGCGCGAGGCCGTGGGAGAGCGTCTCGCGCTCGAAGTCGACGTCGGCGAAGCGCACGTTCGGCGGGATCTCGATTCCCGCCGCGGCGAGCGCCGCGCGCTTTGCCCCCTGGCTGGCCGGGTGATCGACCTCTACGATCGTGAGGCGGTGCGCCCAGGGGGGCTGGCGGTACGCGAAGGTGTCGAGCCCCGCGCCGAGGAGCACGTACTGCTCGGCGCCTTCCTCAACGGCGCCCATGAGCGCATCCTCGGCCCATCGGCTCCGCAGCACCACGTGCGAGCGCAGGCCGCGCGCGGTCGGCGCCTGCAGCTCGTCGGCGTGCGCGCGGATCCGCGCCTCGGCGTCGCCGCCGAGCAGCCGCGCGACGACCGTGTCGTTCAACACGGGAGGCGTGCCGTCGACGATGAGGTGTGCCGCCCGCAACATGGCGACGCCGCCCGCAGTGCCGCTCGCCGCGCGCGGCGCGCCTGCCGTTTCCCCGCCGTTCGATGCCATCACGACGTGTTCCCGGGTACGATCCGCGGCCCGCGTACGCCGCGGGGAGAGATCACCAGCCGCTCTCACGATGCGTACCCAGCGGCCTGAAAGTCAGGCAGCCGGGCGCCGGGAAGTCCGGCCACGCCCCCACAGGCGCACGGTGGCCCAGGCGAAGCCAGCCGCGATCAGCGGGAACGCGACCGCGCCGACGTACGCGCCACCGCCACCCGCGCGCAGGTGTCGCAGGAAGCTGGTGACGACCAGGAGCCTGACGAAATAGAAGATGAAGAAGGCGCTGACGAGCCCGGTGACGACGGCGGCGGCGCGGCGCATGACTCGATCCTCCGCGAATGGGTTGTGGCGTTCGACGAAAGCTTCGGGTGAGCAGGCCTTGACGAAGCTGGATTCCGGAACAACGGGCGTGCCGGCGACGACGAGGTGTGCCGCCCGCAACATGGCGACGCCGCCCGCGGCGCGCCTGTCGTTTCCGTGCCGTTCGATGCCATCACGGCTGTTCCCGGGTGCGATCCGCGGCGCTGCGTACGCCGTGGCAGAGGACTTCATGGCTGGCCCCGCATCCCCTGCAGCCGATTGTCGGGCCACAACTCGTTTGAGTCAATCGTCTCTTTCCGATTCCGGCCTGGTTCGACCTGGTGGCGGAGCGCCAAATCCGCGAGGCGCTGGACGCGCTCCGGTGATGCTGGAGCAGGGGGAGAACGGGGTGGGGCTGGTGATCGGGATGGGTGAAGCTCGCATAGTCTGCGCCGGCGGGCAGCGGGCGCTGAAGGCGGAGCTGAAGTCCTTCCAGCGGTGGATGGCGCGCCGCATCGTCCCAGGCGCGGAAGTGGACCCTCCCCGAGGCCGACCAGGCGCTCGCCGAGCTGCTGCGCACCGACCGCCTGCTCAAGTCCGCCTCCCTCAGCGACCGCCAGGCGCTGGAGGAGCTGCTGCTGTGCCTCTGGTCGATCCGGCCCGAGCGCCGGTCCGCGTAGTGTCCAGCTTGACCTGAGAGAACGACGTCGTTATCTTTGACGCATTCCGTTACGCCCGTAGGCGGGCTCATCTTGGCCCCCGAGCAATTCGTTGCCCGGGGGCCGTTTTTTTTGCTTGGAGTTGGCCATGGCCACCAACGTCGTCGTACTCATCGACGGCGGCCACCTGCGGGCGGTCGCTAGGAGCGCGAAGAAGGCGTACCACGCCAACCTTGTCGATCGGGTCGCGCGTTCCGTCGTGAACGCGCCCGACGAGCAACTGTTCCGGGCGCTGTACTACGACTGCGACCCGTTCGTCGGTACGGTGAAGCAGCCGATCTCGGGTACGCCTCACCACTTCAGCCAGACGAGCTCGCTGCTTTCCGACATCGAGCAGCTGGAACTCTTCGCCGTGCGCCGTGGCGTGCTCAAGTTTCGCGGGTGGGAGCGCAACCAGCAGAGCCTCGGAAAATCAGCGAACGCGCTGACCGACGCCGACTTCGACCCGCGCTGGGAGCAGAAGGGAGTTGACCTGCGTCTTGGCCTGGACATGCTGGGGCTTACGGAGACGCGGGCGGCGCCGCTTATCATCGTACTGACCGGTGACACGGACCTGATCCCAGCCCTGAAGCTCTGTCGCGGGCGTGGGCTCCAGGTTGCCGGCGTCGACCTTCCCGGCCGGCCGATCGGGAAGGAGCTGCGCGCGCACCTGGACTTCTTTCGCTCGGCGACGCTCTGACCGCTCCCGGACGTTGCCCGGCTGGTGGCAAGGGTGTACATTCCGGCCTCTTTCACACGTTCGCGGTCCCTGCGCCAGAGGCATCCGGCGCGTTTCCCCTTGCAGGCTCCATGGCGTCCGAAGACACTCCGCTGATGCTGCAGTGGCGCGAGGTGAAGGCGCGCCACCCGGACGCGCTCGTCTTCTTCCGCGTCGGCGACTTCTACGAGCTGTTCAACGACGACGCCGTCGAAGGCTCCAAGCTCCTCGACCTCACCCTCACCTCGCGCAACAACGGCGGGAGCAAGGCGCCGCTCGCCGGCATCCCCGCGCACGCGCTGGAGACCTACCTCCGCCGCCTGGTGGCCGCGGGCCGCCGCGTGGCCATCTGCGACCAGGTGGAGGACCCCGCCCTCGCCAAGGGCCTCGTCCGCCGCGCGGTCACGGAGATGGTCACCCCCGGCGCCGTCTTCTCCGACTCCCTGCTGGAGGCGCGCCGCAACAACTTCCTCGCGGCGCTGGCGGGCGACGCGGCGGGAGAGGGCACCGTCGGCCTCGCGCTCGGCGACCTGACCACGGGGGAGATGAGCGTGCGCCGGGTCGCCTGGGAGGAGCTCCCGGACGTGCTGGGGGTGCACCAGCCGGCGGAGCTGCTCCTGCCGCGCACCTGGGAGCTCTTCCCCATCCCCGGTGCCGGCGACGTGACGCGGACCTACCGCGCGGACTGGCTCTTCGAGCCGCGGCAGGCGGGCGAGGAGCTGGCCCGCCACTTCCGCGTGGCCAACCTCTCCGGCTACGGCTTCGAGCCGGGCGACGAGCCGCTGCTGGCCGCCTGCGGCGCGCTGGTCGCCTACCTGGCCGAGGTGCAGCCCGCCGGCTTCGGGGGGCTGCGCCCGCCGCGCATCGAGCGCCCCGGCCACGTGATGGTGCTCGACGAGATGACGCGGCGGAACCTGGAGCTGGTGGAGCCGATGCGCGGCGCCGGCACCGCGGGAACGCTGCTCGGCGTGCTCGACGAGGCGCTCACCCCCATGGGCGGGCGGCTGCTGCGGCGCTGGCTGCTGGCCCCGCTGGTCGACGTCGCCGCCATCGACGCGCGCCTGGACGCCGTGGCCGAGCTCGTCAACGCGGAGGCGAGGCGCCGCGGCGTGCGCGACGCGCTGGCCGAGGTGCGCGACCTGGAGCGGCTGGCGGTGAAGGTCGGCTCGGGGCGGGCGAATCCCCGGGAGATGCTGGCGCTGGCGGCGTCGCTGGCCCGCGTTCCGCTCGTCCGCGCGGCGCTGGCGGACGTGGAGGCGCCGATGCTGCGCGGCGTGCTGGAGGGGCTCGACCCGCTGGAGGAGGTGCGCGGCGCCATCGAGCGCACCATCGACCCCGACGCCCCCGTGTCGACCGCGGAGGGCGGCGTGGTGCGCGCCGGGTGCGACGCCGAGCTCGACGAGCTGCGCGCCGTGCGCGACGGCGCGGTGGACTTCATCGCCGGGCTGCAGGCGCGCGAGCGCGAGCGCACGGGGATCGGCTCGCTCAAGGTCGGCTTCAACCGCGTCTTCGGGTACTACCTGGAGGTCACGCGGATGAACGCCGAGCGCGTGCCGCAGGACTACATGCGCAAGCAGACGCTGGCCAACGCCGAGCGCTACTTCACCCCCGAGCTGAAGGAGTGGGAGGAGAAGGTGCTGGGCGCGGAGGAGCGCATCGCCGCGCTGGAGGGGCGCATCTTCGCCGAGCTGCGCGCCGCGGCCGCCCGCGAGGTGCCGCGCATCCAGTGCGTGGCGGAGCGGCTGGCCACCCTCGACGTGCTGGCGGGGCTCGCCGAGGCCGCGGTGCGGCGCGACTTCACCCGCCCCGAGGTGGACGGCTCCTTCACCCTGGAGGTGCGCGGCGGGCGGCACCCGGTGGTGGAGACCATGATGCCGCGCGAGGAGTTCATCCCCAACGACGTGCGGCTGGACCAGGACGAGCGGGTGATGATCCTCACCGGCCCCAACATGGCCGGCAAGTCCACCGTGCTGCGCCAGGTGGGGCTGGTGGTGCTGATGGCCCAGGCGGGCTCCTTCGTCCCCGCGCGCTACGCCCGGGTGGGGGTGGTGGACCGCATCTTCACCCGCGTGGGCGCGAGCGACAACCTCGTCCGCGGCCAGAGCACCTTCATGGTGGAGATGAACGAGACCGCGGCGATCCTGCACGGGGCCACCGCGCGCTCGCTGGTGCTGCTGGATGAGATCGGCCGGGGGACGTCGACCTGGGACGGGCTCTCCGTCGCCACGGCCACGACGGAGCACCTGCACGAGGCGGTGGGCGCCAAGACGATCTTCGCCACCCACTACCACGAGCTGACCCGGCTCTCGGGCCGCCTCCCCGGGGTGGTGAACTTCAGCGTGGCGGTGCGCGAGGTGGGCGACGACATCGTCTTCCTCCGCCGGCTGGTGCCCGGCGGCGCCGACCGCAGCTACGGGGTGGAGGTCGCGCGCCTGGCCGGCCTCCCGGAGAGCGTGGTCGAGCGCGCCCGCGAGATCCTCCGCGAGCTGGAGACCGCCGCCGCGCCGCAGCCATCGCAGCCGCGCGCGGAGCCGGTGGTGCAGCTCGGCCTCTTCGGCCCCCCGGTGCACCCGGCGGTCGAGAAGCTCCGCGCCCTCGACGCGAACCGCCTCACCCCCCTGCAGGCCCTCGCCCTCCTCGCCGAGCTGGCCGAGGCCGCGCGCGCCGGCTGACCCTTCGCCGGGATCTTCTCTCCGTCTCTCTGCGCCTCTGCGTCACGGGTTGCCCGGACGGTGGCGCATTCGCCAGATTGGCGGAAGTCGCGATCCCGAACCCGTGCTCCCTGCCGATGCGTTCATCCACCGCCTGCCACGCCGCCCTCGCGGCCGCGCTGCTGCTCGCCGCCTGCGAGCGCGGCCCGGTTCCCGAGACGCCCCCGCGGCAGCTCTCGGAGTCGCCCTTCCAGTACCCCGAGGAGCTGTGGGACGCGCAGGTGGAGGGGCAGACCACGCTGCGCCTCTTCATCTCCGACCATGGCTCGGTGGACACGGTGCGCATCGAGAAGGGGAGCGGGTACGCCGCCTTCGACTCGGCGGCGCTGGCCGGGAGCCGCAGCCTGCGCTTCCAGCCCGCCACCCGCGGCGGCGAGCCGGTGGCGGCCTGGTTCCTCCTCCCCGTGAAGTTCGAGCTGAACCCGGCGGACTCGGCCGCGGCGCCGCCCGCCGCGCCCACCCCCGCCGACACCACGCACCGCTAGATGAGCGCCACCGAGACCCCCGCCGACGCCGCCCTGGCCCGCCCCCGGCACGAGCGTCCCTACGCGAACGTGCTGGAGACCATCGGCTGGACGCCGCTGATCCGACTGAACCGGGTGACGGAGGGGATCCGCACCCCGGTGTACGGCAAGGCCGAGTTCATGAACCCGGGCGGGAGCGTGAAGGACCGCATCGGCCCCGCCATCATCGAGGCGGCCGAGCGCGCGGGCGAGCTCCTCCCCGGGGGCACCGTCGTCGAGGGGACCAGCGGGAACACCGGGGTGGGGCTGGCGCTCGCCGCGGTGAACAAGGGGTACCGCTGCGTCTTCACCATCCCCGACAAGATGAGCCAGGAGAAGGTGCGGCTGCTGAAGGCGTTCGGGGCCGAGGTGATCGTGACCCCCAGCGCCGTGGCGCCCGACCATCCCGACAACTACGTGATGATGGCCAAGCGGATCGCCCACGACACGCCCAACGCCATCCTCGCCAACCAGTTCTACAACCAGGCCAACCCCGAGGCGCACTACCGCACCACCGGCCCCGAGCTCTGGGAGCAGACCGGGGGGCGCATCACCCACTTCGTCTCCGCCGCGGGGACGGGGGGGACGATCACCGGCGTCGGGCGCTACCTGAAGGAGCGCAACCCGGCCGTGCGCGTGATCGGCGGCGACCCGCTGGGCTCCATCATCCGGGGGTACGCGGAGACGGGGACGAAGGGGGAGAGCGCGCCCTACAAGGTGGAGGGGATCGGGCAGGACAAGATCCCGGGGACGCTGGACCTCTCGGTGGTGGACGAGTGGCGCACGGTGGAGGACCGGGCGGCGATGGGGCTGGCGCGGCGCCTGACCCGCGAGGAGGGGCTCTTCGTGGGCGGCTCGTCGGGGCTGATCGCGCACGTGGCGCTGCAGGTGGCGCGCGAGGTGGACGACCCCGAGGCCTGCGTGGTCTTCATCCTCTGCGACACCGGCGAGCGCTACCTGAGCAAGGTGTTCAACGACGAGTGGATGCGCGAGAACCAGCTGCTGGAGCCCGCCCGGGTGAGCGCCGGCGACGTGCTGCTGGGGAAGGCGCGCGAGGCCCCGCCCGCGCTGATCTCGGTGGCCCCGGAGACGGCGGTGCGGCAGGCGCTCTCCTTCATCACCCAGAACAACGTGTCGCAGGTGCCGGTGGTGGCCGAGGGCGACTGCGTGGGGCACCTGGCCGAGAGCACGCTGATGGCGAAGGTGCTGGAGGACACGAAGGTGCTGGACCAGTCGGTGCAGCACGTGATGGACGCGCCGCTCCCGGTGGTCGACGCGCACGTCGACCTCCCCGCCGTGACCCGGCTCCTCTCGAAGAACCCCGCGGTGCTGGTGCGCCGCGACGGCAAGCTGCACGGCATCGTCACCCGCTACGACGTGATGCGCTACGTGACCGGTGCCTGACGCGCGGCGGCCTTTTCGTGGCGGGGCCGCGGGGGGCGCGCGAAGTCCTTGCAAGCTTATGCGTATTCGTTACATTTCCCGCGTACCCCGCCGTGCCCTGACGCGTTACCATTGGCGCAGGCTCTCCAGCCGGGGTCACGCTCCCCCATTCCAAATCATCACAGAGGGATCTCGATGAACCGAGTCACGCAGACGGCAGCCGTGCTGCTGTGCGCGCTCCTGCTGGCGTTCGGCGCCGCGGGCGGCGCGCGGGCGCAGGCGGCGACCACGTCGGCCGTCTCCGGCCGGGTCACCGGCGACAACGGACAGGCCGTCGCCGGCGCGCAGGTCACCGCCACCAACGCCGAGAACGGCTCGGTGTCGCGCACGGTCACCAGCGCCGACGGCCGGTACACCATCACCGGCCTCCAGCCGGGCAGCTACACGCTCGCGGTGTCGCGCCTCGGCCTGCAGACCTCCACCCGCAGCGGCGTGCGCCTCTCCCTCGGGCAGACGGCGCAGAACGACTTCGTGGTGACCTCGGGCGCCGTGGCGCTCACCGGGATCACCGCGGTGGCGGAGCGCAACCCGATCATCTCCAGCGGGCGCACCGGCTCGTCGAGCGTGGTGAGCGACAGCACGCTCCGCCGCTCGCCCTCGCTGACCCGCGACCTGCAGGACTTCACCCGCCTGGTGCCGCAGCTGGCGGTGACCAACACCACCACCGGCGCGGTGAGCGCGGCGGGGCGCAACAACCGCTACAACAACCTGCAGATCGACGGGGCCGCCAACAACGACCTCTTCGGCCTCTCGGGGAGCGGCTCGCCGGCCGGGCAGGGGAACGGCAAGGCGATCACGCTCGAGGCGATCAAGGAGGTGCAGGTGGTGATCGCGCCGTACGACGTGCGGCAGAGCGGCTTCACCGGGGCCTCGGTGAACGCGATCACCCGCTCGGGGACCAACCGCTTCCAGGGGAGCATCAGCGGCTACCAGCGCAACGAGGCGCTGACCGGCCTCTTCAACACCTTCGCCGACACCCAGTCGGTGAAGCTGCGCGACTTCAGCCAGGGCTCGTACTCCGGCGCGTTCGGCGGGCCCATCGTGCGCGACAAGGCGTTCTTCTTCGTGGCCGGCGAGCTGGGGCGCCGCGAGGAGCCGGGGCTGTACGCGGCCGGCGACAACGTGCAGCTGGGCGTGACCAAGCAGCAGGCCGACCTGCTGGCCTCGCAGCTGGCAGCGCTGGGCTACGACGCCGGCACCACCGGCCCCAAGTCGTACCGCCAGCCCAACCAGAACATCTTCGGGCGGCTCGACTTCAACCTGAGCGCCAACAACCGCCTGACCATCCGCAACAACTGGATCAGCGCGCGGCGCGACAACATCGGCCGCAACTCCACCAGCAACTACACGCTGGGCAACGCCGACTACGTGCAGTTCGCCAAGACCAACTCGCTGGTGGCGCAGCTCAACTCGGGCTTCGGCGGGCGCTTCTTCAACGAGTTCCGGGTGGGCTACCTCACCGAGCGCGACCACCGCGAGACGCCGGGCGACCCCTTCCCGCGTATCACGGTGACCATGTCGAGCGGGCGCAGCGTGATCGCGGGGACGGAGAACAGTTCGGTGGCCAACGTGCTGCGCCAGAACGTGCTCGAGATCACCAACGACCTGTCGGTGAGCGCCGGGGCGCACAACCTGACCCTCGGCACCAGCAACCAGTTCATCAACTTCTACAACCTGTTCTTCCAGAACGGGTACGGGATCTACACCTTCACCAGCGACTCGCTCTTCCTGGCCGGGCGCCCGAGCTCCTTCCAGGTGCAGCACCTGGCGCCGGGCGGGAAGCCGGCCGCCGACTTCAACGTGCGCAGCCTCTCGGGGTACCTGCAGGACCGCTGGAACGCCAGCGACAACCTGGTGGTGACGCTGGGGCTCCGGCTCGACCACAGCAGCCTCCCCGACAAGCCCAGCAACAACCCGCTGGTGCCGCAGTTCTACCCCGGCCGCAGCACCAGCAACCCGCCGAGCCCGGGGATCATCTTCAGCCCGCGCTTCGGCTTCAACTGGGACCTGACGGGCGACAAGACCACGCAGCTGCGCGGCGGCGCGGGGCTCTTCGCGGGACGGCCGCTGTACGTGTGGATCAGCAACCTGTACGGCAACACGGGGGTGGACTACATCAACTTCCGCTGCGCCACCCAGGCCACGTCGCCCACCTTCGTGGCCGACCCCTTGAACCAGCCGACCGCGTGCGCGGGGACGGGGGTGGCGAACCTGATCGTGAACACCGCCGACCCGGACCTCAAGCCGCCGCAGGTGGCCCGCTACGACCTGGCGATCGACCGGCAGCTCCCCTTCGGCCTGGTGGCCACCCTCGAGGGGATCTACACCAGGACGGTGCACGACCTCTTCTACCGCGACCTGGCGATCGGCGTGGACAGCCTGCACCGCACGGTGGAGGGGCGCCCGCTGCTGCAGCTGAACACCGCCAAGACGCCGGGGCTGGGCGACGTGTTCGACGTGTCGAACACCAACAAGGGCTCCACCTACAGCATCACCGGGCAGCTGCAGCGCCCCTTCCGTGACGACTGGGAGGCGTCGATCGCCTACACCTTCGGGCACGCGAAGGACGTGAACTCGCTGACCTCGAGCGTGGCGCAGTCGAACTTCCAGTTCAACCTGGCGCGCTTCGACCCGAACAACCCGGAGCTCACCACCTCGAACTACGACATCCCGCACCGGATCGTGGGGCTCGCGAGCAAGCGCTTCCACTTCTTCCGGGGCCTCCCCACCGACCTCACGGTGGTGTACATCGGGCAGTCGGGGCAGCCGTACTCGTACGCCTACAACGGCGACATCAACGGCGACGGCTTCACCGCGAACGACCTGATCTACGTTCCCAAGGACGTGAACGACATCCTCTTCGCGGGGACGGCCACGGTCTCGTCGGCGCAGTCGGCGCAGAACTTCGACAAGTTCATCGAGAGCGTGGAGTGCCTGCGCGAGCAGCGGGGGCAGATCCTGCGGCGCAACAGCTGCCGCCTCCCCTGGTCGAGCCGGGTCGACCTGAAGTTCTCGCAGAACCTGCAGATCATGCGCAGCCAGACGGCGCAGTTCACCGTGGACGTGGTGAACTTCGGCAACCTGCTGAACTCCGAGTGGGGCCGGCAGCTCTTCATCGGCAACCAGTCGGACCAGATCCTGGCCACCAGCGGCACGGCCGTGGACGCCTCCGGGCGCCGCACCTACGCCGCGTTCAACGGCCGCGTGAGCCCGTTCTCGATCTCAGACCTGGACTCGCGCTACCAGATCCAGCTGGGGCTGCGGCTCGGGTTCTGATCACCGGCAGCGCTTCGTGACGGAGGGGGAGGGCGGGCAGCGATGCCCGCCCTCTCCTTGTTTGCGTCCGCGGCCGCGGCAACGGCCGTTTGACGCAGAGACGCAGAGGAACGGAGAGGACGCAGAGGAACGGAGAGAACGGATCGGCCATGCAAGACGGAGCTTCCATGATCTGCTCGCGACTTCTCCAACTCGCCCTGGTCGTCGCCGGGGTGCTGGTGCCCGCCGCGCTTCCCGCGCAGGGCGCCGACTCGGCCGCCGTGGCGCAGGCGGTGGAGCGCTTCCACCGGGCCCTCACGGCCGCGGACAGCGGTGCCGCGCTCGCGCTGCTCGCCGACGGCGTGGTGGTCCAGGAGAGCGGCGACGAGGAGAGCGGGGCGCAGTACCGCGCGCACCACCTGGCGGCCGACGTCGAGTTCGCGCGCGCGGTGCACTCCCGGCGGGGCCCGGTCCGGGTGCGGGTGCGCGGCGACGTGGCGTGGGCGACCTCGACCACCACCACGCAGGGCGAGTTCCGCGGCCGGGCGATCAATTCCGCGGGCGCGGAGATGATGGTGCTCACCCGCGAGCGCGGCGGCTGGCGCATCGCCGCGATCCACTGGTCCTCCCACACCCGCAGGTAGAATCGATGGAGATCGAGCCGATGAGACGTTCGCTGACACGCCTGCTCCTGGGGGCCGCCGCCGGCCTCGCCGCCGCCTGCCAGCCGGCTCCGGCGGCGCCGCCGGGGCCCACGCCGGGCCCGGCCGCGGCTGCGCGGGGCGATCCGCGGAGCGCGCGCGTCTACGTATTGAGCGAGGTGGACGAGACCCCCGACCTGGTGAACCGCGATCGGATGCCCGAGTACATCCGCAGGTACTATCCCCGTCTCCTGCACGACGCAGGGGTGGAAGGGACCGTGACGGTGCGCTTCGTGGTCGGCGTGGACGGGCGCCCGGAACCCTCCACCATCCAGGTGGTGAGCTCCACGCACGACCACTTCAACGTCCCCGGGGAGCGCGTGGCGGCGGCGATGCGCTTTTCGCCGGCGAAGGTGGATGGCGCGCCGGTGCGCGCCTACCTGACGATGCCGATCTCCTTCACCCTGCACTGATCCTGAATCCTGCGATGTAGGGGCTCCCAGGCCCGCGGCAGCGGTTCGGGACTCTTCAAGGGCTTCGATGCGCACTCAGGAGGTGCTCACGAAGACGCTGCCTGCGTATTCCAGACCCGGTTCGTG
>Ga0207694_10001521_pt1 | contig 19767 bp, 17 predicted proteins | sample KBSC34metaG_FD_184353 | JGI IMG/M metagenome (GOLD analysis project Ga0207694, IMG submission 184353) | Corn rhizosphere microbial communities from Kellogg Biological Station, Michigan, USA - KBS C3-4 metaG (SPAdes) (version 2) | ecosystem: Host-associated > Plants > Roots > Rhizosphere > Soil... | reverse complement strand
TCCCTTGTATACAGCGGATCGCAACGTTACTACATCGACTCCGCGCGGGCCGGCCTCGAAGCCGCTCAGATGTCCCTCCGCGATGTGAGCGAAACCGTCGCCCAGGACACCGCCCTTTCTTTTCTCGCCTTCGATCATGATCAGCAGCGCGCTAGAGCCATCCATCAGCAGCTGGACTACGCCAACCGTCTCGCCGCTATCTCTCAGGACCGCCAGGGTGCAGGCCAGGATTCGCGTATCGATCTGACTGAAGCAAAAATCACCGCTGCACAATTCAAATTCGCTGCCATGCGTGCCGATGACGAATTAGAAAACGAACGCGCCCATCTCGCCCGCCTGATCGGTCTGCCTGCGGACTCGCTCACTGTCGACGGTAGTTTTCCCGTTGCGCCGGTCACGCACGACGTCCGGCCCTCCGGCCCATACGCCAATGATGCAATCGCAGCTGCCTTCCTGAGCGCCGAGGCCAAAGAGAAACAGGCCAAAGGCGACGCGCGCGTTCGCTTCTGGCCCACCGTAAATCTGGTCGTCAACTATCAGCGCTATGCCACCTTCACCGACTCCTTCAAGAATCTCGACAAAATCTATGTAGACCCTAATAACAAGAACAGAAGTCTGCTGACCGCAAATGAAACCGCATTTGGCATCCAGGTAAATCTTCCCTTCTTCGACAAGACCCGCAGTGATAAAGCGAAAGAGACCGCCGCTGAGGCCGCGCGTGACCGGCACAATGCAGAAAATGCCCAGCTCGATGCGCTGGACGGACAAGGCAAACTACGCCGCTCCATTGACGAAATTCAGGTGCAGGCCGATCTCGCCTCACTGCAGCAGCAGCTCGCGCAGCAGCAGCTTGAGGTCGTGCAGCAGCAGTTGCAGTCCGGTAACGGCAATCCCAACGGCCCGCAGATGACGCCTAAAGACGAACAGAAGGCCCGCATCGACGAGCGTGAGAAATACATCGCCGTGTTGGATGCAAGCTTCAATCTCCACCAGACCGAGATCCAGCTCCTGCGCCAGACCGGCCAGCTTATCACTTGGCTCGGCGCAGGGAATTCGCTACCCGGTGGACGACCTGAGGCCACTGCCGCGGCACCTCCGTCTCACCCGTAAAGCTACTTCGACAGCAGAAGAACTCCCGCGCAAACAAACACCACGGCCAGCCACCGCCGCCGGTCCACATTCTCCTGCAGAAATAGCTTTGCCGCCACAGCATTGCCTACATACGTCAATGAAGCCGTAGCCGGGGCCGCCAACGACAGTTCTACCGTGCTGAATGTGAAGAGCATGGCAAAGAAGTTCAACGCCATGCACGTCGCCCCCAGCAGAAACATCGGGCTGGAAAGCACCGCGCGGATCGCGCCCGGCATTCCGCTCTTCGCGCGGATAATATCCAGGTCCCCCAGCTTGCGCATCGCCGCTGCGATCAGGCATTCGCCGGTAATGGCCATTGCGGCCACCACGCCGATGCAGGCCCACGAATGTAGTGTTGTATGCGCGTCGCTCATCGGCCTGCACCCGAATCCATGATGTTCAGTTCCCTGTGCGCCGAGTTCTCCTCTGCAAGCTCCGTTCGCGGTGGCCCATTCGCGACAAACCCCACCGCGCACACGATCAGCACAATCCCCGCCCAGCGATACGGACTCAGCTGCTCATGCCGCCAGAAGCGCGCCAGCAGCGCAACTACCACATAGCCAAACGCCGTCGCCGGCATCACAAACGTCAGATCGGCCCAGCTCAGCGCCGTCATGTAACTGGCAAAAAATCCAATCAGCAGCAGAATGCCGGCGTCGACGTACGGATTGAACAGCGCATGCCACAGCTTGTCCAGATGATGTAGATCGACCGCACCTACCTGCTCCATCCCTTTGGAGAGCAGCGAGTCTCCCACCGACGCCGTCAGCATCACCGCAATCAGAATCAGGTACTGCTGCAACGTAAGCTTGTGCTTCATCCGTACTGTCCTCACAAGCGGACTCACCGCATCCCGCCCAAAGAAAAGGGCGGCCTAAGCCGCCTCTTCTTTTAAATCGCCAACGCCTATGCGTTCGAACTCACCGACTCCTGCGCCTTCACCGCATTCGCCGACCGCATCTCCTCAACCGCCTTGTTGCGCTTCGACCGCAGCGCCATAAACGACTTCGACTCCTCATACAGCCTGCCCACGTCGCGGTTCTTGATCGCCTGCCACACCACGCGCCATGCCTGCTTCGGCCGGAAGAAGTATTCATCGTAGAACTTGTGCACCATCTCCATCACGTAATCCACCGGCAGGCCGGGATATTCGATGTGCGCCATCTGGTGGCCGCCGTCGTCCATCATCGCGTCGTTGGTAATGAAGCCATGCTCTTTCGCGTACTCGAAGAACTCCGTGCCTGGGAACGCGTGCGCCATCGACACCTGAATGGTCTCGCAGTCCAGCTGCTTGGCAAATTCGATCGTGTTGCGGATTGACTCCTTGGTCTCGCCCGGCAACCCAAGGATGAAGTCGCCGTGGATCACGATGCCCAGCTTGTGGCAGTCGCGCGTAAAGTCCAGCGCGCGCTGTACTGTCGCGCCCTTCTTGATGTTCTTCAGGATCTGCGGATCGCCCGACTCATAGCCCACAATCAGCAGTCGGCACCCGGACTCCTTCATCGCCTTTAGCGTCTCGTAGTCCGTCGTGACGCGCGACGTGCAGGACCACGTGAGCCCCAGCGGCTTCAGCTTCTCGCACAGCTCAATCGTGCGCGCCTTCTGAATGTTGAACGTATCGTCGTCGAAGAAGAACTCCTTGACGTGCGGAAACAGCTTCTTCGCATTCGCCATCTCTGCGGCAACGTCGTCCGTCGAGCGTTTGCGCCATGCATGTCCGCTCAGCGTCTGCGGCCACAGGCAGAATGTGCACTGCGCCGGGCACCCACGCGTCGAATACAGCGCGACAAACGGGTGCAGCAGGAACGGCACGTTGTACTTGGTCACGTCCAGGTCGCGCGCATAGATCTCCGTCGCCCAAGGCATCTCGTCCAATTGCTCCGGAGTCACCTGCGGACGGTCCGGGTTGTGCTGGATCACGCCATTCGCGTCGCGATAGCTCACGCCAAGGATCTCGTTCAGCGGCTTGCCATTCGCATACTCCACCACGGAAAAATCAAACTCACGCCGGCACACAAAGTCGATCGCCCTGCACTCATTCAGCGCCTTGTCGGTCGAGGTCGTCACCGGCGGCCCGACAAACGCAATCTTGATCGAGGGATACGTCTCCTTGATCTTCTCCGCCATGCGCTGGTCGCCGTCCCAGCCCATCGTGCTGGTAAACAGCACCAGGAACTCGTAGTCCTTCAGGATGCCGATCACGTCCTGCCAGCTCAGGTGATGCGGCGGAGCGTCCACCAGACGCGACCCTTCCAGCATGCCCGCGGGATACGTCAGCCACACCGGATACCAGTAGCTCTCAATCTCGCGCGTAGCGGGCCAGCGGCTGCTTGCGCCGCCATCGAATTTTTCAAAGGAAGGAGGATTCAGAAACAGCGTCTTCAGCGGAGTGCTCATTGCTACAAGTTTACCATCCGCTAGTGCAAAAACCTGCATTCTGCCGAGGATATTCACCCGTATCTGCGCAGGTGCTGATTGTTCTCCTCAGGACCAAAACCATTGCGCTGTGAGTGAGATACGTCGAAGATGCCACGCTACGACAAAAACTGTTTGATCCACGGATCGTCCGTATGCACCAACTCCTCTGTCGTGCCATTGAAGATCACGTTGCCGTCGTTCAGCATCAGGAACTTCGTTCCCGCATCAATCCCCCGCTCCGGCCCATCCTTCGCAATCGGTCGCATCCCTTCCTTGGCGTCATAGCGGTGCGTCGCCATGGTGAAGGCGTCTTGCAGCCGGTGCGTCACCACCAGTGACGTCGTGTGTGACACATCGCGCTGCTTCATCACCAGCTCGATAATCGTCGTCGACGTAATCGGGTCCAGTCCTCCGGTCGGCGAGTCATACAGAATCAGGTCCGGCCCGGAGATGATGGCGCGGGCGATCGAAACACGCCGGCGCATGCCGCCCGACAACTCCGACGGAAACTTCGCAATCGCCTGCTCCAGCTCCACAAACTTCAGCGCCTCCACCACGCGCCTGTGCGCCTCCTCCTCCGGAACATGCTCCTCGTGCAGCCGATACGCGACGTTGTCCTCCACCGTCATCGAATCGAACAGCGCCGACTCCTGAAACACCATCCCTATATGCGCGCGCAGCTCAAAGATCTCACGCTCCGGCATCGTCGTAATCTCGCGGCCAAAGATTTTGATTGATCCCGAATCCGGCTTCAGCAAGCCGTTCGCCAGCTTCAAGAGCACAGACTTGCCTGTACCGGCAGGGCCCAGCAGGATCAGCGTTTGCCCGCGCTCCACGGCAAAGGAAACTTCCTTCAACACTTCTTTGCCGTCAAAACCAATAGAGATGTCCGTGAATTCGACCACCGGCCCGGTAAACTCCAGCAACTCCGCCATCGCCGCACCCGCGCTCTCTGTCTCAGTCATGCCGTCCCCTCAGCGCCCAAACACGCCGATCATCGCGCGGGTCACCAGGTAGTCGACAATGATGATGGATACCGCGGACACCACCACCGCCTGCGTCGTCGCCTTGCCGACGCCCTGTGTGCCGCCGGTTGTCTTCATGCCGAAGTAGCAACCCACCGTGGCAATGATGAATCCGCTGAACAGGGGCTTTACCAGCCCCTGCACCACATCGCCGTAAATCAAAGACTGATAGGAGCTGTGCAGATACGATGTTGCGTTCAGGCCGAGGCCAGTCGCGACCAGTGCACCACCGCAGATGCCAACCGCGTCGGCAATGATGGTCAAAAAGAAGAGCATGAATACCGTAGCCACCAGGCGCGGCGTCACCAGTTTGCGGATCGGGTCCGTGCCGAGCGCGCGCATCGCATCCAGCTGCTCGGTCACCTTCATCGAGCCAATTTCTGATGCCATGCCTGCAGCATTACGTCCGGAGACCATCAGTCCGCTCAGCACCGGTCCCAGTTCCTTCACCATCGACAGCGCAACCAGCGAGCCCGTCTTCGAGACCGCGCCAAACTCCTTCAACGCCGTCACCGACTGCAACGCCAGTACGCAACCCGTGAAGAATCCCGTCAGCAGAATGATGGGCATCGACCCCACGCCGATCGAGTCCATCTGGGTAAAGATGTCGCTCCAGTAGAGCGGCGGCGTAAAAAGGTCCGCCAGCGCCGCGCCACACATTGAGGCGTACCCCTGCACCGCAAGGACCGTTCGTTTGGCGTATGCCTCTGGTGACAGGAAGGCCGTAACTCGCTCCAGAAAGGGTGGGTTTCGTAAAGCTCAGAGTATCAGATGCTTAATGGCCGCTGGTTGATTGTAGGGTTACCAGGATTAGGGCGGGTGGCCCATCTTTCGCAAGCTTCATCGCGAAAGATGGGTTGCCTTTATTCTCCCCCGCAGCAATCCCCGGCGCCACGCTTCACTGGCTCCGGCTCGCTGTGGCAGCAGTCTTTTTTCTCTGTAGCATGAGAGCCCAGCGACGTAACAACCACCGGCTTCGCCTCGAGTGGGGAACAGCAGCTCTCGGTCTTTGCCTTCGGCTCCTCGTGGCAACTATGCTTCGCCACCACGGGCTCCTCGTCATGGCAGCAGGCATGCGGTGCAGCATTCGGGTCACGCGCATCGCCGCCCATCTCCCGCAGCATCGCCGGTCCGCCTGTCTTCAGAAAGCGCACAAACGTCAGCGCACTGATTGCGAGAAAGATCACGTTCAGCACACTGGTGTAGTTCCAGCGGATCCCCTCTTCCATCACCATCAGGTGCGTATGCTGCGGAATCAAATGCAGCGCGCCGAAGATACCCTCCACCGCCAGCGCCGCGCCGGCCATCGCAATGTAGAACGTCCCCGCCAGGATCGCCGCCACCTTCAGCCCGTAGTATTTGCGATAGATATTCAGGATCGGAAGGATCAGCAGGTCGGCAAATAGGAACGCGATCACCCCGCCGAAGCTGATGCCGCCGTTCCACAGCACCGCCGCCAGCGGCACATTCCCCACCGAGCAGACAAACGACAGCACCGCCACCAGCGGCCCCACCAGCGGCCCCCAAACCCGCGCCAGCGCCGGGTGCCCTGCCAGAAAGAATCCCTGCCAGAAAGTCGTCGGCACAAACGCCGCCAGCACGCCCGAGATCACAAGCCCCAGCGCAATGTCCGGCGCCAGCGAGTACCAGTCCATCCAGTAGTAGTGGCTGGTCGCCGTCATGCCCTTGCGCGAGGTCACCTTCTGCCAGAACGTCCCCTCATGCAGGCTCATGTCCATCGCGGCATGGCCCTCCATGCGCCCGGTCAGCCCGCGCTCGGCCTGTGCCCGCGCCGCCTCCACGATGCGCGGGGTCACCGTCGCCCGCAGCAGCACCACCAGCAGCGCGATCATAATCGGCCCGCCGACAAACTCCGCTGCCATAAACTGCCAGCCCATCACCACAGCCAGCAGCACGCTCAGCTCCACCACCAAATTAGTCGACGCGAACTGGAACGCCATCGCCGCGATAAAGTCCGCGCCCTTGCGGAACAGTGTCCGCGCCAGCGCCGTTGCCGCATAGGAACAGGACGAGCTCGCCGCGCCCATCGCGCTCGCCTTCACAATCGTCTTCGCCGAGGAGTCCGGCAGCAGCCGCCCCATCTCGGCCTTCGAGACCACGGCCTCCACCACGCTCGACAGCAGGAACCCAAGGCACAGCGCCCACAGGATCTCCCACGCCATCAATCCCGCCATGCGTAACGCTTCGACTGATGTAGATAGGGCCGTCATATCCTCAGTATACGAAGTCTGTCAATAGAGAGAAGGAGCGGATCGCATGTCCGATCGGTGGGAAGAAGATAGAAAGGCGCGAGGGTGGCGCAAGGTTGCAACGGGCATTTGGCTCTACGGCGGTACAGTTCCTTACTCCATAGATGTCTGGGCGAAGCCGGCCTCCGAGTCGTATTCCCGCTATGACGATGACGAGCAGCTTGATGAGAGTCGTCCGATACCAGAAACAAAAGATGGCTTTCTTTATTCCACGTGGCCGGGGCAGGGTGAGTTTCTGACAGTAGAAGATGCGAAGGCTAGTGCCGACGCTCAACCAGGGGGGCCAGTCAAGTGGGCCTAACAATTTCAGAGTGACCACTACCAAGGAGCCATCATGCCCACTGCCAAGGCCCACACCGAATACATAACGCTCACGACCAAAAAACGTTACGAGATGGTCCACCTCACCCCACAGGTCGAGGCCATCGTCCAGCGCAGCGGCATCGCCGACGGCCTCTGCTTTGTCTCGCCCATGCACATCACCGCCGCCATTTATGTGAACGACAATGAATCCGGCCTCATCGAAGACATCTCCACCTGGCTCGAAAAGCTCGCACCCGCATGGCCCGGCTACAAACACCACCAGACCGGCGAGGACAACGCCGACGCCCATCTGAAGGCCCTGCTCCTGCACCACGAATCCACACTGCCCGTCACCGCCGGCCGCCTCGACCTCGGCACCTGGCAGCGCATCTTCTACGCCGAGTTCGACGGCCAGCGCCCCAAGCGCATCATCGTCAAAGTCCTCGGCGTCACGGCGTAGCCCCGGCTATTGCCAGGCTTTGATCTCGGGCTCTGCAAGCATCGACAGCATCTCGCCGTAGACATAGCCCTTGAAAAGCTTCTTTTCAAATGGCAGATAAAGAGCGACTGTTATTCCACGCCGATGCTCAATCAGTACCTTGATCGCGGACGTGCGGCTCTTTCCAGCGGGTTCGATGGAGACATTTTCGGCGATCCCAATTGCAGAAAGGTTCTCCTGCTTCGCTATTGCGCGCAGGCTCGTTTGCAACAGCGGCAGCACCTCCGTTGCGTTTGTAATATCGTTGTCGCCTTGAGCGGCCACTAGCTGCACCTTCGATTCGGCGGTAAGTACGGCGCCATGCGGTAGGAAATTGCCACGTGACTGTAGAAACTTCTTGGATAAATCGAATAGGGGCGACGAAACCTCTTCGATATCCGGCTTGATCTCTGCGTAAAGTGCCTGCATGTCGTCCATGGATCATTTCTAGCACTGTGGGTTTCCAATCCGTACGCGTTGTTTACGGACGGGTGGGGAGAACAATACTGGGTGCCACACCCTCGCGAGCATCGCGAGCTAGGGTGGGAGTTATGTCCGAATAGCGTCCCCTCCACACATCCCACACACGAAAACCATTAAACTCAATATCAGCATGGCCACCGCGCAAACCCTCTCCCCGACTCAATCCAACACCGCCGCCCAATCGCAGCCAGATCCCGCGCGCGAAGCCGTCTTTGATACCTTCCGCCGCTGGGGCTACTTGCAGGCTTCGCTCGACCCACTCAACCAGTTCCTCCCGCCCGAAGACTTCCCCGCCCCCACACCCACCGGCCCCCTCGCTGACGAAGCGCGCGCCATCTACTGCTCCACCATCGGCATCGAGTTCATGCACATCCCGGGCATCGCTGAACGCGAATGGCTGGCCGCAGCAATGGAAACGCCAGCGCAAAACACTCCAGACCGCTCCCGCATCCTCTCCCGCCTCATCCGCGCCGACCTCTTCGAGCAGACCATCCAGTCACGCTACCTCGGCACCAAGCGCTTCTCCCTCGAAGGCCTCACCGTCCTCATCCCATTCCTCGACGGGTTGCTCGACTCCGCCGCGCCCCTCGGCGCCAATACAGCCGTCCTCGCCATGAGCCATCGCGGCCGCCTCAACGTGATGACCAACACCATCGGCCGCTCTGCGTCCGACATCTTCGCGCGCTTTGAAGACGTGAACCCGCGCAGCGTCCTCGGCGGCGGCGACGTGAAGTACCACATGGGCGCAACCGGCGACTACACCACGCCCGACGGCAGCACCATCGCGCTGCACCTCGTTTCTAACCCCAGCCATCTTGAGGCCGTCGATCCCGTCGCGCTCGGCCGCGCTAGGGCCAAGCAGGTCCGCGCTGCCCTCACCAGCAGCGAGGATTCGGCACACGACCAGGTCCTGCCCATCACCCTTCACGGCGACGCCGCCTTCGCCGGCCAGGGCATCCTCGCCGAGTGCCTCGTGCTCGGCGCGCTGCCCGGCTTCGACGTCGGCGGCACCGTTCACGTCGTGGTGAACAATCTCCTCGGCTTCACCGCGCTTCCCGAGGAGTCCAACTCCTCCCGCTTCGCTTCGGACATCGCCAAGCGTCTCCCCGTCCCCATCTTCCACGTCAACGCAGAAGACCCCGACGCCGTCGTCCGCGTCGCGCAGATAGCAGCAGCCTATCGCCACCGCTTCCACACCGACGTCGTCATCGATCTCATCGGCTACCGCCGCCACGGCCACAGCGAGGTTGACGACCCCACCGTCACCCAGCCGCGCCGCTACGCCGCCATCCAGAAGCATCCCCAGCTCTACAAGCTCTACGCGGAAAAACTCGGCGTCGACCCCGAGCCCGAAGCCAAAACCATCCAGTCCGAACTCCTCGAAGCGCAGAAGCTCGCTGCCAAGTCCCGCACCAAGGTCCGCCTCGTCACTCTGCCCGACTACTGGGCGCCCTACCACGGCGGCTGCGCGCTCCCGGAAGACAACATCGAAACCGGGCTACCTCCTGAGCGCATCGCAGAACTCGTCCGCGCCACAACAAAATATCCTGCGGACTTCCATATCCACCCGAAGGTTCAGAAATTATTTGCCCAGCGCAACGAGATGGCCGCCGGCTCCCGCCCCTTCGACTACGGCATGGCCGAGCTCGCGGCTTTTGCTTCGCTGGTGAGCACCGGCACGCCCGTCCGTCTCTCCGGCCAGGACTCGCAGCGCGGCACCTTCAACCAGCGCCACTCCGTCCTCATCGACACCGAATCCGAATCGCGCTACACACCGCTCGCACACATCGCGCCGGACCAGGCCCGCTTCGAGGTCTACAACTCCATGCTGTCGGAGGCCGCCGTCCTCGGCTTTGAGTACGGCTACTCGCGCGACTACCCCGAGGCCCTCGTCCTGTGGGAGGCGCAGTTCGGCGACTTCGCCAACGGCGCGCAGATCATCATTGACCAGTTCGTCGCCGCCGGTGAGGCCAAGTGGAACCTGCTCTCCGGCGTCACGCTGCTGCTGCCCCACGGCTACGAGGGCCAGGGCCCCGAGCACTCCTCCGCGCGCATCGAGCGCTACCTCCACCTCTGCGCCAAGGACAACATGCAGGTCACGCAGCCCTCCACCGCCGCGCAGTACTTCCACCTGCTGCGCCGCCAGGCTCTGCGCAAATGGCGCAAGCCGCTCATCGTCTTCACGCCCAAGTCCATGCTGCGCCACCCCGACGCATCCTCATCACTCGCCGACTTCGCCGCACCGCGCTTCCTCAACGTCATCCCCGACTCATCCGTCACCGACCCGCGCCGCATCCTCGTCTGCTCCGGCAAGATCGGCCACAACCTGCGCGTCGAGCGCGAGAAGCGCCGCAAGGAATCTCCCGAATCGGACACCAACGTCGCCATCGTCTTCCTCGAGCAGCTCTACCCCTGGCCCGAGGCCGAGATGCAGGCCGCGCTCGACCAGCACCCCAACGCCAAAGAGGTCGTCTGGGTGCAGGAAGAGCCTTCCAACATGGGCGCGCGCTTCCACGTCCTGCCGCACCTCCGCCGCATGGCCCGCGGCCGCGCCGTGCTCGCCGTCAAACGCGCCTCCAGCTCCAGCCCCGCCACCGGCTCCGCCAAAGCCCACGACCTCGAAGAAAAAACCCTCCTCGACCTCGCGCTGGGCGCATAACCAAACGCCGTGACTCCTGCTTCGGACTTACGGGACTCAGTGTGACAATTTGATCCATCGTCATCCGACTTCGATCGCGCCGTACTATTCTCAATTCCATGCGCAGTCTTTTATGGGTGTTGTTATTGGTGGGATCGGTTCAGGCTCAAAGCTCTCCAGAGGCAACTGAATTACTCCAGAGAGTGAAAAGCTTTGCTGAAGCCACCCGGACTTGGAAAGCTGAGGTTGTTCAGACCGAGGACGTGTCTGGGCCTGGGCTGACGCTACCCAGCAATGAGATTCATATCAAGCTCGCCGCTGAAGGTCCCTTGAAAATGAGCAGAGTCAACAGCGGGGGCGACCGGACAGCAATGATCTGCGACGGAACCCAACAGTTTTATTCAGGTGATGGCCTCAGTTATTACTTGAATGAAGAACGCGGACAGTGCAGCTTTCCGCTCTTATCCTTTTACGAACCGTCACTCATGAACTTCATCGGGTCAGACAGCAATCCAGCAACTGTGTCGGTTGTCGGCGAGGATCACGTTCATCTGGCGGATGGTGAAAGACGTTGTGTGGTCGTGCGGTTGGTGTTGGAGCGTGAGTCTACGCATGCCGTCCGGACAATGTGCATAGATCCCACGCGACCGGTCATCCTCCGAGATGTCGTAACTATGGAAAACAAAGCGACTGGTTTTCGGTCGTCAACCACAACGACCTTCTTAAGTTTCGACGACCACCCTACCTTCGAACCCGATACCTTCCGTATCACAATCCCTCCGGGAGCCTACAAAGCTAAGTCCCCATAGACGCCGTCCTAGGCTCCAGTCCCTCAATTGTCGCCAACCCGAAACCGCAGCCCCGCCCTGCTACCATCATCTCCGCTGAAACATCTTTGAAATCTCCGTCGTAAACCACACAGGTGAAACCAATGAACTTCCGCCGACTCATCCTCGCGCTGCCACTGCTTTGCGCCACCGCCGCTCCCGCCCTCCACGCCGCCACCGTCACCTCCGAGCCCTGGGGCAAGCTCCAGGACGGCACCGCCGTCGATGTCTACACCATCACCGACAAGAACATCGAGGTGAAGATCGCCACCTATGGCGCGCGCATCATCTCGCTCTCCGTGCCGGACAAGGACGGCAAGATGTCCAGCGTCGTCCTCGGCGCGCCCGACATCAACGGCTACGTCCGCTTCGGCGCGCCCGCCTACGCCGGCGCCAGCATCGGTCGCTTCGCCAACCGCATCGCCGGTGGCACCTTCACCCTCAACGGCAAGACCTACAACACGCCCAAAAACAACGGCCCCAATACCCTGCACGGCGGCAACGGCGGATTTGACCGCAAGGTCTGGACCGCCAAGACCACCCCCGACGGCGTCACCATGTCCCTCACCTCGCCCGACGGCGATATGGGCTTCCCCGGCAACCTCTCCGTCTCCGTCGACTTCGCCGTCAAGCAACAGAAGGGCTCACCCGCCCTCACCATCACCTACAACGCCACCACCGACGCGCCCACCGTCATCAACTTCACCAACCACTCCTACTTCAACCTCGGCGACCCCGCCACGCCCGTCTTCGACGACATCGCGCGCATCGACGCCGACAAATACACCCCCGTCAACGCCAGCGCCATCCCCACCGGGACGAATGATCCGGTGCAGGGCAATGCGTTCGACTTCCGCACCGCGCACGCCATCGGCCAATCGATCCCCGACCGCGGCTATGACCACAACTGGGTGCTGAACCCGCACAAGCCCAACGTCGCCGTCGCCGAGATCTCCGACCCGCACACCGGCCGCGACGTCCAGGTCTTCACTGACCAGCCCGGCCTGCAGTTCTACGTGCCGAAGTCCCCCGCGCCACCCACGCCTCCACCCGCCGCCGCCACAAACCCCAATGCCGCTCCCGGCGCTGCACCCAGTCCCGCACCTAACCCCAACTTCCGCCCGCGTCCCTCCACCAACGCCTTCACGCTGGAGACGCAGCACTTCCCCGACTCACCCAACCAGCCCAGCTTCCCCTCCACTGAACTCGATCCCGGCAAGCCCTTCCACTCCGTCACCACTCTTCTGTTCACGGTCAAGAAGTAAGCGCGCGCAAACGCAGGAGCCCGAAGCATGCTGAGATATATCTGCATCGCGGCACTAATCATCCCCGCCGTCGCCACGGCTCAGGCTCCTGCGCGCGCAGCGGGTACGCCGCTCGCCTTTGAGGTCGCAACCGTCAGGCAGGACGACCAGAAGCATATTCCCCCAGTTGACCTCCGGGTCTATCCCGGAGGCCATCTCGTCATTCGGGCTCACCGTCTTGCGATGTTGATCGCCGAAGCATTCAACATCCCCGAATCTCAGATCACCGGCGGCAATCAGTCGGTAGTCCAGGCATGGTACGACGTCGAGGGCAAAGCGCCGGAAGAGCTCCGCAGTGCGATGCCCGGCAGCGAACACACCCCGTATGGAAATATTCAAGATCCACGAGTGCGCTCCATGCTGCAATCGCTGCTCATCGAACGCTTCCACCTCCGTTTTCACTATCAGAGCAAGCCCGGAACGGTCTATGAACTAAAGCGAAGTAAAGGTTCACTGCGGCTGCAACCTGAGGAGCAGAACTCCGATGAAGCGTCAAAAGGTGGCAAAGTAGCGGGGTATTCACCGGATGCAACAGGCCTAATCATCTTGGGACAGGACAAACCCGTGGGTATCTACCAGACCTCGATGCTCCAATTGGCGCACTGGCTCACCAGAGTCGAGCAGGCGCCCGTAAACGATCGGACAGGATTGCCCGGCTTCTATAACTTCAAATCGCACACTATGGTCACCATAGAAGACTTCAAAGGCGACGGTCCCAATCACCTAATCGTTGAATCTCTCCCGGAGATGGGACTGAAGCTCGTCAAGACCCACGGCAAGGTTCAGAAATTCGTGATCGACCATGCTGAATTACCGAGCGCGAACTAGCCGTATCACGGAACCATACTCACCCTCCCCGCGTATCCTCTCCCCATGAACGCAATCCAAATCTGCGGCTGGCTCTGGATCGCATGGCTCGCCGTCTGGCTTGCATGGGCCTTCCAGTCCAAGAAGACGCGCGAAAAAGAAAGCGTCCTCTCACGCTTCTCCTATGCCCTTCCCGTATGGCTCGCTGCCTACCTGCTCTTTTGGGCTCGCACGTTGCCCGGCTGGTGGAACGCAGAGATCATCGCCCCCCGCCCATGGTTCGGCTGGCTCGCCGTCGGCCTCACTGCACTCGGCTTCGCGCTCGCGATCTGGGCGCGCGCCTACCTCGGCTCCAACTGGTCCGGCTCGGTCACCATCAAGGTCGGTCACGAGCTCATCCGCACCGGCCCCTACCGCCTCGTGCGTCATCCCATCTACACCGGCATCCTCATCGCCATGTTCGGAACCGCACTCGCTTATGATCGCTGGCGCGTCCTCGTCGCGTTGCCCGTCCTCTGGCTCGCCTTCACCATCAAGCGCCTCAAGGAAGAGCAGTTCATGCGCCAGACCTTTGGCTCTCAATACGACGACTACGCCCGCACCACCGGCGCCATCTTCCCCTTCAAGTTCCAGCTGCATTGAAATAGGACGTCGTGTGATCGGGCGCCTCAGCCTCGCGAGCGCCAGCGAGCTGGGGTGGGAGATAACATTCACCGCGCCATCGCATATCGCTCTGGCCGATGCACCCGCGTCCTTCGGAAGAAGAAATAAATCATTACGCTCACCGCTGCCGCATACGCGCACCACACCGATGTGAACGCGTAGTGCCTCACCACAGAGACCACCAGCAGCCCGATCAGGTTTGCCCACCCCAGCGCCACCAGTGTCCGAAAGCCGGAGAAGAACAGCGCGCCGCACGTCGCAATCACATACAGCACCGCCACCGGCGTCGTTATCGCAATCACGTTGCCGTACACAACGGTGTGCTCCTGCATCGCTATGCTTGTCGGATACGCAATCAATCCCCACAACATGTAAAGCGACAGCATCCCGCCCAGGATCACGAACCCCATCATTCGCCGCCGCTGGCGTTTCGTCGGCTCAATCAGGAACACGCTGAAGGGCAGCAGGAATGGCAGTAGTCCATACGCGTACAGCACATATGCCGAGCCCGCATTATGCGCCACCCACATCGGCAGATGCTCCTCGAGGCCCAGCCACACAAACCCCTCGATAAACTCATGCGCCGCGAACAGGCACGGCATCGCCGCCAGCAGAATCTCGCGCCGGTCCTTCACCTCGCGCAGCGTTGCCACGCCCACCGCGCCGAGGACCGTGCTCCCCACAAAGTCCGCCGTCGCGGAGAAACACATCCAGCCCTCACTTCCAGGAAAGGCCCATCATACGCGACGCGCTACTCCGGTCGTTCCGGGTTCGCCACCTCTTTTGCATAAATCTGATACGTCACCGCAGGAGGCTCCTCGCTCTTGTGCAGCGCATAGACCTTCAACCGAACCGCATCGTCAGCCTTCGTGATGCGCTCGCGGGAACGCAGATAGTCCAGCCACGACTCCATGATGAAGCTTTCTTCCAGCTTCTCTGGATTCTGCGCATCGCGATAAATGCCCCAGCGCAGCGCGCCGCCGCGCAGCCGCACCCCGCGCAACTTGTGCGCCAGTTGTGTGAACTCGGCATAGCTCTCAACAGGCACGCGATACTCAATCGAGATGCGCACCGGCCCCGCATGCGCCGGGTCCTCCTGCTCCGCCTCTGGGAACGGCGCCAGCTCGGGCGCCGCCCGCCGCCACTGCCTTGGCGTCGTATCCGGAATGCCGCCACGCAGCACATGAAACCGCCGCACGAAAGGATAAGTAACGGCGAACCCGGCCGCCGCACACTTCAGCGCAAAGCCCGCGCCCTTCGCCTCGGCTATCGCGCCCCACAGCACCGAGCCCAGCGCCAGCCCGCCCTGGAAGCTCATCAGATACGTGCCCAGCGCGCGCGCCTGCACCCACGCCGGCACCGTCATCTGCACGGACGTGTTCAGCGATGCCATCGTGCTGGTCCAGCAGAATCCCGCCACGATCAGCACCGGGATGATGACTGATGGCCGATGCACGCGTGCCAGAACAATCATCGTGGCGATACTGTAAGCCGTCGCAATCGCAATAATCGTGTCCGTCTTGAACCTCTGCCGCACCCGTGACAGCGTGAACGCCGCGGCCACAGCGCCCAGCCCCAGCGAGCCGTTCAAAATGCCATAGCCCAACGCGCCGGACTTCATATCATTCCGCGCCACCACCGCCAGCAGCGACCACACCGCGGAGAAGAAGAACGTAAAGGTAAACGCCCGCAACAACGACGCCTGCAGGCCAGGCGCGTAACGCACATATCGCAGCCCCGTGCGGATCGACGCGGCCAGCCGCTCACTCGGCAGTGCGGACTTGAACAGCGGCACGCGCTTCCAGTTCACCAGCACCCAGATCACTGCCGCGAACGAGAGCGAGTTCAGCAGAAATACCCACGCCGAGCCCGTATCTACGCGCGCAAACGCCGCCACCATCAGCCCGCCCAGCGCCGGTCCCACCGCACGCGCCAGGTTGTTCGATCCTGCATTCAACGAGACCGCATCCGGTATCAGCTCACGCGGCACCAACTCCGGCACAATTGCCTGCCACGCTGGATTGTTCATCGCCGAACCGAAGTTCAGCAGAAAAGTAAACGCCAGCAGCGTCCAAGGTGAGATGTGCCCCAGGAACGTCAGCACCGCCAGCACCGCAACCGATCCCAGCATCCAGCTCTGCCAGAAGATCAGCAGCCTGCGCCGCTCGAAGAGGTCCGCCGTCGCACCCGAAAGCAGTCCCAGCGACAGCACCGGCAGGCTTGCCGCCGTCTGCATCAGCGCAATCAGCAGTGGCGACGCCGTCAGCGTGGTCATCAACCACGTGCCCGCAGTGTCCTGCATCCACGTGCCAATGCTCGACACCGTCGACGCAATCCACCGGTCGCGAAACACCGCAATCTTCAGCGGCGCCAGACCGCTCGTAACCGGCTTGGGCGGCACTTCCGTCCGCGCTGCAAATGGAGTCTCCAGTGGCATCTCTATCTATCGATGCACAATCGGCGCCTGTCGACGCATTCGCATCATCGAGAAGGCTCGATCCCAATCACGCCCATCATCCTGCCGGCAAAGCCCGACTCGCCGCGATGCGAGTAGTACTTCAGCCGACCGTTTTTGATGCGCGTGCATGCCGTGCATTCACCAATTACGCTGATGTTCTTCCCGCGCAAACCCGCATCCAGCAGCTGCCGCCGGTTCGCCTCCCACAGATCGAGATGCGTCTGCGGCCCAATGTTCGAGTGGCCCGGCGCGCGCGCCGTCAGGAACAGCAGCGGATACTTCTCCTTCACCGGGTCCGAGTCATACACCTCGCTGAACAGCTGCGGCGCATACGCTAACTGCGACTCAAACTCATGCCGCACCTCTTCGCCAACCGAATAACAACATGCGCCGATCGATGGCCCAATCGCAGCAATCAGGTCCTCCGGCTGCGAGCCATAGCGCAACCGCATCCGCCCGATCCCCCGCTCAACAATCCGCCCCAGCGTCCCGCGCCATCCCGCATGAAACGCCGCAACGACTTTCTTCTTCCGATCCGCCACCAGCACCGGCACGCAGTCCGCCACCTGCACGCCCAGCAGCACACCCGGCACATCGGTCATCATGCCATCGCTGCGCAAAACAGCTTTGCCGTCAACCGTCTCCAGCTTGCCCTCAAGCGCGCCATCGTTCTGCTCAATAATGCGCACCACACCCGAGTGCACCTGCCGCAGCGTCACCAGATGCGCACCAGACCTCGCACCCGCGATCTCCTTCACCAGCCGCCGCCGGTTCTCAGCCACCAGCGCCGGATCATCCGAAGCCGTCCAGCCCAGGTTCATCTCGCCAGGCCCGTACACCTCGCTGACGCCTGCCAGCCGCGTGCTGAAGCCATGCTGTAGCCAGGCCTGCCTCTCCCACCCCTCAGCCCGAACCAACATCGCCTTACCGGAAGCAGATCGAGTGCCGCGCAACGGCTTCTTGCGCTCACCACTTTCCCAACTTCCAGCCCGGGTCTTGCGGTTTCCATGGGTCAGTCCCACTCCGGCCAGGATGGCGTCTACCGCACCAATTGCTTCTTTACTTTCAATCCATTCCATAAACATAACAATCTAAACAATATAAATTTGAACCATACATCTCAGAAGTCTGTAAAACTGCCCGATTATCGGGTAGATAGCAGACATAGCCGAATCCAGCGCTTCCGCCGGTTCATCTCACAGATAAAAAAGCGGTGTCCGCATTTGCATCCTGACCGCCCCCTCTGTAAGATACGCGATTGCATCCATGAGTACGATTGTGCCCAATCTCGCCCCGCAACTCCTCCGCTCCCGGCTCTCCAAGGTATGCGTCGCCATTACCGGCACGACAGCCGCTGAAATGATTGAAAAGGCGACGGTTGCCCTCAAGGAGTTCACCTTCCTTGAGTTCCGGCTCGACTATCTTGAGAAGCCGCTGGCCGCGCTACCCAAGTTCCACAAGTTCTTCGCCGAGAACATGGCCGCCACCGCCATCGCAACCTGTCGCCGCGAGGCCAATGGAGGCAAGTTCACCGGCAGCGTCGCCGCTGAAGTCGAGATCCTCTCCAAAGCATCCGAAACCGGCTTCTACCTCGCCGACCTGGAGATCGAGTCCGCCGAGGCCATTAAGAAGGCCGGTGTCGACAAGCTGCGCGAAACCGGCATCGCACTCATCATCAGCCACCACGACTTCAATGCGACGAAAGACCTCGACGGCATCTTCACCCGCATCGACAAGTTCTCCCCGGACTTCGTCAAAATCGTCCCCACAGCCAAGTCGCTCACCGACAACGTCACGCTCATCCGCTTCATGGAGCGCATGGCCGAACGCGGCAACGTGATCGGCATCTGCATGGGCGACGCCGGCATCATCTCACGCGTACTGGGCCTGCGAGCCGGCTCGGCCTTCACCTTCGCCGCTGCCACACCGGGCGAGGAGACTGGTCCCGGCCAAATCGCCGCACGCACACTCATCGAGACCTACCGAATCGACCAGGTGGATGTAGCGACGAAGGTGTACGGCGTAGCGGGCAATCCCATCCGCTCTTCCCTCTCGCCCATCATGATGAACACGGCGTTCCGGCGCGAGACCGTGAATGCCGTCTATCTCGCGCTGCAGACCTCGCGCGTCAGCGACCTCGTCAAGCTCATTCACGAGATCCCGCTGCAGGGCGTCTCCATCACCATGCCGCTCAAGGAGGACATCCTCCCACATCTCGAGCAGACGGATGCGCTCTCGGCAAAGATCGGAGCCGTCAACACACTGCGCCTGCTCGACGGCAAGCTCTTCGGCTTCAATACCGACGTCGCAGGCATCATCGGCCCGCTGGAAAAGCGTCTGCCGCTGCGCGGAGCGCGCGTGCTGGTGCTCGGCGCGGGCGGCGCAGCGCGTGCGGCAGTGTTCGGCGTGCGCGATCGCGGCGCAGATGTCTACATCCTCAACCGCACTCCCGAGACCGCGCAGAAGCTCGCGCGTCAGTCCGGCTCACACGTCCTGCGCCGTGACGCTCTGGGCAAAACCCAGTTCGACGTCATCATCAACGCCACGCCCGTGGGCATGGCCGGCAACAAAGCGCCGCAGCTTCTGGAACCGCAGCACCTGCAGACGCGCCTCGTATTCGATCTCGTATACAACCCGCTGGAGACGCCCTTGATCCGCATGGCGCGTCAGCAGCAGATTCCCATCATCACTGGCGTGGAGATGTTTGTGCAGCAGGGTGCGCGCCAGTTTGAGATCTTCACCGGCAAGCCCGCGCCGGAAGAAGAGATGTTCCGCGTAGTGCTTCACGCGCTGCGGCAGCAGGTTGAACAGGCCGCATCGGAACCGGAGCAGCCCGCAGAGAAACCCGCGAAGACATCGTCGTCAGCCGCAAAGCCAGTTGCGAAGAAGCCCGCGAAAGCTGCTCCAGCAAAATCCGCCGCCAAGCCCGCGGCAAAACCAGCTGCCAAATCGGCAAAGCCTG
>Ga0207694_10001513_pt1 | contig 19797 bp, 10 predicted proteins | sample KBSC34metaG_FD_184353 | JGI IMG/M metagenome (GOLD analysis project Ga0207694, IMG submission 184353) | Corn rhizosphere microbial communities from Kellogg Biological Station, Michigan, USA - KBS C3-4 metaG (SPAdes) (version 2) | ecosystem: Host-associated > Plants > Roots > Rhizosphere > Soil... | reverse complement strand
TCGGCGTCGAATGCATAAACACTGTCGTGCTCGGTCGCCACATAAGCGACGTTGTGATAGGAGGTCCCGATGAGGAGATTGGCCACGTACAGCGGTTGCGCATAGATCTGTCCGTCGACAGAGCGTGTGAAGAGCTTTTTGAATGTCGTGATGTTCATCCGCGAAGGCGCGAGTGCCCGCTCCTGCGGGTTGAGGCCGCTGCGGAACGTCTCCCCATGGTAGGTCATCATGCCGGGGTAGTTCGTCACCCAGACGGTCGCTTTTGCGCTCACGCTGGTATTAGCTTTGCTTCTGGCAATGACCGTATGGGTGCCGACCGTCGAGGGCGGCGTGTATAAACCCGCGGTGGAGACGGTACCCACCGTCGAGTTTCCGCCGACGATGCCATCGACCAGCCACGTGATGCCAGTACCCGTGGTGCCGGAAACAGTAGCTTTGAATTGCTGCCTTTGTTTCAGCGTGAGTGGTGCGCGCCGCGGACTGATGTTCACCGTGATCGCGGCGAATGACTGTAGGGCGAGGCTGCACATTGCGAGTAGAAAGGGAAGCTTGCGCAGTGGACATCGGAGGGTCATCGGGCCACAGGCAGAGGGAATTTGCTCCGTTGGATGCCCCCTGCTGGCGAAGGTTGTGCGCTTGCTGCTGTAACATCGCCATCTCATTCGGGGGTGTGATAAAAACGTGATAGTTCCACGTTCATAAATGATCAAATTCAATCAGAACGCATCAGAACGCGATTTCGTTAAGTCCTTGAAAAATCAGTTATAGTAGAGAATTTTCAGAACGGATCAGAACACCTTTGGTGACCTTCGAAACCGGCGGGCGGCACCTTGCGATGTCGCCGGTGGGTTCGAACCCGACTCGCTTCCGCCATTTTGTTGGCAGCGGTTTGCAAGCGCTCGGGCTCAGATCGAAATAGGCATCTGCTGTAGCCTGGCAAAGAAGATCAACGCCAAGAGTCGCAGCTGTCTTTTCGGAGGGCCGTTCGAACGAGTCATTCCAACCTGCGTTTTTTTGCCTTTTAGGCACCAGAGCTAGGTGCGATTTTAGTGTCGGGAGTGATTGCAGAGGCTTTCCGATTCTGAATTGACCCTAGAAGTTTATGCGACGGCTTCACACAGACCGTTTTCCCGCTCGCTCGAACCTGAATTGGCAACCAAATCCTGTCGCAGTTGCTCCAGAGCGGTCGATGCTTCCTCAATTTCCTCAACACATTGGTGGGCGTGTCGAGGTAAAAATCCCCCGTATTCCTGCAGGACTAAATGTGCATTTGCTCCGATTGCAAAGGTCTTCGAACTCGCTTCGTTGGAGAGGGCAGACATGAGTCTTGCCAGCTGAAAATCATGCGCCGCCAACCTTCGTGCGCTCTGGGCAGCTTCCTGCTCCAGTACACGCCCATGATAGCGGACAAGTGCAAATAGGCTGGCGACTAAAGCGAGCAATGCCAAATCGACTACGATGGTTTCCTTCAAAATCTTGCCTAGGCCAGCACTCCTCTGTGTTTCGATTTCAGCGAGCCTGCTGTTTTCCTCCGCCGATAGCGACGACAGGCGCTCGCGCGCCTTGTCCATGTAGGCCATGGTGTCTGTTGAAGCCACCAACCTGAATGCTCGGTGGCGATAGCCCTGTTTACGCAAGGAGATGGATTGTGCGATCTCAGATTGGTTTGAGTTGGCCATTGCTTCAGCCTCAGCCTCAAGAGACCGCTCGCGCTCACCTCGATATTCAAGCTCTGCACGAAGATTAGCGAAATCAGCTACGATCCTTTCTTTTGCTTCGGTGTAGGGCTGCAGGTAAGAAGAGTTACCCGTAACCAAGTATCCGCGCTGACCTGTTTCCATGTCAGTCAGATCTCTCACTACAGCCGAAACCTTCGCCTGGATCATAGAGCTTTGCACTGTGAGCCCTGCAATTCTCCTCATGTGTCCCACATTGCTAACGACAACGTACCCATTCCATAGGATGAGAGCGAATAGAGCGACGACGCCCACCTGCAGAGCAGCTTTGCGAATCATGTTTGGCTTCCTTGAGTTCAGAATAGGCACTGGGCGATTCGAGTTTCCTTGAAAGTGTCTCTCGCAACTTCGACCGTTTTTCTCTGGTCCGAGGATCCAGCTGGCTTCTGCTGCAAGGCTCGTACTCTTTTTAGGAATGATAGGCGGGTTCCGTAGGCGACTGCGTTTATCTTCTTGGTACGCGTCTAACGAGCATTTACGCGCACTCGTCCCAATCGATAATGGTGTTAACGGGTCCTGCGACTGCCTTCGACGTACTTTGGGTTCCACCATTCCGGAACCTTGGCTTTCGTTTCTGCGAGAGTTTGGGTTCGACCCCACTCGCTTCCGCCAACGTTCTCAATTGGTGGCTCCAGTTGATTGAGGTTGCGATTTGCCGTTGCGAAGGCTGCAAATAGGGTGTGTGATAAGAACGTGACAAAAGCAGCCGCAAAGTACGCCTGGACAGAAGAGCCGTCGTTCGGGTTTGTAGGCTTCGTTCTGGTTCTCGTTCATTCACGTCGGTGACGGATGCTCTCGCCAGTATTAAGCACTCCGATTTTGAGCCCTAAAGAACCAGCCACACTCTCCTTGCGCTCAGCTCGAGTATGCCTCGTGATTCTCCTGAAACTTGCGTCTGCTCGGGGAATCGTCTCGGCTTCGAAGCCGCAGAACTGGTTCGGTATTCGCCTTTCCCCTTGCGCCAGCTATTTCGGATGCCCGCAGGCAAAGTATGATGCCGCACTAACCGCGTTTTTTCGGAGACGATATACAAGTTCCCAGCGTATACTCGTGGGCGCGAAGGCATGGACCTCGCCGAGCCAGCAACAAGGACGTCAAACTCGGGCTCGCCGCAGTTTCCGGAAAGCGTATTCCAAGAATTAGAGCAAATAGGAGCGCATGGGATGAATGTGCACCTGGTTAACCCTAGTACCGTCTCGTTCGGAACAGCCGTTATCACTCCTCGTTGGCAGTACGTTCTTGCCGGCGCTACACCAAGAACTTTCGGGGATCCTATTCTCGTAGATGAAACCCTGTTTGCGATCGATCCGGACCGAATTCAGCCGGGTGATGCCGTTGGCATCGGTATCCACACCGCCAACGCATTGCGCGGATACGAAATCGGGAAGATGGCGCGTGAGCGCGGTGCTTATGTGATCTTTGGCGGAATTCATGCCACTCTTTATCCCGAGGAAGCGCGCCAACTCGGTGGCGCCCACGCGGTCGTAAAAGGCGATGGAGACGTTGTCTGGGCGAAGGCGCTGACGGATTGTAAAGCCGGGGTTCCGCAACCGCTCTACCTGGGTGGCCAGATCGAAGCGCAGGAGTTTGTTCAGGCCCGCTGGGATTTGATTCCGCGCGATCGCTACATGTGGGCGTCGGTGCAGACGGTACGAGGATGCCCCAAGCATTGCTCTTTCTGCTCCGTCTGGCGCACCGATGGCCAGCGTCCGCGTCAACGCGCCTCCGATGTTGTGATTGAAGAGATTGTGCAACTACGCCGCCTCGGGTTTCGTTTCATCGCTCTTGCCGACGATAACTTTTATCCTGTTACCGTTACTGATCTCAAGCTGGCCGCCCAGCAGAACAACACTGTGCGCCTAAACGAACTCAAAAGCCTTCGTGCTGAACGCTTCGAACTGATGGAGCGCCTGGCCAAGCTCCCCGACGACATGGTGTTCTTCACGCAGATCACCATGGAAGCGGCCGAAGATATCGACTTTCTGAATGCGATGAAATTCGCCCGCATCAAGGGTGCTCTCGTTGGAGTCGAGTCTGTGACTCCCTCCGGCCTGAAAGACATTTACAAGGATTTCAATCTCGCTGGCGAAAATCTTATCGAACGCCTCAAGACTTTTCGTCACCACGGCGTACATGTGCTCGGTTCGTTTATTTTTGGGTTGCCCAGCGATCGTCCGGAAACATTCGACGCTACCGCCGCCGCCGCCATCAAGGCCGATGTCACCTTCGCCCAGTTCGTAACCCTGAGCCCTTACCCAGGTACCGTGGATTTCAATCGATGGGAAAAAGGTCTGGGCGCAAACCCGCCCGTCATCGCGGGGATTCCGCTCACCCGGCGCTGGCTGATTCCACAGGCGCTCCGTCCCAAGTTGTATTGGGACCATCCAGTGATGTCCGCGGAAGAAATCCGTTCGCGCACTCAAAAGGTGTGGGACAACTTTTACAGTCTCGGTCCCATCTGGAAACGTTCCCGCTTCATCCGGTCCAGCCGTGGCCGCTTGGCTTTTCTTCTCATCTCAAAAATCTATCGCCAGATGTACGCCGATACCGGCATCGCCACCGACAGCGCACGAGTCTCGCGCTCCCGCCATTGTGTTCGCTTGTTAGGAAGACCCTGCCGCCGCCTCTTTTCCGGACGCCCAATGCCGCATCTTCAAGTTCCGGTGTGAAGCAGTGTGCGTCCGCGCTCTCCGGATCATCAGAAACTGAACCATTCGCAACCAATGCGGGCGAATAAAACACGCCTCCTGGGTAACTCCTTACCGCTTGACCACCTTAAGAATCGACAAGCGGATGGCGTAACAGCAAACATTCCCGTGAACACCAGGGTCGCTCATTATTCTCGTCGCTAGTCCTTCGCGAATGAACCTTCTTTCCGAAACTTTTTCCGTGCGCGCTTCCGTGCCAAAGCCTGTTTCAGTCGGCGTCGTTCACCCGGCTTTAGGTAGTACGAGTGACGTTTCACTTCTTTAATGATGTCTTCCGTCTGAACCTTACGTTTGAATCGACGAAGCGCATTCTCTAAGGATTCGCCCTCTTGCAATCGAATTTCTGCCACACTCACCTCCCCAAATAGGCTACTACAATACACATCTCTACGATTACTTCAGGTCGGCAGCTCGATCAAATGAGTGCGCAGTCGGGGATTTATCTGCTATCGTTTGAAGGCGGCGCGGCCTCTGGCCGCTCCAAGCTCAATGATGATCTTATCCTGTAATTTCCCCGGCTATGAGTAGACGGGGAAATCCAAATTGGGGCCGTCCTTTGCCGCCGGTTGCGGCATATCCCACCGAGTTTGAGCGACTGGTTAAGCAATTGCGCCTCACTCCTCAGAACTATGCCGACTCCGTTGAACTGAGGCGATGGTGTCAGCGTAACAAGAACCGGTGTTACATACCTGAACGATTGCTGCAGGAATGGGGCATCGAAGTTGAGCTTAGCTACGGTAATGACGCCACGCTGGCGTGATGGTCGTGTGCGATTAAGGTAATTGGCGTAACAGTGCGCCATTCACTCATTAGCCATCCCGCAGGGTACAATCCGAATCCTGTGGCCACGCGACTCAACAAAATCATTAAGGAGTAGCACTCGCCTCTGGTGCTTTCTTTTTAGTCGCGGTCGGCCATTTCGACAGTTGTCTCGACATCGCCCTGAAATCCGAGTTTGGGGAGTAGCGGGTCCAGTTACAGTGATCCGCGACGATTCTGTTGGTGCCGGTTCGATTCAACAGCGACTACAAAGTCTCGGTTAGCTTGGTTCCACTCTATTGTTCGGACTCCGCGATGAGTTGTGTGTAGACCTGACGTGCATGGTCGTAGGCTGCTTTGGCTTCGGGAAGCTCTTTCTGTGAGATCTTAGGAGCCTTCTGGGTCCAGCATTGATTCACACTGGCAAGCGCCCACTGAGCGCTCTGACGCGACGCGCGAATGGGTTTTCCATTCACCAGAACAAAGATCGGGTTCGTGTGGGATGAACCCAAAATGCGCACCGCCAACCAGCTGCTACGCTCGACCGAGACATCAAATGTCAGCAATTGGACTGTTCCATCGGCGATGACATTCTTGCGGACGACAGGTCTCCCGTTCATCACAAGCTCTACGGGAACCTCGCGAGTGTTGCCGATGCGTGCCCGCTCGAGGTGCCAATACGGCGTTTTGTCAACCGGACGGTCGTGGAGGCTCTCCGTCGATTTTAGTGCGCGACCATTGTCCAGGCTCTTCATCCAGAACTGCTCACTGCGGTCAGATGGAATGCTTTCATCCTTCAGCGGAGTTGGATTCAGGTAAGCTGCAACTTTAACTCGGGCATGCACCTGGGATTTTCCTGCTAGCTTGACCTCGCTTGTTCCCGTTCCCAGTTCCATGTCGTTCAAGGCGAAATCCATGAGGTGACTTCTGCCATCCGAAACATAGCTTCTTCCGGCTCGCAATGCGTCTAGCCATGCACCATAGGTGAGTGGTCCTTCGATCTTCGCGTATACACGTCCTTGGCCTACGCGAGCGTCTGTAATACAAGGAAAATCCGTCTCACCCGAAATGCGCGTTCGGAATCCAACGTTCAGCGTGTGATACCAGATATTAAGTTCCGACGGATAAGGCGTATCCATCGTGGAAATGAAATCGACTACCCCGGGGTGTGTAACGTCGACGATGTATTCGTTTGCGCCGATTGAATCAAATGCTGGAACTTCATAGTTGGGCAATTCCTGAGACTTTACCTCTAGCCCCCAGCCGGAATGTGCGAACCCGGTCAACGCCCCCTGGGATTTCGCCCAACGCAAGACTGGCAAATCCCACGTGGGCCACTGCTCGATGCGCACACAATGAGGGTAATCCTGATCGGTCAAGCCGAGCAATACGAGGTGTCCTGCATGACTCGACGGGAATCCTGAGACCTCAAGGTCGTAGTGCATCAGCTCATTTGGTCTTGAATGAGGATCGTCCTTTCCAGTGAAAAATTGTTTCTGGTAGTAATAGCAAGGTCCCCAAGTCAGCACCGCTCCAACATTGAGTTTCTCGCCTTCGATTTGGCGGACCATATCTTCGGGCCGCACGCCTTCGGTTGGATTCTGGTAGTGAGAACAACCTGCTGCGTGCACATGGTGATCGCCGGAGTACCAATGGTACTTCGCCGGATTGATCCAACGTTTCATGGTGAACGAGACTACGTTTGGGCCTGAGCTGGTCACTTCAATGTGCTTTGTTTCTGGCAGGTATTCGGGTCCCATCGATGCTGTCACTGTGTAACGACCCGCTGGAACCTCGACGGTATCGCCATCTTGACGATAGACCTGCGGCTGAAAAAACAAATCAGGAGCCAAACGTTTTGATGGATTTGGATAGAGGCGATTCAAGCTGTCGCGGATGGTAAACGCTGCTACGGTTGCAACACCATTCTCATCGCGAACGGCCAAGCGCAGCGGGATGGCGGGCATCGCGTTGAATAAAACCGATGTCTCATTCCGAAAGCCGATATCCTGTGTACCCTGCCCCACGTTGAATCCGATCAAGGCAGAGCGCGGTCCGCGATCCCTGCTGTAAATCGCAAGTATTCGATATTCCACTGGGAGGCCGGAAAGCGTGGGTGACATTGGCTCCTTGTCGTAGATTTCAAGACCCACCCATCTGTCTCGCGCGTCCGCAGGCGCAACTACCTTCGACGGCTCCGGGCTCGAATCCGATTGCACAAAGACCGGAAGAGCATTCGGACTTTGTACCACCAAGGGTGCTGTCACTCCTGCTTTATTCACAACCTTAACCAAGAAAATGCGCGTTCCTGCCTCGTTCAGTTCGGCCTTTGCCGTGCCTCGCACCACCTTGACACGGCTCTCAGGATTAATCTCGACGATAAATAGCGTGTGCTGATCGAGAACCTGCTCTAATCGCGACACCGCGGAAGCCTCGTCGGCATCAGCAATTGACTGGTTAATCGTTTCGTAGTCAGCCGGACTGAGCGGTTGTCCCAGGTACGCAAGCGTCGTTTCCACTTGCCGGACTTGTTGAGCGAAGGGTTGAAGAGCAACTCGTGTCTGCGCTCCGCCGCGCACCACAATAAGCGCGAGGATTCCCAGCAGCAGGGCAAGATTCACCAAAGTGGAGAGGCGCGACGTCGTCGAAGGAGTGTTCTTCATAGAGTGACCTTTAGTCGCACTATTTTGTGGCAACTGGAAGCCTTTGTAAACCAGAATGAGCCTAGTTGCACGTCAGCTCTGAGTCGGATGCCATCGAAGAAGTGTGGCGGAAACCATGAAGGCGGTGCTGTTCTATTGAGCTCGGATGTTTTGCCCTGTTCCGCTATCGAATTTGCCTAATCCTCCCCCACTCAACGAAAAACAGCGGCAACTGCCCCCGGCCGAAAGATTCATCGAAGACGCGCTAATTCGTCGGACATCTTCCTAAGGGAAAAATCAAGTTGTATAGTGCTTTCCAATTGGTAATTGCCGGTGGACTATAGCTTCTTAGCCGGCCGTGTGAAAATTGTCTGATATCGTCGGACAGAACATGTCCGATTTAAATCTCAGCACTTGGAAATTTCGATCTCGTCTCCCTCTTTAAGGTTCCGGCGCGACTGGAATGGAATTGTCCCGGTTTTTGGATTTCGGAATTCCCATCGCTAGAAAAGAGAGCTGACTTCAAGATGAAACTGCATTTTGTCGTTTTGCTTTGCGCGCTTCTGCTTGTCGTTCCTGCGCCGTCCCAGCAGCGCATGCAGCCAGTACCTCAGGTCGACCAATGGCATCTTCAGCACTATCCGTTCGACGATCCTAATCTGCCCGCAGAGCAGCGAATCGATAACCTTCTTTCGCTCATGACAGTGGAGGAGAAGATCGATTGCCTCGGCACTCTCACCGGTGTTCCACGTCTCGGCGTTCCGAACATCGGTAGTTCCGAAGGCATTCACGGAGTGGTGCAGCGCGAGCCCCGTTTCGGGCGCAAGCCGATCACGACGACCCAGTTCCCCCAGCCGCCCGGCATGGGCGCAACCTGGGATCCCGACCTGGTGCGCGACGCGGCCGGGGTGGAGGGCTATGAGGCCCGCTTCATCACCCAAACCCCAGAATACAACCGGCAGATCCTCATGCTATGGGGGCCTCAGTCGGATCTCGATCGGGACCCTCGCTGGGGCCGCAGCGAAGAGGTTTACGGCGAAGACCCCTTTTTCAATGGAACCATGGCTACTGCCTTCGTTCATGGCCTCCAGGGCGACAACCCGAAATACTGGCAATCCGCAGCGTTGCTCAAGCACTTCCTTGCCAACGAAAACGAGGACAACCGAAACAGCTCATCCTCCAACTTTGATGAGCGGCTCTTCTGGGAGTACTACTCGGTTCCCTTCCGCATGGCGTTCCTTGACGGCGGCGCCAAAGCCGTTATGGCTTCCTACAATGCCTGGAACGGCACGACCATGGCCATTAGTCCGATCCTGCGCAGCATCGTGGTCGACAAGTGGGGTGTTGACGTCATCTCCAGTGATGGCGGAGCCGTCACGCTGCTTGTCAACCCACGCCATCTTTTCCCCAACCAGGAGGCGGCCGTGGTCGCCTGCATCAAGGCCGGCATCAATCAGTTCCTGGATCGCTACCGGGATGAAGTCAAAGCAGCCCTCAAAGACGGCTCACTGACGGAGTCCGATATCGATAAGGCGCTGCGCCCCAAATTCCGGATTGAGCTTAAGCTTGGCCTGCTCGATCCGCCGGACATGGTTCCGTATACCAGAATCAAAGATTCGCCGCTTCCCTGGGATACCGACCGCGACCGTTCCGTCTCCCAAAAAATGGCGCTCGAGTCGGTGGTGCTGCTCAAAAACCAAGACAGCCTTCTGCCGCTCGACAAGACGAAGGTCAAGTCGATTGCTCTGATCGGGCCGCTGGCCGATATCATTCATTGGGACTGGTACGGCGGCACTCCTCCTTACACGGTCACACCCCTCCAGGGGATTCAGAAGGAAGCGGGCGCAGATGTGAAAGTGAACTACGCCGCTTATGACACGCCAGACGGCGAAGGCGCGGCTCTTAAGGCGGCCGGTGAATCGGATGTTGCCATAGTCGTCTTGGGCAACAATCCCACCTGTGGCGATGAAGGGCACGCATGGTACAGCACACCCACCGAGGGTGGCGGGATCACCCTCCCATGCACCGTCCCCAGCGACGGACGCGAAGGCCGCGACCGAGAAACCATGGATCTTTACCAGGAGCAGATCGTTAAGCAGGTCTTCATCAAGAATCCTAGGACCGTGGTCATGCTCATCACGAGCTTCCCGTTCACAATCAATTGGGCTGAAGCCCACGTTCCGGCCATTCTCACCATGGCTCACGCGTCGCAGGATGAAGGCACAGCACTCGCCCAGGTTCTCTTCGGCGACTACAATCCCGGTGGCCATCTCGTACAAACCTGGCCCAAATCCGTCGATCAGCTCCCACCGCGCATGGATTACAACATTCGCGACGGCTACACTTACATGTATTTCAAGGGACACCCGTTGTATCCGTTCGGCTTCGGCCTAAGCTATACGACATTTAAATTCTCTAATCTCCGTACCAGTTCACCACGGCTTGCCAAAGACGGCGCAGCAAGGGTAAGCGTCGACGTCACCAATACAGGCAGTCGGGTCGGAGACGAAGTTGTCCAGCTTTACGTGAAGCATCTGCATTCGGTGGTGTCGCGTCCGCATCAGGAGCTGAAAGGTTTCGAGCGCGTTACGATCGAACCCGGCCAGACAAAGACCGTCTCCCTCAGGCTTCCCGCGGCGCAACTCGCCTATTGGGACGTGCACACCCACGCTTTCCGTGTCGAATCAGAACCAGTCCGCTTGATGATCGGCGACTCTTCGGCGAACATAGTGCTCAAAACCACAATCCAGGTTGACTAGAAGAGCAAAACCGAGACACTGGACAATGCGTGGCATTCCTCGGCGAATATTGCATAATATCTCATTGCCCTGTCTGCAATTGCTGCACTTACGGAGAGAACCCGCGTGAAGACCATCGAGGTCATGGACACTACCCTGCGTGATGGGGAGCAAACCCCAGGGGTGAACTATACGCCCGAGGAAAAGCTCGTTATCGCGGAGGCCCTGCTCCGCTCAGGGGTCGATGCCATCGAAGTAGCCTCCGTAGGAATCTCCAAAGGCGAGGCCGAAGCAGTCCGGCGCATTATGGAATGGGCCGATTCCCACGGCACGGCCCAACAAATAGAGATCCTGGGGTTCGTTGACAACACCAGATCCGTTGACTGGATTGTCGAGAACGGCGGCCACGTGCTCAACCTGCTCACCAAGGGTTCCGAGCATCACTGCAGAGTGCAGATGAAAAAATCGGTTGAGGGGCACCTTCAGGACATCGAGAAGACCGTACAGTACGCGGTTGGCAGGGGGCTGAGCGTAAACGTCTACCTGGAAGATTGGTCGCAGGGCATCCAGAATTCCCAGTCCTACGTGATGACGCTGACCAGTGGACTTACCGCCCTGCCCATTCAACGGATAATGTTATGCGACACGCTCGGAGTGCTGACTCCGGAGCAAGCGGAACGCTATGTGCGCTGCATGACCGAGGGTTTCGAGATGCGTTTCGACTTCCACGGGCACAACGATTACGGACTTGCCGTCTCAAATTCCGTTGCCGCGATTCGGTCCGGTGCGGTGCGAGTGCACGCAACCATCAACGGGCTTGGAGAGCGCGCGGGCAATACCACGTTGGCCACGCTGGTAGTCGCAGCGCGGGACCTGTACGGCTTCCAAACCAGTGTGAAAGAAGATTCGCTGGCTATGCTCAGCGATTTGGTTGCCGGTATCAGTGGGGTCGATTACGCGGCAAACTCACCCGTGATTGGCTACATGAGCTCGATCCAGGGATGTGGTGTGCATGCTGATGGCGATAACAAAGGCGGTCTTTATCAGAACCGGTTGGATCCCGCTCGTTTCGGACGAAAGCGTACCTACGACCTCGGCAAGACCGCTGGCATGGCTTCGATTGAACAAAACTGCAAACAACTCGGTATAGAGATTACCCCAGAACAGCAACGCGCTCTCTTGGCAAAAGTGAAGGAACTAGGCGATCAGAAGGTCACCGTCACGCAGGCCGACATCATACTGCTGCTACAAGAGATCCTCAACACCAAGGAAAGCGGCGAGAGCGCGGTCAGACTGACCGACTATCAATTCACCTTGCGAAAAGGAGCCCAGCCCAAGGCCACGATTCATCTCTGCGTGAGCAACCAGCAGTTGACGGCCAGCGGCGTCGGTGACGGCCAATTCGATGCCTTTATGAACGCCCTGCGGAGCATCCGCCCTGACATCCCGGAGCTGGTGAATTACCACATTGGCATTTCGCGCAAAGGGACAAGCGGAGCGCTAACTGAGGTCACCATTACCTGGAGCAAAAACGGCAGCCTCTTTACCACGCGTGCCGTCAATCCTGACCAGCTTGTCGCTGCCATGAACGCCACCGTCCGCATGCTCAATTACCTACAGCTCAGGCAACAACTCGCCGGGAACTGATCGGGAACATCGGTTCAGCCAAAGGTTGTGCGCCTCAAGCGACTCGGCCAGAATACGACCCTAATGCCTACTAGCCGTCCAAAGCCGCCCTGACCCTGCCGAGCAGCTCATTCTTAGCAAAAGGCTTTTCGAGCACTTCGAGGGGCCCATAGTCGCTAAGCTTATCGCCCACGTACCCAGACATGTACAACACCTTCATCTCAGGTTGAAGCAATCTCAACTTGTCGGCTAATTCAGGTCCGCTAGTGCCCTTCATGACAACGTCACTGACTAGTAAATCTAGGGTTCCAGGGTGCTTCATCGCAATCTCGATTGCAGCCGCTTCAGTACTCGCCGTGTGCACTCGATAGCCGCTGGATTTCAGCATGGTAGAAATAACGTCAAGCAACGCAACGTCATCCTCGACGATCAGGATTGCCTCAGTACCACCAACAGACGACGGTGCCGGTCGGTCCTTAGGGGAGGGCGCGACGGCCCCCGTTTGCGGCAAATAGATTTTGAACGTCGTACCGTGCCCGACTTCGCTGTACACCCAAATGTTTCCGCTGTTCTGCTTGACGATGCCGTAAATCGTGGCTAGACCCAATCCGGTCCCTTTACCTGGGTCTTTGGTCGTAAAGAATGGCTCGAAGATGTGCGGGAGCGTAGCCTCATCAATGCCCGGACCATTGTCAGAGAAACAGAGCACAATGTAAGGGCCAGGTGCGGCTGCGTATTTCTTGGTGTATTCCCTGTCGAATTCCACCTTTCGTGTTTCGATCCCGATGCTCCCCCCAAATGGCATGGCGTCGCGTGCGTTAACCGCCAGATTCATCAGGATCTGCTCCAGCTGTCCGGCATCGGCAAGCACCATGCCTGGCTCATCGACAAGGGCCAGTGAAATCGAGAAGTCTTCTCCCACTAACCGCTCGAGCATCGGCAACGATTCACGCACTACCTGGTTGATGTCCAGAACACTGGGTTGCACAACCTGCTTCCTGCTAAACGCGAGAAGCTGTCGTATCAGTGCCGCGCCCCTGTCCGACACTACTCTTATCTGCGTTATGAAGTTCGCAACAGGATGGTTGGCGCCCAATTTTTCTTCGATAAGGGTGCAGTAACCAGAGACTACGCCGAGGATGTTGTTGAAATCATGAGCCACCCCTCCCGCTAAGCGGCCAACAGCTTCTAATCTTTGCGCTTGCTCGAATTGGGCCTGGAGGCGCTTTCGTTCACCGATGTCCTCTTGAGTCCCCTCATAGTAGAGTGCATTGCCTTGCAGGTCGCGCACTAGTCGAGCGTTCACAACGACAGATAGTCGAGCGCCGTCCCGTCGCAAGGTCTCCAGGGGGAATGCAAGCACGGCCAGGTGTTCGTTAAGAAGACGCTCAAAATTCCGGCGTTGATCAGGATCGGTAAACTCTTGCCGCCACAGATCGGAGACGTCGTTCACCATCTGTTCCGGTGTGTCGTATCCATGCATCACCGCCATGGCTTTATTGACCCTCAAATAGCGTCCCTCAGGGGTGATCTGGAACATTCCAACCACAGCGTTTTCAAATATTTCGCGGTAGCGTCCTTCGGCCTCAATTAAGGCCTCCTGGCTAAGTCTTCGATTAGTATCATCGCGAAACACAATGACATAGCCGTCCATTTTCCCGTTTCGCAATCGAATAGGAGCGACTGAATCGTCGACAGCAAGAGGTCGCCCTGATTTCTGCGTTAAAAATGCCTGCGCAGGGAACGCTACTGGTTGACGCTGGTATTTTGCTTCCGTCAAAAGTCGCTGCACGTCTACATCGGCTTCGCCAGGGCTACTGATTTTTAGTACGTCAACCAACAATTTGTCCTTCGCCTCATTTGCCGACCAGCCGGTCAGGATTTCGGCCTGTGGGTTCATGAACTTCACTCGATGCTTGCTATCGGTTGAAATTACCGCGTCTCCAATACTTGTAAGGACAGCATGGACGAGGCTGTGGCTTCGTTGGAGTGAATCAACAACCCAGCTGACCAGAATCCCTGATACGACGAAGGCCGTGAGCCCAATCGCGTCGCTTAGATTCGAGATGGACCATCCTGGTGGTGGCAGGTGATAGTACCCCGCGCCGATAGCCAGCACGAAAGTGGCGAGAATGCCAGAGAGAATTCCACCAAACCATGCAGACACGAGGCAGACTGGGAACAAAAAAGGAAAAACGCCGGGGCCAACCTGTCCGTTTAAAGCCACTGATAACCAAACGCTTGCCGCACTCAAGAGAGCAGCCAGAACCAAACGCACGAGCACACTGGAACGAATCAGAAAGAGGATTGTGCCAACGGACTTTGAAACCCCGGGTACCGTCATTGTGATCAAATCTTCATCGAACTGCTACCTCGCAGAATGATTACTTAACCGGATCGTTGCGAACTCAATCAAGCCCAACTCCGGGCAACCTGTGATTGGCCATGCTTGTTGCGGTGGCTAGCCAAGAATCTCTGCGAGGGTCGAGGATCTGCCAAAAGCAATGAGTTGGACCAATCCGCGATTGGTTGGCAGAAGCTTAAGCCTGCAAGACAAGTACGGTTGGCGGGATTGTTAAATGAGGAAGGCGCAGAACAATTCTCGCAGAGACTCTGCGCGCCAGTGCGCCGGCAAGGGTGTGGCGATGAACCGTGCTCGAGAGTTCCCATCCCAGGTTCGACGCGGTCTCGGAACTCTCAATGTCTCTTGAGGGCATGTTTCGGCTGTCGTGACAGAAACCGGGATCGCGCAGTTCACCGGCGTGTCACTTTCGTTGAATGCCGTTTCGGGTTGATCAGTCAGTGGGGAAATGGCCGCCACGGCAACCATGGTGGCGAGAGAAAGAACAAACGCACGCACGTTTCTCTTAAAAAACACAAAACACCAACCGGCGTAAACATACTAAACCGTGACTTTACGTGTCAACGAAATCCAGATCTGGTAGAGCTGCCTTGAGAGGGAGGGCCTGATCTGCTGCTCTCGCGGAAACAAGGTGCGTGAAAAAGATATTACGAAACTAAAACTTTTAGTCGGTGGCCGCGACGCACTCCGGCAAAAGTATGCGCCACCAAGAGAGAACATCCGCGACCCGATGGTAGGTGATTGCCAAAGGTTGATCCAAGAGGAAGATGCCAAGAGGCGCCGCGAATGGAGGATGAGTTGTTCGCCGCTGCCATGGAACTCGGCAAGTCTTTCGAAGGATAAGGACGCGCGAAAAGCCGTCCAATACGGCAGCGCTGGACCGTTCTCCGATCACAACGCGTCAAGTCGGATGTGAACCGATCAGAACGCATTCCCGGGGAACCGTTGAAGAATCCGTTTAGAGAAGATTTTCCAAACGGATCAGAAGCCCTCTGGTGATCTTCAAAACCGGCGGGCGGCAATGTTGCGATGTCGCCGGTCGGTTCGACCCCCTCTCGCTTCCGCCATTTTTTCAACTATCCGTTGCTTGGAGACTTCCCTCAGACCCGGCGCCGGTCAGTCCTTTGTTTTGAATATTGCGCGATTTGTATGTAAGTCATTCATTCACAACGGCCTGACCCATTGCAGAACATGGATTCAGTCGGGGAGAGTGCTGACCGAGTCGGGGACCGAGATTATTGAGGAAAATATTCTCGAGGTGACCTTGAAAGGGTTTTGCCCAAACCTGGCACCGGTTGCGGCGTATAATTCGCGGCCATAGGGGAGGTGGTCCGTGAAAAATCGGTTATTTCCCATCATACTGGCGTTTGCGTCAACAACGTCGATCGCTCAACTCAAGTGGTACAAGTTCGACAAAGCTTTCATCGACAGTCACTATTCACAAGACGAAGGAGCAATAGGAACGCTCAGTGCTTCTTCGATGCATCCCGCCAAGAATTCCCATACCGTGAGTTGCGGCGGAAATGACGGCGAGTTGCACATCGGTATCGATGAAGCATCTCTGAGAAACGGCCAGAGACCCGTATCGGCTTTCGCTAACCAGAGCGATAGTGACTTCGGCATGGTTGCGGAACCGCCAAATATCAAAAGAGGCCCTTTTTTGAACGCCATTGAAAATGCAGATGGGCAAAGGGCCGCATTTTTTGGTTACTTCCGGCTTTGGAACGAAGGCCACGACAGCGGGCAGATTTTCCCTAGTAATCCGCACCACGTTTTAGAAGTGCATCCCACATGGGGCATACGTTCTAGCAGTTTTAATTTTGCGCCACGACCGACAGTGATTTTTGCGACGCCCGGATTTTCGGGTTATGGTGCCAGCAAGTTCGTTTCGGTGCTTCAATCAGTGCCGACGTGGCTGCAAGTCGCTGAGGATCAGAGTTTCGTGTATGTACGCTTGATGAAGGCAGATAATTTCTATCAACTACCGGTCACAGTCAAGGAAATACGTACGTTTGGAAATGGTGCCGGAGTTGCGGCACTGGTGGATGTTTTTTCTGACTCTCCACATCAGCATCTCGTGTATTCCAACTTGACCGTGGTGACCGCTGCAAATGGTCCACTGGCTCCCCGACTGCAACCCGGTTGGTCAACGTTTTTGCTCGGCTTCTTTAGCGTCAATCTGAAGAAGGCAGAAGCTGTCGCATCTGGGCACGCTAGATCCAATGCAGTTCCCGCAGCGAGAGCACTAGAGTTTTTTGCATTCGGTGTACCGCAGCAGAAGGCAGTATCGAGTTCTAGCCCATGTACGGAGGAAGACGATTAGTGATCGGGGGAAACGTCAGGGCGCGATTAACAGAATCAGCTGGTACCGCTGCGACGCCGAAAAAGCCTGCCAGCATAAAAGCGCGTTCTCCCGGCAGTCTTAGAATCGAAATTTCACACTACCCCCAGCGGTGCGGGATGGGGCGTACTGGATCGGAATTTCTTCGCTTTCTTTCGCAATCCGATAGACATTATTGGAAACGTTAGTCACGTCAAACTCGAGATCCAGCTGTCGCGGTTCGATCTTCCAGAGGGTCATTCCTGCAGCAATATCGGAAATCAGGTGCTGGGGTAGGCGGCTTCCGCCTTCCACGATCGTGCCGCTGCCGTAACGCAGCGCGCTGCCAGTCCAGAACCCACGCCAGCGGCTGTGATAGAAAAGTTGGGCTGTTCCGGTGTGAGTTTGATCAAATGCAGGGATAATGCGCTCGCCGGCGGTAAGAGGTTCGTCCCCCGCAAACCCGCCTACAATCGGCCCATAGAAGTATGTCTTCTCGAGAGCGTATTGAAAGCGTGCGCTGATTCCCACTGATTCTAGCGGCCGCATATTAAGCACGAGTTCAGCCCCTGAAGAACGCGCTGCTTGGAAATTGATAGGGGCGAAGATCCGGGTAATTGAGATTTCATGGTTTTCAAAGGCGTTGTGGCCGGTATGGTGGTATGCATTCAGTTCCAAACTCACGCGCGGATGCAACTCCTGCGTCCATCCCAGTTCGAAGTAATCTTGCGTGTAGGGACGCACATTCCCTACGCGCTGGGTTGGATCAACAGCATTGTGCCCAAGGAAGCTCGCAAGGACAGAGAACTCGATTGGGGGTGGAGAAAAATAGCGATTGTAAGCGAAATGCATCACTGAATTAGTTTTTGAAAAGTGGTACGCAAGTCCAGCTCTGGGACTCGTTTGTACCCCCGTGCTTACCAGATCGAAATAGTCGTACCGAATTCCAAGGTCCAGGGTAAGATTGCGAACCGGAGAGAAGTGGTCCTGCAGATAACCGCTGGCTTGTCCACCCCGCAACCCGCCGCTGAATGAAGGAAATACATCGGGATCCCCTCGGCTATCAAAAAAGAAACTTTCGTTCTCGCGTAAACGCAACAAATCGACTCCTGCCTTGAGAATGTGTCCTCTCCAGTAATGAGACGCATCGCTCTTGATTCCGAGACTCAGAGGGAAGCGCGAAGCCACGGAATAAGGAGTAATTGGATCGGTGGTAGGCAGAACGCGATCAGAACTGGCTCGTTCATACAAAGAGGTGGAAAGCCAAGTGTAATCAGATGGCACGAAGGACCAATTCAGGATGGCGGTCTGCTGTCGAAGGTGGCGTTGCGCATCGCGGCCTACGGACTGATCGTCTGAGATATTAGGTTGCTGGAAGTTGTCGCCACCGCCCATCAGCAACAGCTTGAAGGCATTCTTAGAACGGGTTCTCCAATCAAACTGGGTTGTGAATCTGCTTCCCTTGCCGAAGTCGTAAAGCTCACGCGGCTCCGGCGGATCGAGAAAACGTGCGGAGGTGAATCCGTCAGCAAAGAGGTAGTATCCAAGCCCGTGATACTTGCCTCCGTACTCGGCATTGAGGTCGTAATTGTCGAGAGTCGCTCCGCGGAAGTTCACATCGCCGTGGCCGTGGAGGTCGGCGCCAGAACGTGTAGCAATGTCGAGTATGCCGCCAAAACGATTACCGTACTCCGCATTGAAGCCTCCCGTCATGAGATCCACGGTCTCAAAAATCTGCGGGCTGATGCCGGGGCTGAATTGCGGCTGGGTGTTGTCGAGGAATGACACACCGTTGATGAACTCGTGCAACGAAAATTCTGTACCACGCACGGCAAGGAAATTATCGTGGCTGTCACTTGCCCCCGGCATCAAATTCGTCACCAAGTCATTGGTGGATTCGGTCAGCGGTTCAGCGAGATTCTCCATGTCTTCGTGAGTGAACGTATAGGAACTGCCGGTTTTGCCGGGATCAACGATGAGTGACCGCGCATGAACAGCAACCGACTCCCGTACGGACTTGACCGGATGTAGTTCGATGGCAAGGGTAACGGATTCCCTCGGGCGCAGCACGAATTCATACTCTGTCGGGTAGAAACCGGGTGCTTCAGCCCGAAGTGCATACGATCCCGAACCCGAAGCGACGAACTCAAAATTTCCCCTCCCGTCAGACTGACGCTCGGAGATCTGCCCGTCCGCATGCTTCAGGCTTAGGCGGGCGACTCGAAGTAGCCTCCCCCCATCATCACGAACGGTGCCTCGAACGACCGTTTGAGAGGAACTCCATAAGGAGGTGCATAAGAAAAAGGTAAGCAACTGAATGACGCGCATAGACGGTGGCTCTAATTATCTAGGGCTCATTTGAGGCGCAATCCTAACACGATCTCTCGATGACCTGGATTTGAAAGATCAGACGGGGCTGACCGGTTGACAAGGCGATTTCACTCAACCACCCGTTCAGCGGCCGTCAGAGGAAGTGTCCGTGGCACCGCTTTCGGGCAGGACTTCACATGTTTTCAGGTAAGTACCTGAAAACAATATAAATCTTTGTAGCTGCCGTTCTTGGCAGGTTCTCATTCTCAGACCGCCGGGGAGCTGTCCTTTCCTTCGCCGATGGTCTGATCAGGGTCGAGCCAAAGTTAAGAAACTCGGCCGGTAGCAATGCGATCGAAGATCTGCTCAAGGTCGCGGGCCGCCAGACACGTCGGCGCCGGCATAGCTTGAAATGGTTCGGCGGGTCTCCAGGATGCAGCGGCAATACTCCGGGATTTCCAAAAACTGCGGGTCCGAGCGCAGGTTGGAATCGCGCATGCCTTGAAGCTGAGGACAGTTTCTGCCAGGACGCAATGAGCTTTCTTGAGCTTACCCGCTCGGTGAACACTGCTCGCCGGTGGCGGCTCACAGGAACC